>Ga0268262_10003802_pt1 | contig 16041 bp, 10 predicted proteins | sample TergutNc150P3_FD_190354 | JGI IMG/M metagenome (GOLD analysis project Ga0268262, IMG submission 190354) | Nasutitermes corniger P3 segment gut microbial community from laboratory colony in Florida, USA - Nc150 P3 (SPAdes) (version 2) | ecosystem: Host-associated > Arthropoda: Insects >... | reverse complement strand
GGCGGAGGCGGCGGTGGGTCCTGCCGCAGGCGCAGGGCTCGGTGTAAAACCCGGTGAGATCGCGGGTACGGTAGCGGAGTATGGGCGTCGCCTCCCGGCAGAGGATGGTAAGCACCAGCTCCCCTATTTCGCCCTCTTTCACAGGCTCCAGGCTGTCCGGGTTTATTATCTCGGCGATGTATCCGTCTTCCCACAGGTGCATACCGGCTTTGCACTGGCACTCGAAGGCGACGCTTGGGCCGTTCATTTCCGAAAGGCCGTATGAATTGAACACGTCAATTTTTAGCAGGGCTTCAATCCTCCGCCTGGTATCTTCCGAGTAAGGCTCCGCGCCGGCAAAAGCGCGTTTAAGAAGCAGGCTTTCCCTCTTTACCCCGGCTTCTTTCATCCTGGTTTCAAGGTGCAGAAGGAAACTCGGAGTGGCGTGAACCACGGTGGTGCCAAAATCTTCCATCAGCTTTAGCTGCCTGCTGGTATTTCCCGCGCCCGAGGGAATAACAAGCATACCGACTTCCTCGCCGCCCTGGTGCAAACCAAGGCCTCCGGTGAAGAGGCCGTAGGTTATCATGTTCTGAAACACATCGCTTGATGTACAGCCGGTTCCGTAAATACAACGGGCCATGTTGTTAGTCCAGTTTTTGATGTCGTTGCGGTTAAAATAAATAGTTGTCGGGGTTCCGGTTGTGCCGCTTGATGCGTGCAGCCTTACCACCTCCTCCCTAGGTATGCTTAAAAAACCGTAGGGGAAACCATCCCTGAGATCGTTTTTTGTGGTGAAAGGAATGCGCTTTAAGTCTTCCGGAGTTTTGATGTCGTCCGGACTTTGAATGCCCACTGTAGCAAGGCGTTTCTTATAAAACGGCGTACGCAGGCAAAAGCCGATTTCCTCCCTCAGCTTCTGCAACTGCAACGCGGCAAGCTCATCACGGGGCATCTTCTCAATTTCCGGCTCCCAATATTGAAAGTTCATTGCTAGTTACTGCCCAAATCGTCGCGAACTTTGACGGTAACTGTTTCCTCATAGCAGGAAAAGCAATTATCCAAAAAGGCTTTGTCCGGCGCTCTGGTGATCGCGCTTACCACAGGCACTATGACAAGCCCGGCGAGCATTGCGAAAGCCCCGGCGTTAATCGGCGACTGCAAAAGAGCGGGGAATGAGCTTCTAAAGAAGATGTTGAGAGTTAAGAGGCCGGTACTGAAAATAAAACTGCACCAGACCGCGATTTTACTCACCTTTTTCCAGTACAACCCATATACGAAGGGGGCAAGGAACGATCCAGCCAGAGCGCCCCAGGAAACGCCCATCAGTTGCGCGATAAAGCTGATTCCGCCTCTGTACTGAATAATCCCGATAAATGAGGAAATAACGATAAACACCACAACCAGCACCCGGATTACAAGGAGCTGGCTTTTGTCGTTCATTTTCTTTATTACATGGCCTTTCAGGAAATCCAGGGTCAAGGTTGACGCCGATGCCATAACCAGTGAAGAAAGAGTGGATATAGACGCGGCGAACACAAGCAGGATAACGATGCCTATCATTAAATCGGGAAATTTGGAAAGCATGGCTGGTATAATGGAGTCATAAACTATGCCGCCAGTGGAGCCGTATGAAATTCTGTCAGAGTTAGCGTACAGCCGCCCAAAGCTGCCAAGGAAATAACATCCGCCTGCCACGATAAAGGCAAAAAACGTGGATATAATCGCGCCTTTCGAGATCGATTTTTCTGATTTTATGGAATAAAATTTGGAAACCATCTGGGGCAGCCCCCAGGTACCGAGCGATGTCAGGATTACGACGCCAAGCAGGCTTAAAGGATCCGGCCCGAAGAACGACGTTAATACGCCGGGCTGAGGGACTTTGTAAGCATTAACCTCCTCAATTTTGGCCATGGAGTTTAACGCAGTCATAAAGCCGCCGTTGTCTTTAAACACCGCCCCTATTACGGCTACAATTCCGACAAGCATGATTACGCCCTGAATAAAATCGTTTACGGCGGTCGCGAAATACCCGCCCGCGACAACGTATATCGCGGTTAGAATCGCCATTCCTATGATGCAGTATGTAAAGTCAACGTTAAACGCCATCGAGAAAAGGCGGGAAAGCCCGTTGTAAAGCGAAGCCGTGTACGGGATAAGAAAGATAAATACTATAATTGACGCCCCGATTTTCAAGGCCGTCGAATTAAAGCGCGAGCCGAAAAATTCCGGCATTGTTGCGCTTTTCAAATGATGCGTCATGACGCGCGTGCGCCGCCCGAGTATTACCCACGGCATCAGCGACCCGATGAAGGCGTTGCCAAGACCGACCCATGTGGCCGCAGTGCCGAACCTCCAGCCGAACTGCCCGGCGTACCCGACAAAAATTACCGCCGAAAAATAGGATGTCCCGTAGGCGAAAGCTGTAAGCCACGGGCCGACCGCGCGCCCAGCCAACACAAAATCATTGACGTTCGCGACCTTCCTCCTGAAGTAAAGGCCTACCGAAATTGTTACCACAAAGAACAGAAGCAACAGGACTACTTTAATGGCCATGAGAAAAACTCCTCTTTGGGGACAAAAAAAAGCCCCCAGATTGTTAATCCGAGGGCGATTGAAACGACAACCGCGGTACCACCTCAGTTCCGCGCAGCCTCACAGCCACGCGCTTGCAGGGTATAATCTGCTTTAGGCGGCATGGAGGCCGCTGTAACTAAAGCTTTAGATACCCACTATGCTGTAACGGGCATTCCCGTCGCCTCCTACTGATCCTATCACTACTGTCTAAGTAGCCGGATGTTCAGCGCGCAACTCCCTGGATGTATTCATCCGCCCGCCCTTCTACCGGCTTTCACCAACCGCCGGCTCTCTGAAGAAGGGGCATGGGGACTACTTGTTCCCAATCATCGCCTTTAGGGAGATGGTATAGTTATCACGCGTTTTTGTCAATAGCGTATTAAGCCTTACGTTCTTTTACAATATCAATAGAACCAACATCGCCGATCAATAACGGCGATGACTGAATATGTTTCTTGCAGTTTTCTTCAACAATTTTATTGCTATAATTCGCGTAACAATAAGCGCAGCCATTGGAGCAGGAGTTATATTCGCCTATATCAACGCTTTTTACACAGCCACATTCGCGCCGCTGGTTTTTGTCTTTCTCAATGAGCAAATCATGTCCGACTATTTTTGATATTAGCCTGTCGTCAATACAACGTGCACGTGTAATGCCATATCCTGAAAAGTCAATATCTTCCGCGCATGTATCAATTGACAAATTATTGTTTCTCGCGATTTTTGAAAAATTTTGAGTAATAACATTTTTTTCTTCTGTTGATATTTCAACAACCTCCAATAGTTTGATATTATCCGCTATCTTCTTATAAAAATCGATAAAACTGATTGTTGCTTTTTCTGTATATCCTTTAAGAGCACTGGCAAATTCATAAAATTTATCAATATGATACGCTGTACTATATTTGCTGTTAATCAAAATTGGATCGTAGCGCCAAATAACCCTCTGCGGGCCAATCATATCGGATAATCTCTTAAAAGTTTCAATTATATCAGTTTTGGACGGCAACCTCGCCTCAACATCCGGCCCGTAGGGATTGAGGGTGAATTGAAAATAGTAGTTATAATTTTTAAGCGGAGTACTATTTGACTGAAGCCTGTCGATCATTGGCTTTGGGTTTTTACTCCAGAAAACTATACAATCAACAAGCTCAGGGCTAAGGTTTATTTTACTGATTTGACGCATATTCATAGGATTTCTTACACAGGCAAATTTTTCTTTTAACCGGTTGAAAAACCATTCTGAATAATACGCGGGAATATCGGTTCTTCTGCTTGCGCTTATTATCATGGACGCTCTAAGCTATTCCATCGCCAGAAAAAACCTCAGCTTTTCCAGCACTTTGTCAAAGTCCAGAGGCTTCCCGATGTGATCGTTCATGCCGGCGGCAAGGCATTTTTCAACGTCCTCGCGGAATACATTGGCTGTCATTGCAATGATGGGAATCGTTTTTGCCTTTTCGGAGTTTAATTTGCGAATTTCGCGGGATGCTCCAAAGCCGTCCATTACCGGCATTTGCAGATCCATAAAAATCAAATCGTAGCGATTCGGATTCGTGGCAAACATCTCCACCGCCTCTGTGCCATTTACGGCGCAGTCAATTTCGATCTGCAAAGGTTCCATCATGGTCATAACAATTTCACGGTTGATATCAACATCCTCGACCAGAAGAATCCGCCGCCCGGAGAATGAATCCGTTATTTTGCCATCAGTTGCTCCGGGCGTGGGAGATTCCGCGCCGGAAATATACTTTTTGATACAATCCGCCAATGTAGAATAAAACAGCGGTTTCGGCAAAAAATCATCGATGCCGGCGTCTTCTGTTTCCTGTTCAATTGTGTTCCATTCGGTTGCGGAAATCATAATTATTATCGAGTTTCCGGTACTGGTTTTCTTAATCTCGCCTGACAGCTCAATGCCGTCCATACCCGGCATTTTCCAGTCAACAAAATACATATTATACGCGCCATTGCTTTCGATAAGCCGCAACGCTTCACCGCCGCCGGTTGCGGTATCGCAGTTAACTCCTATTTTATCCGCCATAATCTTAAAGTGCTCAAGCAGTTCAGGATCGTCGTCAACAACCAGAATGCGGACACTGGACCAATCAAATTCCGGGGGCAGAAGAACAGCCGGTTTCTCCGCGCCCAGCCCTGCTTTCACGGTAAAAATAAAAGTCGCGCCATTGCCCAGCTCAGATTCAATCCAGATCTTTCCATCCATAAGTTCCACTATATGTTTTGAAATTGCGAGCCCCAGGCCTGTTCCGCCGAATTTCCGCGAAGTGCTGCTTTCAGCCTGTTCAAAAGAAGTAAAAAGCCTTGCCTGCTGCTCGGCGCTAATCCCGATTCCCGTATCCTTAACTTCAAACCTTAGTACGCATATTCCGTCTTCTTCGCTTACAAGGCTCACCCTGACGCTTATCGATCCCCTTTCGGGGGTAAATTTTACCGCGTTGGAAAGCAGGTTGGTTATTACCTGCGCCAGCCTCTGATCGTCGCCTATCAAAGATAAAGGGGTATTTTCCCCCAAATAAACAGAAAGCCTTTGCTTTTTTTCATCAACACGGAAATTGATTATATTGACGACCCTTTGAAGCAGTTTTTCCAGGTTGAAATCGGCCAGGGACAGCTCGAATTTGCCGGCCTCGATTTTTGACATTTCCAGAATATCGTTTATTATATCCAAAAGATGGCTTGAAGCGCCTTCTATTTTTTCAAAAGCGTAATCCTTTTTCCTGACATCCGAAGCCGCTTTGCCTATCGCGGTCATTCCGATAATGGCGTTCATGGGCGTCCTGATTTCATGGCTCATGTTTGAAAGGAAATTTGATTTCGCAAGGCTGGCAGCCTCGGCTTTCTCCAAAGCTGTTTCCAGCCTGGCGGCGCTGAGCCGCAGGTTTAAATTCATTTCATTCCGCAGAAGGGAATTGGCTATCAGCAAACTCCCCGAACGCAGTATTGATTCCTCATTCTCTGTAAACACGCGTTCGCGATGGCAATCGTCAAAACCGACAAAGCCCCAGAATTCGTCCCGTAAAAAAACAGGCACAACCAGAAGCGAAACAATACCCTGCGATGAAAGGTTCTCCTGCTCCTCACGCGACAAATTGACAATCGGCCCGTTTATGCAGCGCCCGGCCTGTAAAGTTTCTTTCCAGTTCAGGAAACCTTCGTCATAGGAAATATTTTCCGTAAGCTCCGATCCCTGCTGGGGTTCTGCGCCTTCTGACCATTCATACAATTGGGTGCAGTATAGCTTGCCGTCTATTGTATGGTTTTTCCAGATATACACGCGATCTACATTCACAGCCCCGGCCATCATTCCCATGCATTGCAAAAGGTTATTTTTAAATTCTTCCGTTTCAGACTGAAGAAGGATGTAAGCGACATGATTTACTGTCTGAAGCATAAGGTCGCGTTGCTCAAGCCCTTTCATCATCTGTTCATGTTCGCGTAAATCCCTGGTATACCCGGCGACGATATATTCATCTCCGTAACTTACCCGTACAAGCGTTATTTCCGACGGCACGGGCGTACCATCCTGCATCTGGTGCATCCAGGCAAAAATACACGAGCCAAATTCAAACGCTTTCTTTAAAAACAGAGCCGCCTTTACAGAAGAAAGCTGCCCGTCAGGCTGGTACTTCGGAGAGAGTTCAAAAAACTTATCAATGTACTCCTGTTTATTTTTCATATGAAAAAATTTTACGGCTTCTTCATTGCACTGAATGATATTCAAATCCTTGTCCCAAAGGCTGCAACACAAAGGCATGGCGTCCAGCATAAGCTGCAGGCGTTCATGGGCGTCAATAATTATCGCGGCTTGCAGGTTGCGGTTTAACGCGTTAACCATCATCAGGCTTGCCGAACGAAGGATATTTATCTCTTCATCCGTAAAAACCCGCTCCTGATGGCAGTCATCAAAACAGACAAAACCCCAGAAATGATCCTGAAGATGCACGGGAATCATCAGGATGGACAGCACTTTCCATGGATCGAAAAAAGCTTGTGTTTTCTGAGACATACCGCTGACAGGGCCATTTATACATTCATCCCTTAAAAAAACCTCTGTCCACTCTGGAATATCGGTATATGCGAAAATCTTTTCCATGGGAATATGGCCAATTTGCTTGCCCATCGCGCTCAGCCACTCAACCTGCTGTTCACAGCAAAGAACCTCGTCCCTCATTTCATTTTTCCAGATATAAATGCGATCTACATCAATGCAATCAGCCAGTATTTCCATTCCGTCGCGAAGCGAGGTCTCAAAAAAATCTTCGCTGTCCGATGATAAAAGCACGGCTGCCGTCTTGTTTACGGCAAGCAGAAGCTGATCCAGCCGCTCACGTTCCCTGGTCGCGTCAGCCAGATCGGCATTATTGACAAAACGGCGTATTAAAAAACCCGCAGCAGCAGAACAAAATACAAATGCGACCAGCCATAAACCCAGCAACGGCAAAAAGTGCTCGACTCTGAAAAGCGATCCGCCGGTTACGCTTCTGGTCATTACCGCGGCGACCGCGGTTATCAAACCAAATGTCATTACAAGGAGGAGCAAATTTAGTTTTCTGGTACGTTCTTCAATTCTACTTTGTTTATGGAACTTGTCAGACAACATTCCCTTCCCCTGAGCTCCCAGGGCGTGAACACGCCCTAGCATACTTATCTTAGCACATAATTCCCTGTATATTAATATATCCGATGGCTTCTCATAACTATTCCCAAAATATAATCGCTCTAAAAAGAAATTTTCCCCTCTTTACGGATGAAATTGAGAAGGCAAACACAGATGAAACGGAGCTAAAAACCGAAGCCGCGGCTTCAGGGGATCCGACCCTTGTCTATAAAGGCCTGTATGTCCATTCAAAGATGGATCCCAAGCGCGAGGCTGAGCGGCTTATTGAAACCGGAAACGAAGAGACTGTAGCGCTAGTCCTGGGCTTCGGCCTTGGCTACGCTTTTTCCGCCCTTGCGGCGAAGTTCCCCAAAAGGCCGATTATCATCGTTGAAAAGAGGGCGGAAATAATAAAAAAAGCTCTTGAGCTTCGTGATTTTACGGCTTTTCTTGCGAGGGAAAAGCTGGTATTCGTTCTGGATGTGGAGGGCCTTACCGCCGCCCTCTCGCTCTTTGAAAGCACGCCAGGCGTTCCTCCCCTTGTGGTACGGAACCGCGCCCTCTGCGGTTTGGACAGGGAATGGTACGGGCAGGCCGAGGACAAGATCGCGGAATGGAACAAGCGGACAAATGTAAACCAGGCTACCAAAAGGCGTTTCGGCAAACGCTGGGTAAAAAACCTCTCCCTGAACCTTCAGGCTGTTCGGGATTTCCCCGGTATTTCCCGCCTCGAAGGAATATTGAAGCAGCCGGATATTCCGGTTTTCCTTGCCGCCGCCGGCCCCAGCCTGGACGAAACTGAGCCCTATCTGAAGGAGATCTACAACCGCTGCCTGATAGTCGCTGTGGATACAAGCCTGCGCTTTCTTGGCAGCCGTAAAATCGGGCCTGATTTTGCGCTGTCCGTAGATCCACAATATTGGAATTCCCGCCACCTGGACAGGGTTTATTTTCCCAATGCCCGCATGGTAGCGGAGTACGCGGTTTACCCCACCTTGCTGCGCCTTCCGTTCGCCTTAATTTTCCTTTGCGGATCTTTTTTTCCGATTGGCCGTTTCGTGGAGGACAGGGTAGACCCCAAGGGGGATCTTGGCGCCGGGGGTTCGGTAGCAACCAGCGCCTGGGACTTTATCCGCCTGCTTGGCGCCAGAAAAGTGTGGATAGCAGGCCTGGATCTTTCCTTCCCTGATCTTAAAACCCATTTCCACGGGGCGCTCTTCGAGGAAAAATTCCACGCCGCTTCCGGCCGCTTTACCCCCGGCGAAACCAGCAATTACCGCTTGCTAAGGGACGGGCTGCCTTTTTACGCGAAACGCGCAGGCGGAGGCACAGTCCTAACCGACGAGAGGCTTTCGCTTTACGCTTCCTGGTTTGAAAACCGCTTCGGCCAATTCCCGATGGTAGAGAATTTTTGCCTTTCTATGGGGGGCATGGAAATAAAGGGCCTAAAACCTAAACCGGTTGAGGAGCTTTTAGCCCTTCCGGAACGCCGCAAGGAGATTGACAGCCTTTTGGAAGAAATTGACGGAGCTGTAAAAAAAGATTTCTTTTCGGAAAAGGCAGGGAAAATCCGGGAGGAAAAATATAGAAACGCCCGGCAAACCCTATTGAAGGGCCTCAAAGCGATAGAGAACCTGGCATTAGGCGCGGAAAAGCAGGCAAGGGAAGCTATCTCACGCTGTAAACTGGGGCATTTGGAAAAAAGCTACCTGGAAAACGCCCTAAAAAAGCTTGATTCCGCCAACAGAGCCATAAATAACAGCGAAGTAAAGGAAATCGCCGGCTTCCTCTTCCCTGAAACTGCGAATTGGGAGGCTGAAATCGCCGAAAAAACCCAGGATCCCCTTTTAATGCACCTTGAATACTCTTCCCGCCTGTACAAAGCCCTGTCGGAAACAGCCGGATACAACTTAAAAATATTGTCGTAATTCCGTTAAAGTTAAAAAATTATTAGCCGATATTTTTATAAAGGGAGGGAAACCTCCAAAAGATAAAATTGACGGTGCGCAGCGGGGTAATATCCCACAACGTCCAGGCGCACCGTCATTTTTTTGCCCTAGCTATACAGCCAAATCCGGGTGTCGTCAAGGAATCCGGCGATAGCCGCCGCGAATATTTCGGTGGAAAGCCGCTTAATTTCGCGTTTCCAGGCTTCCATTTTTGGCATTGCCTCCAGCGCCCTTTTTTTGCCCAACCCTGAAATTTCCCTGAACTCACGCCTCAATTGCGGCATTATGATATGTATGTTTTTTTCCAAAAAATACGAGGACAGCGCGGTTACCACTCCGTCCCTGGATGAAGAAGCCAAAAGTGAAAATTCCCTTACCGCGTCCTCGATTTGCCTGTTCAGAAGCAGGGAAAAGCCGTAGTACCACGCCACCCATTCTTTTGGCTCTGCTTTTGCCGAATCTTTCCGGGTCTTAAAAAAATGCAGCGCCCCCGCGTTGTCATTCCCAAGAATGCGGGCGGTGCCAAAAACAAGGGCGTTAGCGTCAATGAGGGCAGGCTTGTTGATTGCCACTTTATTTTCAAGGCTCATCACCGAGGCGGAGTCGGAAAGGACCAGGTAGCAATTTGCCAAAAGACATACCAGGCGGGAACTATAATTGCCTTTATGAATTACCTTTTCTTCAAGATAGCCAATCAAAGCAGGCCAGTCCTCTTTTTCCAGCAGCGAATAAAGCTTTTTATTGGCAAGGAAAAAAATGTTCAAAACAACAATCAGAATGACCCAACCCAGAATCAGCGGCCAGTTCATCTTCCAGAAAGATACCGAGAAGGAAGGACCCATTACAAGATATGGAATAAATCCTAAAGCGGCTAAAAAGAGAAATAAAACTATGTTGGATATCGTAAAAATAAGTTTGAATTTCAATCCGTTTTCCCTTATAATTGGTAGATCAAAGATAATAGAATTAAAGGGATAAAGCAAGAATGAGGAGGAAACTTCTTTGAGTGATGAAAGCGTACAGAGCAATGGCAGTACGCAAAGCGATGGCAATGCCCGGAGCGAAGTAACTGAAGTAGCTTTGGAAACAATGAAAAAGTACAGCATAAGGGCTATTACCCCTGAACACTTTTTCTCCGAACCGGTTTATCTGGATTCGCACTTCATACTTGCGGCCCCTGAAATGCCCTTTACAAGCGGGATAATACGCACCCTGGAAGAATGGGAATATAAGGAAGTTTACAGCGCTGGGGACCAGGTGGAGGAATACGTTGCTAAAAGCGCAAGCCCCGGCGAAACGGCGGCTTTTTCCAGCACATCAGCTTTAAGCGATGGGGATAAAATAGTGCGGGCGGAAGAATTTTACACCGGTTTTATAGATTACATTGATACCACTTTTCTCCACGCGGCTATTAAAAACGAATTAAGCTTTAATGGAGTAGCGGAAAAAATTAAAGCCGCCTGCGATATCATCCGGGAAGACAGGCGTTTCCTTTTAAGGGTGCAGAAAAATACCCTTTCCAGCCCCAACGACAACTATCTCGCCTCTCACGCGGTAAAATCAACCATCATTTCGCTGATAATAGGTTTCTACCTGAAACTGCCCACGCACAGGCTGATTGAGCTTGGCGTGGCAGCCCTGCTCCATGAAATCGGAATGATTAAGCTTCCGCCACAGATATACCTGTCCAGGCGCCCGCTCCAGCCCCAGGAACAGAAAGCCATTCTTACCCATCCTATACTGAGCTACAATATATTGAAGTCCTTCGACTTTCCCCTGACTGTCACCCTGGCCGCCCTTGAACACCACGAGCGGGAAAACGGCTCAGGCTATCCCAGAAAGCTCCCGGGCGACAGAATAAGCCTTTACGCGAAAATAATAGCCGTAGCCTGTTCCTATGAAGCCCTGTCCGCCCAGCGGCCCCACAAGGAAGCGAAAGACGGCTATACGGGAATGTTGGAGCTGCTTAAAAACGAAGGTAAAATGTACGATGATACTGTTGTCCGGGCTTTGGTTTTTTCACTTTCGATTTACCCCATCGGCCTTTACGTGCTTCTTTCAAACGGAAAGAAAGGCCAGGTGGTTGACGCGAACCCGGAAAAGCCCCGTTTCCCCATTGTGCAGGTTCTTGGAGAGCTTAACCCCGACGGCAAAAACAAGGTTGTCGAAACTTCCCAGGACGGCGTATTCATTGTCCGTCCGCTGACGCGGGATGAAATGAGCCAGGACTAGCGCTTTGGAACAGCAATATATTTACAAAGAATTATTATAGGAGTACCAAAAGTCTGTTGTTTAAGTTTATAAAAAATTTATTAAGCCCAGGAAGCTCCCATCGGGAGATGACAGAAGAAGAATTGCATCTTGCGCTTCTGGAAGGCGAAAAGTCCGGCGTGGTTGAAAGCAAAGAAAGGACTATGGTCGAAGGGGTATTTCACCTGGGGGACAAACCGGTAGGCGCTTTTATGACCCACCGCTCGGAGATCCAGTGGCTTGACATAAACTCGTCCGCCGAAGAGTCCAGAAGAAAAGCCGAAAGCTCTCAAAGCCAAATCTGGTTTCCTGTAGCTGAAGGAGAGCTGGACGAAGTAGCCGGGGCGGTTTCCTCACAGGATATTTTCAGGGCCCTGCTGGAGAATACCTGGCCGGGCTTAAAATCCATTATGCGTCCTCCCTGCTTTGTACCGGAAACCATGCCTGCTCTTAAAGCTTTTGAGGCCTTTAAAAAAGCCGACGCAAACGACCTCTTTGTTATGGACGAATACGGCGGTTTCGCAGGGCTCCTTACGATCCGCAACCTTATCGAAGAAATTGTAGGGGAGCTTTCAGCATCGGGAAAAGAAGAAGAAACGATAACCAGGCAGGAAGACGGGACCTGGCTTGCCGACGGAGGCGTCAGCATCGATGACGCGGCGAAAGAACTGGCGCTTGAGCGCCTTGTGGACGAGCAAAACGAATACCACACCCTGGCCGGTTTCATTCTCTACCTGGCTGAAGAGATTCCAAAAACAGGCGACTGCTTTGACTACGAAGGGTTTCGTTTTAAGGTTGTCGATCTTGACAACAACAGGATCGACAAGATCCTGATTTCGAAAATCGCCTAAGGGTTAAGCTTCGAACGCATCTGGTGCCAAATCTGGCGGGTCCTTTTTTTAAAGATTTTGTTGTTTATTTCCCACCATCTTTTATCCATGACAAGTTCCCAAACCGGCATACGGGCTTCGCCGTAGTCTTTTCTGTATTCCTCGGCGGTTGCTTTATAAATACCTGTTAGCTTCTTTGTCAATTCCTCGATTGACCAGGAGCGGGCGTGCAGCCTGGCTTCCTCTGATTTCCGGCTTCTTAAATCCCCGTCCCCAAGCAGCTCCAGTACCCGCTCCGTAAACTCGCCTTTATCGTTTTTTACCATGAAGCCGCCGTTATCGCCACCCATGACCATCAGGGTACCAAGGGCGCCAATCGCCACAACCGGAGTCCCGGAAAACATAGCCTCAATGGTAACGAGCCCCTGGGTATCAGTCAGCGACGGAAACAAAAAAACTTCGGATATTCTGTAAATTAACGCCAGATCCCTGCGCTCGACATAACCGGAAAAAACGCAGCTGCCTTCAAGACCTTTCTTCTTCGCTTCTTCCCTGAAGAAATCAAGATCGGGACCGCTTCCGGCAAACAGAAGAACCGCGTCAGGATGCTTCTTTAGAATTTCAGGGAGTATATTTAAAAGGAGTCCCAGGTTTTTTTCTTTTGCAATTCTTCCGGCAAACAAAAGTATCCGCTTTCCCCTTATTTTCGGAAAGGATTCCTCCATTTTTTTTCTGAAAACCTCCCCTTCTTCGTCAGTATGATCGAACAACTCCGGTTCTATTCCGGTAGGGAGAAGGAAGGTTTTTGTCCTTGGACTGTAATTGTGCACAACTTTATCAATTTGCGGGGTGGGGACAATCACCCTGTAAGATTGAAACAAAATAATTTTACATACGCTCCTGGCAATAAACTTAATAAAAAATGACGGGACCAAGGGAAAATAATTCGGGCTGTAATCTTCCCACATTGTGTGGAAGGTATAAATTACCGGCAGGTTATGAGCCTGGGCGTAAAGGAAACCAATCTCGGCGATAACAAATTCGGTATTGATATGAATAATTCCCGGATTGAACGCTTCCACCTGCCTGAACACCCAGTGCCATTTTGAGAATTTTGCAATCCTGTCCTCTTTTGTTATGAAAGCGGGCAGCGAAGGAACCCGCACAATTTTAGGCCCTTCATCGTCAGGTTTGCGATCAACAGAAAATGAAGATGCTGCGTCCATGCCTTCGGGGTAAGAGGAACAAATGACCAAAACCTCATGCCCGGCTTTTATCAGCGCGCGTGAATAAGAGTCGACCGATACCGTTACTCCGTTAACCCTGGGCCAATAGGCGTCGGAAAACATTACTATTTTCATGGCTTTATTAACTATAATACATTTATAATACACTTTTCAAATGAACAATGAACAGCATTTTATGACAGTATAAACCAACCGGAGTGAGCGCTGTAGTTTGGTGGAAACGCTTGTAAAATTCGCCTCTGCAACCGCCTGCCCACTGATTCCAATTTTCGCTCGTTTGCTCCGGTTAGTGTCACGTCATTGTTGAAATAAGGGAAGCACAGCGCATAAAAACACAAACGAGCACATCCCGCCAAAATAATGAGTATAAGCGTAACGGGACATGCGGAATATTCATTTTTGCAGCTCCCCTTGAAGGATGTAGGAGGGCTGAGGTAACTGAACAGCGTACAAAAACGGATTGGGTGCATCAGTTAAAAAAATTGGTTGCCGTTGATTTTCCCGATGCAGAGAAAATTGTTTTAGCACATGACAAGCTTGAAATACACATGTCGCGACATGGTATAAAGCTCGCAATAAAATTGCAAGTAAAATCTACTGGAGGTTTACCACAGAAAATACAAAGATTAAACTTTATCGGCTATATCCACTATTTGTAGAGTGACGTGATAGTAGGCTAACTTCTGAATTGCTAATGCTTATACCCTTTGATAGTGAAAAGGTGTTTAGCTTATACTCGTCCATGAGAGTTTGGACTTTGGAGTCCAAGACTATTTGTATCAAGATCATCATATTGAGAAAATTTACAACGATATTTTTCTATTAAATTTTTTAATATTTCTTTTTCTTCTTTTTTTACAGGTTCTATTATAATGCCCATAAATTCCTCCTAAAGTATTTTGTTATACTATGTTTTATAGCATAAATAACCGTGAATAGTATGTATTGTCGCAAATATAATTGATAATACTAAATAAACAGTAAAATGATAGGGAACATTTATAAATAATCTATTTCCTACCAACCCTATACCTATTAGCCATATAACTGATGTCCAATATGGAGCTAATATAAAAATTATTTTTCTGCTGAATAATGTATTAGGAAAGTATATTTCAATGAAATATGATGTGAAATAAATTATAGTGCCAATAATATATATCATTAAGCCAATTTTTCCTGTTTTATTTTGAGTATTTATAGCCATTATTATCGAAAGAGCTATCGTTATAATTCTTGTTATGCTTTCCATTATAATTATTGGATGAGAAATATTTTTCAAATAATGCGAAGGAAGTTTCTTAAAAAATAAAATATTAAATACCAATATTGGGATGAAAAGTAAAAAACAATTACTCATATATTATTCTGAATTATTTCTTTACACAACATACAAGGCGAATAACATTCCTCTATATCAATTTCTATTCCCTGATTCAATATAAAATCATACAATTTTTTAACTCCACCTTCAATTAATATTTTTGAATACATATTTTTAAAAGGGTCATAATTCTTTATTATTTCCAAAATGTTTTTTTCATACACATTACCCAGCAGAAACGAGCATTTCTCTATATCTCCATTTGGGTTGATATTGATTGTATTAATTTTGTTCAACGTTCCGGTATAGGGCATTGATCCACATGGAAGAAAAATCTCTTCAATAGTTGGTTTCTTAAAGTATTCACGCAAATATTTCACAGCATTGCCTTCAGGGATAATGTTATTTCCATCGGATGGTTCTATACCTATCTCAAAAAAAGTATTCAACAATTCTCTTGTTCTTCTGTTATATATATTGTCATGCTCCTTATTAACAACCCATGCCGGATGTGTCTTTAATTCATTAAAGCCATATTCCAGTAATGCCTTTCCAAATTGTATTACAGGCTCTAATGGAATGCTTTCCTGATGGAAAGCATCTATCGATAACAATATTTTTGTTATATTGGTTTCATATAATTTTTTTGCTGTATCTTTAATTTTATCTATATTTTTTGAAAAGTACCCGTTTGTAATTATTTCCCTGTTTTTTATATTATTTTCATATGCCGTTTTATGAATTTGGCAAATAGTTCCAGCATATAAAAGAGGTTCTCCGCCAAATGTCATTATTGAGTTTATTGAATAATTTTTACATAAATCGTTAATTACTTTTATAGCGATTTCCGCATTTATTGATTCTTTTTTGGACAATAATTTAGCGGAACAATGCTTACATTTGCCACTACATTCGTTTGTTATTACAAATTCAATTCTGTTTACATTAATATACTTATTCATGTTTTTATTTAACCGCCACCAATGTGTTCTTTCTTCTTTATATTTTATAAAGCCGCATCTCTCCAATACTTTAGATGAGGCCATATTTTCTGCTTCTGTCTCAGCTATTATTGTTTCAATTTTTTTATCCATAAAAGCCATCTTACAAAATGCGCCGACAGCCTCAGTCATGTATCCGTTATGCTCAAATTGTTTTTCCAATCCATAGCCTATTTCAACTTCTTTCCTTTCATTTGGAATATTTTTATAATCAATTGTTCCTACTGCTCTTTTATCCGCTTTCCTTATAATAAACCAAAAGCTAT
>Ga0268262_10003801_pt1 | contig 16043 bp, 14 predicted proteins | sample TergutNc150P3_FD_190354 | JGI IMG/M metagenome (GOLD analysis project Ga0268262, IMG submission 190354) | Nasutitermes corniger P3 segment gut microbial community from laboratory colony in Florida, USA - Nc150 P3 (SPAdes) (version 2) | ecosystem: Host-associated > Arthropoda: Insects >... | reverse complement strand
CGGGACTGGGAAAAAGCATTCTCGAAAAAAAGCAGGATCAAAAAATCAGCTACCGCCATGGCGGCTCCTGTGGCAAAAACAAGGAACATAAAATTGTACTTTTGGTTCTTCATAATATTTCTCCATTGCCATTATTATCCTACATTTTTTCCCTTTATTCTATTCAGGCGAGGAATCATAGTTTTCAATGTTAGTATATAGTATTTATTGCTTATTCCGGGAAAAATAAACGGCCAAATACGGACCAGACGAGCATTGAACCTTTCGGTCCATCCCCGTATTTTTTTATGAAATCGTCACGTATGTCTATCCCTAATAAGCCCCAGTAGATTAACTGCATTAAAACCGCAAAATCAAACGCATAGTCTCCGCTGTATACCTCTTCATCCCTTTCAGCATAAAATTCCTTGATTGTATACTTCATGCCTTCGCCGCCGTTTTCCCTGATTATTTCCGCACGCATTATCCCCGCCCCAGTCCATGAACGGTGAAAATACAGCCAGTCGTTTTCTAAATAGATGTACCATTTATCTTCCATTGCCTTAGGGATAAGCCCCTTTTGCATTTTTTGGTATTGTTCTTCCGTGAAGGACAAGGCAACGCCGGGCGCGGCTTCGGCAATAATTACCCTTTGGGGATTCCTAATGGGCTGTGTTTTTATCGTTTTTTCTGTCATAGCATATTCCTTAAAAAAAATCCCTGAATTGAAGATACAGCTCCCGTATTTTTTTGATCGCCTCGATTGTGTGGTACCGCTGATTATCATCATACATTTCGGGATTTTTCACTATCCGCCTTGCCGTTAAATCGGCAATGAAAACCGAAATCAGTTTTTGTATCCTGCATTGGTTTTTATTTCGCTTTTTAAACGTGCCGTTGCAAAGGTAATTAGCGCCGGAACAGGTCGGGCAGATCGGATAAATGTAACAGTTGTTGAAACAATCGTCGTCGACAAAAAGTTCCTGATTGGTAAAATCCGTCTTCATAATTTCGGCAAGTTCGGTTTCAATAAACGTCATCGGGGTAACAAACGAGCAGGGAAACCTACGTCCGTCAACATCAAAAAACGGCGTGCCGGTTCCAATGCCGCACCATGCTTTTTTTTCGCGGTCCTTCGCTTCGCACAGGCGAATCTTTTTGTCGAACATTTGATCTAATGAGAGCGTGTCGTTTTCCAGGTAAAATTCGACCAATTCCATAAGCTGCGGAATTAAAATTCGTATGTACTCATCGCGATTCCAGTCAAAACCGCCTTCATATAAATTTACACCGCCGATTCTCGTGAAACCGAGCGAATAAATGAATTTAATGTTTTCTGCTAAATTCTTTATGGAGTGCTCCGAGAGCGTCATCTTGACGCCCTGGTCATGCCAGTTTCGCAGGAAAAAGTCAAAATCGAGCTTATCGAACGAATCGCATCTGTTACTATTATGCGTTTCCCTCGTACCGTCAAGGCTCAGGCCCAATACGACGCAATCCTTATTGGAAGAAAACCACTCCTTCTCCCTGTCTGTAAGCAGCGTACCGTTTGTTGTAGCGAAAAAGACGTAATTGTCGGCCTGAGGTTTCGAGCGGGTATAAGCGACCATATCCTTGATAAGTTCAATTTCCAATAGCGGCTCTCCGCCGATGAGACCTATTTCAACGCCGTTTGAATAATCGGGAATGTTGTCAAATATCCAGTCAATCGCCTTTTTCGCCGTTTCAAGACTCATCCGCCCGGCGGCGTCATGTTTTTGATAACAATAGGCGCAATTCAGGTTGCAGTTGTGCGTTAAACACAGCGTCGGCGAAAACCTTGATTGTTCTTCAGCCATATACGGCCTGTTTGAGCGGTTTTTTTGCTCACCTGCTGCGCCTGGCGCTGCAACTTTGGAAGCAATGATCCCCGCATCTGTTGCCGCAAGCGCAATAGCCGGTAAAAGACGGAACCGCGTTCGACGCGTACTGTTCCGCCGAAAGCGGTTTTAGTCCTTCCAGCGTGGACATCATACCTTCATTCAAAGGCGTGCCCGCCGTCAAATGCTTTGCCAATTCCTTAACTACAGATTCCCCGAAACTGCGCGCGTCAGACTCCGACGAATTATTGTAAAACTCAAGCGGATCCAGCGACAGATCGGAATAAGGCCCAAACGCGGCTTCCCATTCTTTTATTACGGCCTGGTCAAAGCCGGAATTTTCCGGGTTCTTAACCGCTTCGTACTGCATCAGGCGCCGCGATTCGTGCGCAACAGTGTCTATAAGGGCAATCACTTTTTCAGGCTGGTTTAAAAGGGTCTCGTTCAGGTGAATATGACCGTCTACGCTAATATACCCGTTGACACTATCGTTCATCTTCTCATATTCGATCCCTTTTAAGTCGATATGCAAGCCCTCGGCGACGGACTTTGAGTATTCCTGAATTTTTTGGCCGCGTTGTTCCGCGCCCATTTTTCCCCAATTGGAAAGAACCTCGCGGGTAAAAACATTCATCGCGGCGTCGCAACATTCCTTTAAACCGTACTCCCGAACGGCCTCTTTTGAATCGGGCGCCGATTCCCCGGTCCCGATATCCACCGCGGCGGTAAATTCGTTCATCCTGCCCAATACGGTATCCAGACGCCAATCCGGATTTTCCTGGAGCCGCGCAGAATCCTGTACCGGCGGAATCTCCGCCTTGTTTTCCTTAAACTCGCTTACGGACATAGCCGCTCCTACATAATGCCTTTCTTCAACAAACGGGCCGCTTCCTTGGGCTCCTTTGACAGCCAATCGTAGGCGATAATAATCCCGACGTCTTTCATATTGTGGCGGCTTCGTAAAAACGCCGGGTTTATTCCGTCAATAGCAAAAGCCGGAATCTTCGACGTATTCCACCAATTGTCAAACATAGACCTCGCGTCGTCTCCGAAATTCCTGATTCGTTCAACGACCCCGTTTAGTATCATCTCATTATTCGGATAGTCTGTTTCCAAAAGACGTTTTTTTAATTCTTCATCGGTTCTTTCCATAATTAACCTCTCCTCTTAAAAATATAAATTCCGCTTTTAGGCATTGTTAATTAACCCTTTTGTCAACTCCCGTACCACAGATTCCCCGAAATAGCGTGCATCCAGCTCCAGCGGATTGTAATGATACCCCCACGGATTCAGGGCCGTGGCTCGTTGCTGCGTATAGTTCGCGTCCGCGTACTTCCATTCTTTTAATGTGGCCTGGTCCAGGCCGAATTTTTCGGGGTTCTTCATGGCTTCAGACTGCATCTGGTGCCGATACTCGTGTGTGACGGTATCTATAAGATTAATCACCTCTGCCGGACTTCTTAGTAAATCCTTGTTCAGGTAAACATGGCCGTCTCCGTTATTGTACCCGAACTCGTTCGGTTTCATCGTTTCATATACGATTCCTTTATAGTTAATATCCAGGCCCTTGCCAACGGCGTCTGAGTATTCCGCAAGTTTTATCTCGCGCTGTTTTAAGCTCATTCTTCCCCAATCGGAAAGCACCTCTTTGGTAAAAATATTCTTCGCGGCGTCACAACATTCCTTTAAGCCGTACTCGCGGATGTTTGTTTTTTCTTTCGCCTCCGCGACAGAGGCCTCGATTATTTTGGCGTCTGTTACGGATTCAAACCCAAACTCCTTAAATGCGTTGTTCATCACGGTATCAAGACTGTAATCCTGATGTTCCGGGGGCTGCGAAGAATCCTCTACCGGAGGAATCTCCGCTATGTGTTCCGAAAACTCGTTCATAATGACGTTAACACTCCTTTCTCCAAGATTTTATCGCCGAGGCTCCAACAGGCGCACTCTACTTTCATTTTTTCACCCTTTACAAAATTTCCGTCACCGGAGTTGTAGTATCTGCGGTGTGTTGTTTCATCAACCGTTACCTCCTCGCTGTCATCGCGTTTTATTCCTGTCTCAAAAACGAATACTAAAAATTTTGAGGTGTTTTCTTTGAGTTCTTCAGGGGTAAAATTTTCATAATTCGCAAATAACGAAAGCCAAAAAGCCTGAATATTCGGGCAGCCTGTCGAATAATGTATTCTTGAGTCCAAATCCTCAAGAACATCATTGGACATTACGGACAGTCCCCGCGAAACACGATAAATAGACTCGTAGACGTCTGTAAATGATTTTTTCGCGAACTCCTCTTTTGCTTTTTCATACTGCTCTTTCGGCGGAGTTACATCGTCCGCCTTATCCCATTTTTCACCGCCTGTCTTGCCGGGTTTCTTAAAAATCTCTTCCCCGTGATCCCCGACGCCAAACAATTTTTCGGCGGCTTCACCGAGCAGGCCGCCGGCTGCTTTGGCGGCTTCGCCGGCTGTTTTGACAAACCTCCTTAAACCATCCATACCCCCCCCTTAATTATTCACCGGCTTGTCTACCAGTACCCAGGAAGCCGCGTCGTCCTCATCTCCGGAAACGATTATATTGAATTTTCCCAATGCCGGAATAATGCCTTCCTGGTCTTTCCGCAGCGCCAACGCCGATTCCATGACGCCGCAATCGTCGGCGGATGTCATACGATGAACGATCTTGTAATTTGTGTTCTTAATTACGTCGGGAATGAGCTTTGTCGGCACCTGGTCTACGATCATCAGGCCCTCGCCGTAAGCGCGAATCTCCGACAACATGTTGCCGAACAAATCGGCGACCACTTGTTGAGGATTGCCGGTTCCCTGTGTGTCGGAACCGGGTTTTGACAGTACGTTATGCGCTTCCTCTACTACGGTAAGATGCTGCAGCTTGTTAGCCCGCGCTTTTGTCCGAGTGTCGGCGTCATGGGCGTAGGCCGAAATCCTGTATTCGTACAGCGCCAGCATCAGAATGGACATTATCAACGCCCTGTCCCTGGGGTTGGCGATTTTGCTCACATTGATAACGGTTGTTTGCTTAAACAGCTCTTCCCAGGGAGTGGAATTTACCACATTCAGTATGGCACCGCGTTTTCCCCTTATCAGATACGAAAAACGCGTTTCCAGCGCCGCGGAGAGATTGTTGGATATCTCTTGCGAATAGCCTCGGTTTTTCAGCAGTTTTTGGGCCAAAGGCAGCACACCCTCCAGCAAAGGATAGTTGTCCTGCTGTTTCATTTCCCCCTCCATGAAATCATTACCAAAAGGCTGCCCCTTTAAATAGGTGAAAATCGTTTCGTCAATAATAACCGGCAGCACGTCGCTTGCCGGCAGACTCGCGTTTAACAACGCCGTAAATTGCTCGCAGCGCGTCATCATATCAATCTCGGCGCCTTTAATAGCCGCCGGCTGAAAGGGATTTAACATCAACTGCGGAATCCGTTCGCCCTCAAATGTCGTTACGCCGGGCATAAATATATTGATTTTTTCACCCTGTTTTCGCCGCTTTATTGCCCATTGCACATACTCGTCCTTGGCGGGTTCGATTATAAGCACCGGAATATTCCGGCCCAGGACGCTGTTGATAATTGTCTGGCAGGTGGTTGTTTTTCCGCTGCCCGTCCCGCCGACAATTAACGAGTGCCTTACCAGAGCGTTGAGGTTTATCTTATAATTGTTCTTTTCCTGAACAATGCCCGTATCCTTGATTTTTCCGATAACAAACAAATCCTTAACGTCTGTTTCTGTTTCATTGGGGTCACCGGGGTTATTGGCAAAACGCACGGCGGTCTTTACAAAACGCAGGCCGGGCACGTCCTTTCTTGGCAATGAGGTTACCAGTGACAACTCCTGCGTATTTAGCGGCGTACTCAAATACTGATACGGTTTTCCCAAAATGTGCCATTCCTCATCCACTTTGATCCCGGTTTTCGGATTTACAATTGGGATCAGGTTATGCGCTCTCATTATTTCGGAAACGGGATTGCCCTTACTAAACCGGTGTATCCTTATAGGCTCGACATAACTTTCATCGCCTGAATAAATGGAGCGCAACATTCCAAGAACGGTGGTAACATTCTGTTCCTCCTTGCTTAAAACGTATATGCCCACATTCCAAAACCCCAGGTTCCTGCCGTTCCGCAGTCTTTCGCAATGCATATCTGTCAACTTCTCGGTAAATTGGGCGAACTTATTCAGATACTCCGTGCCGACAGCTTTGCTGTAATTGACAGTTTTTGACCAATTATATGAATAACTGAACCCGCCTCCGGCCTTTCCGCCTTCTCCGAAAGCGTTTTCGAAAGCGCTTAAAAGCAATGCGCCGGGCCCAAAAGCCGCGACTTTGACAAGGGTCCCCAGTAAAGCCCCTATTCCTACACTTACGGTATGCCCCCTTGTTTCCGATATTCCCTCCGTATCAGTGGTACTGCGTTTAACTTCCGTGTGAATATCCGAGCCTAATTGTTGAAAGTTCGTGATAATATCCGAAATAACGCTGTCATTCATCGGTTCCGCGACCACAAGCAGCGAAAAGTTGACATCATCGTCGTGAATATCCCTGATGCCGAAAGCCAACTGGTCCAATGTTTGTAAAACGCTGTATTGAGTGTCTTTTCTGAAGGAAGGTATCCCCGTTATGGCCCCCACATGGGTAGCGTTGTTCAGATTTTTCCCGAGCACATCTTTTTGGTCAGAGTCCAAAGGCTGTATAACTATGCCGGGCATACAATTAATAAGCGCGGTCTTGCAACGGCTTCCCGATTTTTGCTCGTCTTTGGAATTGATTCCGATATAAATATTTGTTTGCCCGCGCGAGCGCTGCAAAAGAAACAGAAGCTTGTCATTCCAGGTATGCAGGGACGCCAACACCGACTGCCAACGCGCCAATAAATCATAATTCTCCGATTCGCTTGGATGAATAGGCAAACGGTTTATCTTGAACCAGACATCATAACCAGTCGGTTCCGGCTTGACAAAGTCAATGTTGCCTGAAATGTCCTCCAGGTAACCGCGTTCCAGAAATTCATCCATAACGGGAATGGCATACTCAGAGGGAAACTCCGGAAACTCTGATCCCGGTTCCAGTTTTTTAACCAGCTTGTTTATTACGTCGCTCATGAATGCCTCCAGCGTTTATATTTTTAAGGTAAACTTTTTTGAGAACGTGTCTGCACATTGTATCTTTCCGTTTAAGTCTATTGTGCCGTTTTTGTTAACACTGATACTCAGCTTTATTGTTACAGAAAAATATGCTTTGGTGCCAAAAATAGGCCCAAGCACAACCCCCAAAATAAATCCAATAAACTCGTCGAGCAAGTATTCCAACCTCTTATCCAGGTCAATTTGGCTGAATTTCGCGGTGCTAAGATCCGTTCCATAATAACAACGAATCCCTAAATGTACTTTTTTCCCTATGGAAAAAACCGATTTTTGCACCTCAAACGTATACTCATCTTTTGTTTCAAAAGGTAAAACAAGGTTGCGTTCAATAATTAGTTTAGGCTCGGATGTATCGTTTTCTAATTTGTATTGAATCCACACCGAATTGGCCATGGCGGGCTTTAAATCCAGGCCGTTTTTTTTGTATTCGTCCATTTTAACCAATCCCAGCGCGACGGTTTCCTGCGGGCTTGGTTCCTGTAAAAGCCGCACATCCGGGTTTTTTTTGATTTTCTCGAAATCTATAGGCTCGCAGCCGGCAAAATCTTTCCCCAGAATAAACTCTCTTACGCCGTACCACATGCTGTGCCCGCCGGTTAAAATAATCAGGTCAATATCGCCGGCACCGGTGAAGTCGCTTAATACTCCCGTCGCGTTGCTCAGGGCTCCGGCAATAAGCTCGCGCAGCTGCCTCCAATGCTCCCCGGTTATTGCCTCAAACCGTTGTCTGTCTATTCTATCAAACGGCAGGTCTTCATAAATCCCGTCATGTTGTTTTTCGCGCACCGTGCGGCCCAGTCTTTCAGGTAAGCCAACAGATCCCCCTTCTTTCAGCTTGGGAGATAAGGGGGTTTCCTTCCATCCTTTTGCAGAACCTTCTATTTCTTCACTTATGAATTTTGAAATCGGGCCTTTTTTTGATAACTTCGCGAAATATTTACCCAGTTCTTCCGCCAGATACTTGTCAATTTCACTTCCGCCGCAAGTTTGTTTATCTATTGGGGGCCAGTTCGCCGAATTACCGGGGACAAGTTTATTGTCGGCGCCTATCTTAAAACTAAAAATCGAGATATCAGAAGTTCCGGCGCCCATATCCAGCATCATAACATTAACAGGCATATCGCGGATAATTACCCTCTCTTTTTGCAGATTCTCAAGATTTTTGGGTATTGACGCGTATATGGCTGCGGTTGCCTCATCTGTCGGCTCATTTCCGGGGTTCACATTCGTAAAACCCGCTTTTTCGGCACATTCTTTCATAAAATTCATTATCTCAGATGTCCATTTAACAGGATAACTGACATAAGTACGCACTTCAGCCAGCACGCCCTTATCCGCTCTTACAGCATTAAAGCTTGAATAGATATATTTAAAAAATTCCTCGGTAATTTTTTTGCCTTCTTCCACTTCTTCGAGACTTTTGCTGGCCAATTTCATCTTGAAATTTTTATACGGTGTGCCTTCTCTCTCTTCTTCCCTGTCATCTCCTTCCTTATTCAGCGCATCCTGCCCAAAATAAAACTGGCCTTTTTCATTTTTATATGCCACAGTCGGAAGTTTGTTACTGTCTCCAAATTGTAAATCTTTCCAATCCGAGAGTATCGTCCCGTCCTTTTCATAGTTTCTCATTTTAACGACAGTGGTACTTGTCCCAAAGTCGATGCCGACTACTGTATAATCACCCATAATTCCTCCATAATGGCTTTAAAAGTAACTGGTTTTGTCACATTAAGCGCATATTCTACCAAAATTCGGAAGAAAACACAAGACAAAACCGGAATCGCGACGTAAGAAAAATATAACCACAGAGGTCACGGCTAAGAACCGAAGGTAGTTTTAATCGAATAAAATAATACCTCACTCCTCCGTGTTCTCCGTGGTAAAATATTCTTGAGTTAACGCACATGGCGACAGGCACTGTGGCGCTTCCTCGACACTACTTCCATCCCGACTTGGTGATGCTAGCGGTGCTTGTGTTGTTCTTGGTAACGTAAATGGTTGGACTACTCCATCTTTGTATAGAACCTAATCCGGCGTCTCTGGAAACCAGTATATCGCACGCCCCCACCGGAATCCCTGTGACAGTGACGTTTCCGCCTATATTCATAGATGAAAAAGTTTTTACTGCTTTACCGTTTTGGTTTACTGACCCACCAATTATTTTGTAACCGGAATTATTGACGATCTTTATGGAGCCGTAATCGGTGGGAGTGCTAGGACCTGGATTGGTACCGCCACCGCCACCGCCGCCAGCGCCAATGAATGGATTGCTGCCGCCGCCGCTACCGGGGTCTTCAAAGGTACCGCTGCACGCAGTCGAAATCAACAAAACAGCAGTTGCTAAAATGAAAAACAGTTTACTCTTGTTCATATTATCTCCTTAAAATATATATCCAAGGCGCAGTCCGCCTTGCCAGCCCAGGGGAGTTGAGAGACTACCGGACTTTGACAAAACATAACTCATGGACGGTTCAATAAAAAAATTTTTGGAAGCTATCAGTTTGTAGCCCGCCTTGAGCGAAGTAATTAAACCCGCAAAACCGCCGTTTTCCGCTTTTGCTTTCCCGTCAACTAACAGTACGTTAAAACCCAGTGTCGCGCCGAGGAAGAACTTTTCAAAGTTTGCCGACACGGGATAATACCGCCCCTCGGCGGCAAGGCTGAAATAGACGGTGGGAGTGTCGTTAACACTTGCATAATAAAAATCAAGGTCGGGGCCAATACTGTAATGGGGAGCGATAAGCCGTTCATAAGAGGCAGAAAGATTGAAACCAAAAAAATCCTCGCTGGAAGCGACAAATCCCTTTAGCAGTTGGAACACATCCAGCGCCGCAGAATTTATCTCCTCTTTGGGCGTTTCCACCGGTTCTGCCGGTTTTTGTTGTGCAAAAGCCCCACCCATGATTGCGCAGGTCAATGCCATGATGCATACAATCTTTTTCATACAAAAATCCTTCCTATTGAGATGATTCATATAAAAAGCCGGTGTCTTCGCATGCGCGGAAATCCGGCGATTTTCCAATAGAAATGGCACTTGTAAAGTGCCCATCAAATTTTATTTATAATTTTCTTAATAGGCATGGTAAAAAATCATGGTAAACGTCTAATAAGCCATAATAGTGGCCTTAATGACGCTTGTCAACACCTATTAAGCATTTATTATTGCTTTAATGACAAGCAAGGAGAAAATGGCAAGCCTACGGGATATATTGGCGTTTAATTTAAAGGAAAACAGAAAAAAATGTGGACTTTCCCAGGCAAAATTGGCTGAAAAAGCCAATATTACCACCCAATATATTGCCATGATCGAAGTTTCTCGCAAATTCCCAACCCCGGAGATGCTGGATCGTCTCGCCAGCGCCTTAAAAATCGAATCTTACCAATTATTTGCCGTAAAACCAACGCCGGAAAACTCAATGGAGTGGCTTCACGACACTTTAGTAAGCAATATTGAACGAATAGTAAACGAAGCAATAGAAAAAGCCTTAACAGTACGCGCACATAACGGCGATCAGAAATAAATACATCTTCCGTTAAGTTCTGATTCATGCTGAACCCCCTGTTCGTGTTTATAAAAATACACCTTTTTCGCATGCAAAATGTCGCCAAAAAGGCGACAAATTAGGGGGATTGGGAGCAACATTCAATTAAGAGCTTGTTCCTAAATTAAATTCTACCACGAACCACACGAAGCGTACCGCAGACCTTCGGTCTAGCCTTCGGCTTCGGTCGGACGGTACGACCACGAACCTTCACCCCGATATTTGCCGGAAGACCTTCATGCTCCTTCTTATTTCATGGAAATTTCATGGAATTTGAAGGTTGAAAATGATTTTCGAACATCAAGTTCGTGGACGTACCGTCGGACTTTCAGTCCGCGGTACGCGATTGGTGTGGTTAGTGGTAAATTCTTTGTAAATGTTATCGGCCAATAACCCCTGCCAGCGCCTTCGCCGTAAACCCAAGGGACTCCGCAGCTTTCTCATAGGGACCCGATTCGCCGAAGCGATCTATTGTGAAGATGTCTTCCGGTTTTGCCCAGCGCTCCCAGCCCTGGCGGACAGCGGCCTCGCAGACAACCGTTCTCACGCCCGGAGGAACGACGCTGTTTCTGACAGCTTCGCTCTGGGACTCAAAGAGCTCCCTGCTGATCATGGAAACCACCTGCACATTTTTTCCTGACAGCTCTACTGCTGACAGGGCGAGGTTTACTTCGGAACCGGTGGCAATAAGAACCACATCTACAGCCCCGGAAGGCTTTTTGACGATGTACGCGCCTGAGCGGAGCTTGCTCTTCCATTCGGGATCTTCCTTGGCAAAGACAACGGTGTTCTGTCTTGTAAGGGCCAGCACAATCGGGCCGTCTTTCCTTTCCATTGCCATATCCCAAGCCTCGGTGGTTTCTTCCGCGTCGGCGGGGCGCAGTACCCTTACGTTAGGCATGGCCCTAAGGGCGGCAAGGTGTTCAACCGGCTGATGGGTGGGGCCGTCTTCTCCCACATAAATTGAATCGTGGGTAAGCACGTAAATTACCGGCTGTTTCATCAGGGCGGAAAGGCGCAGGGCCGGACGCAGGTAATCGGAAAAGACCATGAAGGTAGAGCAGAAGGGACGGAAGCCGCCGTGAAGGGAAATCCCGTTGGATATTGCCGCCATGGCAAATTCGCGGATGCCGAAATGAATATAGCGTCCGGTTCGATCCGAGGCCGAATAAACCACTGCGTTGGAAATGCCCACGGCGTTGGGGCCTTTGAGATCGGCGGAACCTCCCACCAGATTGGGATTGGCGTTGGCTACGGCGTTAAGGGCCTTGTTACCGGCACTGCGCGTTGCGATTTTTTCTCCCACGGCAAAGGAAGGCAACGCCGCTTTCACGGCCTTGCCGGAATAAAAAGCGTCCCATTCCTTTTTTTTGTCGGGATTCTCCTTTGCCCAAGCTTCAAACTCCGCAACCCACTTTTCCCTTGCCTTTTTCCAATCATCACGTTTGGCCTTGAAATAAGCAGTAGCCTCCGGTGCTACATAGAAATTCAAAGTGGCAGGATCGCCGGGAATGCCCAGAGCTTTCCTTGCGAGTGCCAACTCTTCCATCCCCAGGGGCATACCGTGTACGTCGGCTGTGTTCTGTTTGTTTGGTGCGCCCTTGCCAATAACGGAGGTCAGGATGATGATGCTGGGCTTTTTTGTTTCGGCCTTTGCCTGCGCGGTCAGTTTTGCTATTTCATCAAAATCGTACATGGAACCGGAAAGAACCTGCCAGCCGTAAGCTTCGTAGCGTTTGGCGGAATTCTCGGTAAAGGAAAGATCGGTAGAGCCGTCAATCGTTATCTTGTTGGAATCGTAATATACGATGAGCTTGCCCAAGCCCAGATGACCGGCAAGAGAACTTACCTCGCCGGAAACGCCCTCCTGCAAACAGCCGTCGCCGCACAGCACATAGGTATAGTGATCCACGATTTTACGGGCGGGCGTGTTGAAGCGGGCGGCCAGCATGGTTTCCGCAACGGCCATGCCCACCGCGGTGGCGAACCCCTGCCCCAGTGGGCCGGTGGTCATTTCAATTCCCTCCGCAGCGCCGTACTCGGGGTGCCCCGCCGCAGTCGAGCCGACCTGGCGGAACGATTTTATCGCGTCCATTGTCATGCCGGAATAGCCGGAAAGATACAGCAGTGAATAGAGAAACATGGAACCGTGTCCCGCCGAAAGCACAAAACGATCGCGGTCGGGCCACTTGGAGTCGGAAGGATCGTGGCGGAGTATTTCTCCGTAAAGCACCGAGCCCAATTCGGCGGCGCCAAGCACAATGCCGGGGTGTCCCGAATTTGCCTTTTGAATCGCGTCCATCGCAAGAGAGCGCACAGAGAGCGCAACTTTTTCCAAAGCGTTTTTATCCATAATAATCCTCCTTATATAATATCCCTACTTCCAGTTTTTCTCGGCTTCTCTTATAAAGCATAGCAAATCTTCCAGCGGAGCGCGATCTTTCAAGAGGCGGCAGAAATCTTTCTGCCTGCAAAAGAAAGTAATTTCCGACAGGGTTTGAAGATGCTGCTTTGCCGAACAGGAAACAATGAGCAGTAAAGTGTCTACCTTTTCGCCGTCCAGGGAATTCCAGTCCACCGGTGTTTCCAAAAAAGCTAGGGCCACAAACTGCTCGCTGTCCGACCCAGCAAGCGGGTTCCTGGGGTGAGGAAGGGCGATGCCGCCGCCAACGCCGGTTGACATTAGGGCTTCCCTCTCCAACAATGCCGTCAATAGTTCATCCGCCTGAACCGAAGGGACAGGGGGCAAAGCCCCAATAAAAGCCTCCAGAACTTCCCTGGGGCTGGTTCCGCGCAAACCCTGATAAAGGCCGCCTCTCTTAATCAACTCCGCAAGTCCTTCGTTTATTATTGCCATATTTTATCTGTTTTGTCCTTTTAATAGAATTATCGAACCAAGAAGCTTGTTACAGGCTTCCAAATCAAATTCCCCCGGAACAAAATCCGGCCCCACTTCCTGCCTTGCGCCCTGGCGCTCCACATCGTTCCCGCTTTCAAGCGCGTAAAGGAGCCGCCTGTATTTTACCGGGCCTGGGATGAATTCGGGAGGGGCGGCCCCCGCCCCCGCCACGCAGCGCACGGGTTTTGGGCCCGGCGTGTCCTGCCTGGATAGAACAATCACCCTGACGTTCCATTTTGTTCCATATTCATAGAGCAGTTCAACAGTGTTTGCCTCTTCCAGCTCTTTTATTGTGGTCTTCGGATCCAGCTGGCTTTCGGCGTTGAACTTGTAGGCTTCCGTACCGTTCCAGCCAAAAACAGTCTGGATGATCTTGTGAAGCTCCCCAAGACTGCAATATTCAGGAACGATAATGCGCCGCCATGCATCCGTGCCGCCAATGCTCAATTGAAGAAGCCTCTCGGTTACCACTTCGCTCCCCGAGTGTATTACCGCGATTCTGTTGCGCCTGAAACTTTCCAAAGCTTCGTCAATAAGCTCCTTAACCTCTTCGTAAGTTTCAATCATGCTGTCAAGAGAATTATCCAGGGCTTCAAGCTCCGCCTCGGATGGGGTATCGCTGGAAGCAAGGTCTTCCATTACGCCTGCCGTGTGCATCTGAATCTGCGAAAGAATGATAAAGGTATGGCGGGGAAGCCAGGAAATATCGAAGTCTCCCTTGTTAAGCTTCGAGGCAAGTTCAATTACCGCCGTGTGCAGTTCGCCTGCCCTCGCCCTGATTGGGCCCATAACCTTGTCGGTAAACGGAGTGTAAAAAGCCCGGTACTCATCCAGAACGGCTTTGATGTATTCAATAACGGAAACTTTATCCTTGCCGTCCATCTCCACTCTTGCCGGAACCAGCCTCTCCAAAATAAGTTCCTCGTTTCCGTTTTCCCGGAAAAGCGAATCCAGAACATACGACTGGATCACATATCTGGAAACCGGAATTTTATTCTTCTGTAGTACTAACACCACGGGGGTGATTTCCGAGCTGACAGCGCTTAGGTCCAGATCCTTCCTGTCGGGAATCTCCCTTCCGGCATACCAAAAGCGCGTTTCTATGCCGTAGGCCGAGGTTTCGATCCTGTTGGTTTTTTCGTAAATATAATCCTCCAGGGAATAAGCGGGGACTTCCCTCATTCTGGGACTGCCGTACCAATAGGCATAGGCAATCTGCTCTTCCGTGCAGGAACCCGGCCCAAGCTTGCCAAAGGAGCTTTCAAACCCTTCTTCGGCAGCCAAAAGCCAGGCTTCCAGGTCCGCCGCGCTCCATTCGTCCTTGCTGACTTTTTCCAGCTCGAAACTCCCCTGCTTCCAGTCAAGAGTCCTGACCACAAACCGGTCGCCCGGCACAAACGAAGTTTCCCTGTAGATATTCCTCATGTCTATGGTTCTTATGGAAACTTCAGGGGGATCGTCAAAGGGATCGCCGTTAAAGGCCTCTTCGTTTTCAGAATTATCCTTTGCCACATACTGCGGGGCATATTCTTCCCCAAGAATGCTGTAATAGGGGTAAAACTCTTCCGGCGGGCCTTCGGTGGTGGTATAGGGAATGGCCGAACCCTGCCATGTAAAAATATACTCATGGGGAAGGAGGCCGGTATTGGCAAAAGGAACGCAGCGGTGTCCGGGAATCAAAATGCCGTTCACCAACTCCAGTCGGCTTGGACTTATTACAAAAGAAAGGGGCGCAAAAAACCCCCTCCTGGACATCCAATACTTTTCCCTTACAAGAAAAGCCATGTTCCGGGAATTGATATAGTTCTCAACCTCCTGAGCCAGAAGGTTTTTTCGTTTAGGTTCGATCATCTGAATAAAAGACACCACCTCATCAAGCTTAAAGGAGCCTGTTACACTGTCGAGAAAATCGTAAAGCGCTTCTTCCTGGCCTTGGGTCATTGGTAAATGTATTATGCCTTTATGTCCTTTTTTCCGCAAGGCTCGCTCTGGGTCTGCATTTTTATGTTTTTGGTTTTATTTGGGTCAAAATAACCCAAAAAATTCCGAAAAAAATCTCCATTGTGTCGTTATGACTCAAAATACCTCTCACAAAGGCGCAAAGGCACAAAGTACACAGAGTTTTAGGAAATATCGAAGCGAAATTCTCCAAATTCATCATTTTTTCTTTGTGTTCTCCGTGTACTCCGTGCCTCTGTGAGAAATTTTTGGAGTTAAAATGGTGCCAGGAACCGTTTTTCGTAAAACTTGGCATGGAAATTGCTATATTATAAGCGAGGGCTAATTTAAAAAAGAAAGGAGAAAACCATGAGTGTGAATGTAAGACCTCATCCGAAAGCTTCTACGATTGACGCAGGCAATTTTGACAACGAATTGTTTAACCTGTTGGACAAATTGCTCCCCGCCAAGGTCGAGGAAAATTACTGCCGCCCTTCAGTAAAAGGTACGCAAACAGCCAGCGCTTATTTTCTTGAAATTAAGCTCCCCGGCGTTACCGAGAAAAACCTGGAACTCCATTTTGATAACAGCACCCTGACCGTTCAATCCATGCCTGACGAAGCCAGGGACGAAAACCCAAAAGAGAGGGTGATATCATTTTCTA
>Ga0268262_10003800_pt1 | contig 16044 bp, 15 predicted proteins | sample TergutNc150P3_FD_190354 | JGI IMG/M metagenome (GOLD analysis project Ga0268262, IMG submission 190354) | Nasutitermes corniger P3 segment gut microbial community from laboratory colony in Florida, USA - Nc150 P3 (SPAdes) (version 2) | ecosystem: Host-associated > Arthropoda: Insects >... | reverse complement strand
CATAGTTTATTCCTCCAATAACCATGTTCTGATGAGTTGAGCGGCATCTTCCGGATGCTCCTTCGCCAAATTGATAGCGCTTTCCATCAACTGCATTCTTGTGCGTTCTTCCAGTGAAATGGAGACATCCTCTCCTTCCTGTTCCGCCTCGGCCATTGCGCTCTCCCGCAGCATCTGTTCGCGTCTTGCCCGCTCTTCCTCGGCAAGCCTTCTGCGCCTTTCCATCTCGCGAGAGATCATCCTAAACAGCATAAATCCAAATAACATTAATGTCAAACCCGCAATAAAAACTATTATTGTAATTTGCATTTGTTTCTTTCTGAAGTATGCGGCGTCTTCTTCGGCAAACTCCGTCCTGTGATCGAAGGGGATATTGGTTACGGTAACGGAATCTCCTCTTGCCGAATTATACGCTACAGCGTCCTTAATTAAATTTGTTACTTTAAGAAGATCTTCGGGAGGAACGGGAGTATATTCCCTTTCAATTGTACCGTCCTGAAGAATTACAGGTTGTTTCTTTTCGTCAAATTTTCTTTTCCATATTCCGTCAATATTTACGGAAACAGTTACACGATCTATTTGCGGGCTTTTTTCTTCCTGTGATTTTCGCTGATTAATTTCATAATTGGTTACATCTGTAGTCTGATTCATTCTTCCGTATAAGTTACTCATATCCTTAAAAGCGGGGGGCGTTTGCCCTTCGACTCCGCCGGGACCTTCAGGGTTAAATCCCGTGCCTTCCCATTTTGTATCAGATTTTGATTCTCCGATTACCAGAGATTCCTTTATTATTGAATCGTCATAAGGCAAACCTGGTGTTCTTGGTTTAATCGTGACGGGGAAGTTTTCTTTTGTATCAATGGTTTTTTTCGACATATCCATTTCAAATTTTATGTTAAGATCCCTTACGCGATCCTGTTTAAATATTTGTTGGATAGAGTTAAGCACAAGACCCCTGTACCTTTTTTCCATATCCAAAAGAAATTTTTGTTGACGTTCTGTAAGGGCTTGTCTGTCAAAATCTTTCAATCCCTCAAAATCGTTGAGCTGATTTCCGTAATTATCGGTTATTACGATATTATCATCTTTTAACCCTTCTATCATGGCTTTAAGAAGTTTTTGCATACCCTCTATTTTTTTCCTGTCCTGGATAATATTGCTTCCGGGTGTCGGAATGATAGTTACTCCGGCGCTTACAGGGTTCTGATCAGCGAGAAAAAGTTCTTTCTTAGGCCATACAATGTTTAATTTGACATTATCAACGCCTTCAAACGCCTTAAGATGAATTTCTATCTCTTTTTCCTGAGCGCGTTGGAATCTGACATTACGCTCAAAGTCGGTAGTAGTCCAGCGTTCTTGATCGAAAATTTCCCAAGGATTAATTTTTGACGGAAGTAAATCCTCAGTCATAAGAATTACCCTCATACGCTGAGCTGTCTTTTCATCCGCAACGCGCACAATATTATCAGGCGTTACCGTAACTTGAACATTTTCTTGCTCAATACGGGCTACTATTCTGTCCAGCAAACCATCATCGGTTATTGCTCTGCTATAAACAGGCGACAACACCGGTGTCGCTGAAACCCGAAAGAGCGCGATAATTCCGCCAATGACGACAACGGCTACTACGGCAATGATGATCCTTTGCACAAAAGACCAATTTGCCCAAATAGCCGTCGCCTTAGAAATGATTTTTTTGAAAAACTCGTTCATATCCCCTCCCGAATATAAATGCTATCTTGTATTAATCAGGTCTCTCCAACCTTGAACTAATCTGCTTAAAATATTACGCGTAACTCCAAGAGCCATGCCCGCTTCCGCCTGGGCTATCGTAATATCGTGAATATCAACCGAATCGGGATCGATAATCGCCTGCTTTTGCAGTTCACTAGCGTTTAACTGCGCTCCCGATACTTTATCCAACGCCTGAAGCATCGCGTCTTCAAAAACACCCGCCCTTGTAATTCCCTGCGCTCCGATTGTATCCCTAAGCGCGAGAGATTTATTCCCGTTTCCAAAGTACGGACTGTCCGGCATCTGCATATGTCTTTCATGATTACGATTCATCGTAATCGAATAATTCCGCGAGGCGGTCGCGCTTATAAAAGCCTGATTGTTAAAAATTTTCAAAATTCCCTCCCTTTAAAAATCCTATTTTGCTCCTATGTCCAAAGCTTTTTGGAACATAGATTTTGATCCTTCAATAATTGCGGCGTTCGCTTCATAAGAGCGCGAAGCTGAAATCATGTCCGTCATTTCCGTAACAACGTCCACATTGGGCATCTCAACATAATCTGTTCTGGGACCCGAAAGAATTCTGTCGGGGTGCGTAGGATCATAAACATAACGAGGCTCCGTTTTTAGATCCTTTTGAACTTCTACAACGCGCACTCCCTTGCCTAATCCGTCGTCCATGGAATCGGGAAGGAACGGAGAACGCCAAAACGGACTTTCCGTTACAGGGCGCATAATGACACGACTGCGCCTAAAAGGACCGCCTTCGGTCGTTCTTGTCGTATTTACGTTAGCCATGTTGTTGGCTATTACGTCGAGCCTCATTCTGTTTGCGGTTAAACCTGTCGCCGCAACGCTTATCGAACTAAAAATTCCCATTTAATCCTTCCTTATCCTCTTAATACCTGATTTATTTGACTGAATTCAAACGCCGCGGCTTGAGCGAAGAGCGTGTAACTCATCTGGTTATTCGTGGCAAGCATGAATTCCTTTTCAGGATCAACATTGTTCCCGTTGTTGTTGTATGTGCTTGTGTAATCCAAAACACGGCGAATCTGCACATCGCGGTAGTCCCTTTCCTTGTAATTCGGAAAATGTCCCGGGTGCGACATATTCATTTCCATCGCCGGTCTTTGTTTTTCCGAATCAAGCGCCCTTTTTAATTCGCTTTCAAAATTAACGTCTGTTCGCTTAAAGCCGAAAGTATCAGCATTGGATATATTATTGGCTATAACGGTTCTGCGGACAGTGTTCGCGTCCATCGCTCGGTGTAATAAATCGATAGTTTTGGCAAATGTATTCATAACATTCCTCCCTTCTTAAATTTCGGCAAAAACAAACCCCCTCTTTAACGTCCTACTATAGAATATACCTGCCAAGATCCTGATCCTTGACGATTTCAGCCAGTTTTTGATTGACATAATCTACGGTTATGTCAACCTTCGCGGGGGCTATATCGGACGCTTCAAACGAAAGTTCTTCCAGCAGGGTTTCCATTATCGTATGAAGCCGCCTTGCCCCGATATTTTCCAGTTTCGAGTTAACCTCCGCGGCAAGCGCCGCCATGTGTTCAATCGCCTCGGGCGTAAAATTAAGCTCGACATTTTCCGTCCCAAGCAACTCGACGTACTGTTTGATGAGCGCGTTTTTGGGTTCGGTTAAAATACGAAGGAAATCGTCCTTGCCCAAGGAATCCAATTCCACGCGCAGGGGGAATCTTCCCTGCAATTCGGGGATTAAGTCTGACGGTTTGCTCACATTGAAAGCGCCCGCCGCGATAAAGAGAATATGATCCGTATTGACGGGTCCCCATTTTGTGTTAACTGTCGCGCCTTCAACGATGGGAAGAATGTCGCGTTGTACGCCTTCGCGCGAAACGTCGGGACCGCCGCCCCTGTCGCCCTTTACGGCGATTTTATCGATTTCGTCTATGAAGATTATTCCCGTCTCTTCCACGCGCTGGCGAGCTTCGTCGCTCACCCTGTCACGGTCTACAAGTTTTTCCGCTTCCTCGGCTCTTAGTATTTCCATCGCGCGCGGAACGGTTACAACCTTTTTCTTTTGTCCGCCGCCTAACATTCCGGCAATTCCCGAAAGGCTCGCTTCAAGATCTTCCATACTGCCGCCCATCATTTCAAAAGCGGGAAATGTCGGATTCTGACCTACTGTAAGCTCGACCGTTCTGTCGTTAAGTTTGCCTTCACGAAGCATTGTCCTTAACTTCTCTCTTGTATCTTTAAATTTTTCATCTTCGCCGTCTTTAATTTCTTCCGCCTCGGGAATCGCTGCGTCTTCTTTACTCTGCTCCTCATCTTCCTGAGATCCTTTGTTTTTCTTTAAACTCGGGAACCCCAACTGTAATGTTGTCGCGATAATACTGCCGTTTGAATTCTCGGGGTTTATCGAGAAAGTACCCATAGGCTTCATTATCGGACCCGGGCGCTGTTTTTTCTCTTTTTGCTTTTTTGGATTTACAGGCAGTAATAAATCCAAGAGCGCTTCTTCCGCGCGTTTTTCCGCTTCCTGTTTTACATTCTCCTGCATTTCCTGTTTTACCATTTGGAATCCCGCGGCCATTAAATCGCGTACCATGGACTCAACGTCCCTGCCCACATAGCCTACTTCCGTATATTTTGTGGCTTCCACTTTTAAAAACGGAGACCCCGCAAGTTTCGCGAGACGGCGGGCGATTTCTGTTTTTCCCACTCCGGTAGGTCCTATCATAAGGATATTTTTAGGAGCGATATCCTCGCGAATTTCAGGGGCAAGTTTCAACCTTCTTATGCGGTTGCGCAGAGCTACAGCGACTGCCCTTTTGGCTTTTTTCTGTCCTACAATATACTTGTCCAATTCAGCGACAATTTGTTTTGGCGTATATTCCTTTTTTTCTTCCATCAGCTTAATTCCTCTAATGTTATTTGCATATTCGTATAAATGCAGATGTTACCTGCAATCTTTAAACTTTTTTCCGCTATTTCCGCCGCCGAGAATTTGCTTCCCTCAAGGAACGCCAGCGCCGCGGCGTACGCGTAATTCCCTCCCGAGCCAATTGCAAGCGCGTTTTCCGCAGGCTCTATCACGTCTCCCGTTCCGGAAATTAACAATGTTTTTGATAAATCGGCTACCAGCAAAAGCGCTTCAAGCCGTCTTAAATTTCGATCCATGCGCCATTCTTTCGCCAATTCCACGGCGGCTCTAGCCAAGTCGCCTGAGTATTCTTTTAACTTTTCTTCAAATCTGTCAAAGAGCGTGAACGCGTCCGCGGTAGCGCCCGCAAAGCCGCAAAGCACTTTTCCGTCCATAAGACGGCGAACTTTACGCGCGTTATTTTTCATAACCGTATTGCCCATTGTCACCTGACCGTCTCCCGCCATGGCGACTTTGCCGTCTTTTCTTACCGCTATTACGGTAGTGCTCCTTATTTTTCCTTCCATATCAACCTCCGGCATGCGGGTGTGAAGCCGCATACACCTTTTTCATTTTATCCATGTTAACATGCGTATAACGCTGTGTAGTGGAAATACTCGAGTGTCCCAACATTTCCTGAACAATGCGCACGTCGCAGCCCGAATTTACAAGATGAGTCGCGAAACTGTGGCGAAGCGCATGCGGGTGAATGTTTTTTCCCATACCTGATTGTAGCGCATAACGGGAAATTATCCAACGTACTCCGGGAATTGAAATGGCTTGTCCTTTTCTGTTGACAAACAAAGCGGTATTTTCCCCGTCAATGCCCGCTGTCTTTAAAAGTTCCGTCCTTTGCGGAAGATATTCCTGAATCGCCGCTACCGTCTCGTCGCTGAAAAACACAAAACGCTGTTTCCCGCCTTTTCCCGTTATTTTCGCCTCGCCAAGATCGGCGGATATATTCGCGATGGAAAGCGATACCAATTCCGAAATTCGCAAACCCGCGGAATACATTGCCATAATAAGAGCCTTATCCCTTTCGGGCCAGAGAATTCCCGTTGTTTGCGGGAGAGAGGCAAATTCCGCCATTTCGTCTTCCCACAAAACATGGGGCAATTTTACCGGCATTTTAATGTTACGCAATCCGGTACAAGGATTATCGGGACGTTTATCAAAGCGTACCATCCAGCGATAAAAGCCGCGAACTGTCGAAAGAAAACGGTTAACGCTTGACGCGGCCATTTTTTTAGCCGTTAATTCGGCGATAAAACTCTGCACTTGATACGCGTCGGCATTTTCAAGAACAATATCTTGATTATCGCAGTAGAGCACATAATGTATTAAATCATTTTTATACGCTTCTACGGTTCTTTCCGAACAACCTTTTACGGATTCCATATAAGATAAATAATCTTTAACAATATCCGGAGGTTCTATATCTTGAATAACTATGTCTTCTTTCATTTTTCTTCCTCGTTATCGTCCGCGCTGTGCAAATAATCGCAATCGGGATTTATACACGCCTTATGCGCGCCGTTTTTCTTATCGTATTTTTCCACCATAAAAAATCCGCACTTGGGACAATTCTGGTTTATCGGCTTAAAGTGGCTTATAAAGTCGCATTCGGGGTAATTTGTACAGCCGTAAAATTCTTTGCCCCTGCCCTTAGTTTTTCTCGCGACTATATCGCCGTCGCATTTGGGGCACTTGGCAAGAGGAATTGATTTAGTATTTCTGCACTCGGGAAAGCCCGAACACGCCAGAAAATATCCGTACCGCCCGAGTTTTTTCAGTAACGGCTTCCCGCATTTTTCACAGACAAGATCTGTTTTTTCATCTAACGTTCCCTTAAATGATTCAACTTTTTTGCTTACGTCGTCTACGATTGTTTTAAAGGGGAACCAGAATTCCTTTATCATCTCGGGCCAGCTAACCTTGTTTTCCTCTACTTCGTCGAGTTTAGTTTCCATGGAGGCTGTAAAATCAGCGTCAACATAAAGCGGGAAGTTTTCCACCAATACATCGTTTATTAATTTGCCAAGCACCGTCGGGACTAACTGCTTATTTGAGCGCGTAACATAGTAGCGATCCAAAAGAACAGAAATGATTGACGCGTAAGTTGACGGTCGTCCTATGCCTTTTTCTTCAAGAATACGCACTATTGAAGCGTCTGAATAACGGGCGGGACCCTGGGTAAAATGCTGTTCGGGTTTAAATTTATCCACATTTACCTTGTCGCCTGTTTTTAACGACGGGCAGGAATTTCCGTTTTCATCTTTTGAAGAAAGAAGTTTAATTACTTTATAAAATCCTTTTTCAAGAAGTTTAGTACCGCTGACGCGGAACAGACCCTCGTCCTGTCCTTCCGTAACTTTTATATCGACGCTGACAGTTCTGCTTTTCGCGTTATTCATCTGACTGGAAACAAATCTTTCCCAGATAATCGTATAAAGGCGAAGCTGATCTTTTGAAAGCGAATCCTTTAAAGAATCGGGAGTATATTCCGTATATGTGGGTCTAATTGCTTCGTGCGCGTCCTGCGCTTTCTTACCCACTGTGTATTCAGCGGGTTTTTCAGGCAATTCGCCGGGGAAATTTTTTCCAAGCCATGTGCGCACGTCTTCCAACGCCGTATTTGAAATACGGACGCTGTCGGTACGCATATAAGTAATAAGACCGACGCGGCTTGCGCCGATACTCACGCCTTCGTAAAGCTGTTGCGCTACCTGCATTGTTTTGCGCGATGTATAACCAAGCCTGTTTGCCGCGGTTTGCTGTAATTGCGACGTGGTAAACGGCGCTTTAGGACGAATTGTTTTATCCGTTTCACGCACGTCGGAAACAACGCATTCACTGCTTTTTATTTTTTCTATAATTGTCTTAACTTCGGTCTCGTTTTTTAGTTCCGGTTTATTGTTATTCCACATAACAAGTTGGGCGGCATAAGATGTTCTGCCGATTTTAAAATCCGCTTCCAGCGTCCAATATTCTTCGGGAATAAAACTTTCAACCTCTTTTTCCCTTTCGCAGATAAGGCGCAGAGCTACCGATTGCACCCTGCCCGCGGAAAGACCGTTTTTCACTTTTTTCCAGAGAAGCGGCGAAAGGTTATAACCTACAAGCCTGTCAAGAACACGTCGCGCTTTTTGCGCGGCTACTTTTTCCTCGTCAATGTTACGCGGATGCAGAACCGCGTCATTAACAGCCTGCGGAGTTATCTCGTTAAAACTGATTCTTTCTATGGGAACTTTATCGGTTTTATTTAAAATAGCGTTTCGCAGATGCCAGGCGATAGCCTCTCCTTCGCGGTCATTATCACACGCAAGCAAAACTTTTTCCGCTTTTTTAGCGTCTGTTTGCAATTCTTTTAAAATTTTCGCCCTTCCGCGAACTGTTATATATTCGGGCTCAAAGTTATGCTCAACATCTATAGCGGTTCTGGATTTAGGAAGATCGATAAGATGACCCATCGACGCTTTTACGTTATATGAAGTTCCTAAATACTTTTCGATGGTTTTTACTTTTCCCGGAGATTCCACAATCACAAGAATTTGTTTCTTTACTTTTGATGAGCTTTTCTTCGCCGTGGCTTTTTTTGCCGGAGCCTTTTTTTCAGGACTCTTTTTTACTGTTTTTTTCGCCGCCATACCCGCATCCTTTAAATCTCAATTTTTAGAAAATCAGCTAATGAAATGATATAATCATTCATGTTTTTGTTTGATCCTTCCGCTCTTTTTGCGTAAGAATTTCCTGTTTCCATATTCCATTTTTCCAATATATCACACGCCGAATTAATTACTTCGGCTCCATCGCTTGCTAATTTCATTGTGCCTCTCTTATCAAAACTCGCGTTTTCCCGCAATCCGCAGGAAGCGACCCACAGGTCTTTCCCCTGATCCAGCGCAAACGCAGCCGTAATCAACGCTCCCGACTTTTTCGGAGCTTCTACGATTAGCACACCTCGCGACATGGCGGCGATTATTCTGTTCCTCGCCGGAAAAGTCCATTTAGTTGGATGTACGCCCGGAGGATACTCGGAAATCAACGCGCCGCCTGAATCCAATATCCGTTTTGCCAGCGGTCTGTTCACCGAGGGGTATACTTCATCAATACCCGAACCCAAGACCGCGTAACCCGGCGCGTTGCCGATTAAATTGCCGCGGTGGGACATCGCGTCAATTCCCAAAGCAAGTCCGGATATTACGGATATTCCCGCCTTGCCTATGTTACCCGCAATTTTATACGCCTGTTCCGCGGCTTGCGGGCTTGGCTTTCTGGTTCCTACCATTCCCAACAGCGATTTCTCGGGGTTGGGAAGTTTTCCCTTGTAAAAAAGCACAATGGGCGGATCATAAGATTCCCTTAACAGCGGCGGATAATCCGCGTCGGCAAACGATACCCAATTAATAGACCGCATACGGCACATTGTGTCAATACGCCCCGCTTTCTCATGAATTTCAGTTATATCCCAAAATGTAACTAACGCGTGATTAAGGATTTCTTCTATGTTTTCCCTGGATTGTAAAAATAATTGTTCTTCGTTGTCAAAGGCTTGCAATAACAGCAGTTTATCTGTTATTTTCAAGTCCGGCAAAAGAGAAATACTTAAATCCAATAAACCGCGTTCACTCATATATCATTTCATCTCCTATCTCATATCCAAAATAATATCTTTATTCTTTAACGCTTCTTCTTTAATTTTTTTATCTTTTGTTCGATTTATTATCCTATCGTAACATTCAATAGCGTCCGCGTATTTTTCCGTAGAATAATACGCTCTTGCAAGAACAAACATGGCTGAAACATCCGATATGTTAATTTTCAGATAACGTTCCAAATATGTAATAGCGTCCAACGGTCTGTCAAGTTCAAATACATATAATATCCCAAGACCGTACATTGGTTTTGCGTATGTAGCGTCAAGTTCCAACGCCCGTAAATAAGAATTCTCGGCAAGTTTATACAGGCGGCTCTTTTCTTTTTCAGCGGAACCCGAGAACCCTACCAACGAGTGCGCTGCGGAAGCCGCTGAAACACCCGTTAAATAGTAAAGTGTCGCGTCTTCGGTGTTAAAATAAATCGCCCTTTCAAACGCGTCAAGAGCGTCATTATGCATATTTTTGTCCGCAAGCCTTATAGCGAGTATTTTCCAATATGCTCCTGTCTGCGCGCCTTCCCTTACGTTTCTTTCTATCTGATCTTCATATAACGCAATTGCCTTTCTTAAACCGTCAATAGTTTCAGGCGGACCGCCGCGCGGACTTAATTCCGCAATACGTTTAGCTAACTCCCTGTTGGTTTTTTGCATTGCGTTTTTATATACGGAATAAACAAATACGCATATTGCAATCAAAAGAAGCGTAGCTAAAAAAGTTTCTCTTGCTCTTCTCATATCACTCTCACATATCCGTCGTGTGTAATTTCGGAAGATAACGACGATGATTCTCCCTTAAAATTGCCGTATCTACATGCGTATAAATCTGAGTTGTAGAAAGATCGGCATGTCCTAATAACTCCTGTACTGTCCTTAAATCCGCTCCGCCTTTTAATAACGAAGTCGCAAAACTGTGGCGTAACGTATGAACATGAGACGATGTTCCGGCGATACAGGCGAATTTCGCATAATTTTTCCAAATACCCTTTCTGGAAAGGCGTTTACCGTTTCTGCTGATAAAAAGAGCCTGTGTCTTATTTGTTTTTCCGGCAAGTTTTCCCCTTGCAAATTCAAGGTACTCTTTTAAAAAAATACCGGCTTTTTTCCCAAAAAGAACAAGGCGTTCTTTATTGCCTTTACCCTTTACTTTCGCTACTCCTCCTTCGATATCAATATCTTTGATATTTAAATTTACCGCCTCTGAAACTCGTAACCCGGCGGAATAAATCAACTCAAAAAGACATCTGTCCCTGCAACCCTGCGGTTCTGATGTGTCTATTTTGCCTAAAAGACCTTCTACCGTTTTTCTGTCCATTACTTCGGGAATATTTATTTTTCGCTTGGGGCTTTCAAGAATTTCCGCCGGATTGATTTTTAACAGTTTTTCGTCTATTGCAAATCTGTAAAAAGACCTTAAAGCGGAAATTGCTTTTGCCGTTGAACGGGGTTTAATATTATCCTTTTTCTTTCGCATATCAAGATATTTCGTAAGAAAATCGGTGTCCGTGTTTTCAAGAAGCACATTCTTGGAATCAAGATAATCAAGAAAACTTTTAATTTCCAGACGATAACTTTCCTTTGTAAGCAAAGAACGGCGTTCTATCGCTAAAAGACGAGAACAATATTTGGCAAGAAGTTCGCTGTTTTTCAAATAGTTCTCTCCGCTGTTTGCAAAGGAGCGTTTTCTTCCTTCTGATAACTATGCCGCCTTATAACCGCTGGAACATCTATTTCATCATGATACTCGCGCTCCGGCACATAAGAGATATATTCCGGTTTTTTTGTTCTTTCAACCATTTTCACATATTCGTTGTAATCGATAAAATCGGAATCTATTGTATCAACAGAGGGGGATTGGTTAGTATTCATTTGTTTTTCAGTTGGGAAGCCCGTAGCGATTACCGTTATCTGAATACTGTTTTCTAATTTATTATCTATGCGCAGTCCGTGAATAAGATGGACTTCCTGATCGCATTTATCCTTAATGGATTTGATAATATTTTCTATTTCGACTAACGTAATATCTTCGGGTCCCACAATATTAATTAAAACTCCGGTGGCTCCGTCTATACTAGTATCTTCAAGGAGGGGGTTGTCTATGGCGTTTTTAACAGCGTCCAACGCGCGATTTTCGCCCGAAGCAAAGCCGATACCCATTAACGCGTCGCCTTTTCCTTTCATTACGGTTTCAACGTCGGCAAAATCGGTATTTTGGAAACCTGTTTCAATTATTATGTCGGTTATACCCTGCACTCCTCTGCACAACACTTCATCCGCTATCATGTAAGCCTTGTTATACGTTGTTTTATTGTCAATAATTTTAAATAAATGCTGGTTGGGGATAACTATTAATGTGTCAACTTCTCCGCGCAGTTTTTTGATACCTTCTTCCGCAAGCCTCATCGTATAACGGCCTTCAAATTCAAAAGGCATTGTAACTACCGCTACCGTAAGAGCGCCTAATTGTCTGGCGATTCTCGCTATTACGGGAACAGAGCCTGTTCCTGTTCCGCCTCCCATTCCGGCGGTTATAAAAACCATATCAGCGCCCTTTATCGCGTCGGTAATCGCCGAGATATCCTCAATTGCCGCTCTTTCGCCCTTTCCCGGGTCTCCTCCGGCTCCGCGGCCGCCTGTAACTTCCGCGCCTATTTGCAATTTAACATCGGCCCTGCTCTTTTTGTACAGATCCTGAATATCCGTATTTACCGCGATAAATTCAACCCCTTTCATATTTGCGTCAACCATGCGGTTTAACGCGTTTCCGCCTCCGCCGCCCGCGGAGATAACCTTAATAACCGCCGGCCTGTCGTTGCGGGCTTTTATCATCTCATTGTTATCATTAGCTGAAATAACTTTTAAAGACGCTGATACCTCCTGTGGTTTAAACTGTAGTACCTGCGGCTTTTCACATACTGCTAAAACGTTCATTTAAATCCCTCCCATTTAAATTATTTATTTTATGTAATAACAACGTTATTACGATTAAATTAAGCAAACTCTTCTTTTAACCATGAAATCAATTTATGTATAAAAGCTCCGTTCTTTTTTTCGCCAAGTCGCATATCGGAGCCTCGTTCGCTTGAATCCATACCCAGCCTGCGCGAACCTTCAAGCGCGAGCCCTATGACCGTGGCATAAGCCGGAGTACGGTATTCTTCCACCAATCCTTCCAATTCCTGCGTAGGTATCGGTGTCCCGATACGCGCGGGTAATCTTAAAATATTATTCGCCAGCTCTACAACACCTGCTAATTGCGCTCCGCCGCCTGTTAATACAACGCCTCCCCCAAGCGGACGCGGAAGATTTAATGAATCTATATGCTGTTTTGCAAGCTTAAATATTTCCTCCATTCTGGGTTTAATAATTACAAGTAACTGTGAACGCGGAATCGACATCGGCGGTCTTCCGCCGACGCCGGGCACGATTACTTTCTCGTCGTTATCCAGCATTTTTTCCCAGCAGCAGCCGGAATCAATTTTAATTTTTTCGGCGTTATCTATCGATATATTTTTTATAATTGATATATCGCTTGTTACCTGCGTCCCTCCGGCGGGTATTGTGTATGTTGAGTACGGAGTGCCTTCCAAGTATACAAGCATGTCCGTTGTTCCGCCGCCGATGTCAACTAACACAACGCCCAGATCCATTTCTTCCTGGGTAAGAATGGCGCGTCCCGCGGCAAGTGTTTGTAAAATCAGTTCATTCACGCGGAAACCGGCGCGGTTGACGCACTTAATCAAATTCTGCGCGCCTGTTACGGAAACAGTAATAAGATGTACTTCCGATTCAAGACGCACTCCGATCATATCCATCGGGTTTCTAATGCCTTTTTGATCATCAACTTTATAATTCTGCGGAATTACTTCCAGTATCTGCCTGTCCGTGGGAATTACAACCGCTTTTGCGGCTTCAATTACGCGATCAATATCTTCCTGCCCTATCTCTCTTTCCCTCGCGTCGCGTTTTTTTCCTATTACTCCCACAACGCCGCGCGAATTAATTCCGTTCACATGATTTCCGCCTATGCCTGTCCAGCAATCGGTTACTTCAAGACCGCTCATCATTTCCGCTTCTTCTATCGCCTCTTCTATCGAGTGAAGCGTAGCCTCAATATTTACCACTACTCCTTTTCTTAAACCCGTGGACGGACGCATGCCTGTTCCTATTATTTTTAAAACTCCGCTTGAGTCGCGTTCGCAGACAATAGCGCGTACATATGTTGATCCAATGTCCAAAGACACTACTATTTCATTACTCATCAGGACAACTCCTTAATTTTATATGAACCCATACCGGATCTAAAATCAATTTCCTGCGGACGATTATTGTCCCTTTCAAACACATTCAACATAAGCAGTATATATCTAAGCGATTCTTCGGTTAAATTATTCTCTACCCTTACTTTTATGGAACTGTGAACGGGGAAAAGCACAAGGTCGTAGCCGTCCCATGCTTTTTTTTCCAACTTTATTTCGGAAATGGCGGATAACAATTCGGGCGACGACACCGAGATTTCGCCGAGATTATACATAAGAGGAATAAGAGCGGAAGGTAAACGCATATTAAGCTGGGGGTTTTCTATTCCCGAAATAACCGGAATAAACGCTCTTTCCATTGACGCGTCTTCTTCAATTTTATAGATAACTCCCTGCCTGTCTATGTACATCATTGCCTGACCCAAGTTAGTATTTACCAGAGTAACGGCGGCGGGTTTACGCGGATTTAAATAAATTGATAATTTATCCGGAAAACGCTTCATGACAACCGCTGATTCCACAAGAATATTGGAAGAAAGTCTTTCTTTTACAAGGTTAACGTTAGTTGAAAAATAGGACGAGTTGTCATCGATACCGCCAAGATAAAGAATTTTTGAGCGTGAAAAATCATGAAATCCGTGAACATCGACAGTGGAAAACGGAATAAAAGGACTTATTCCCAGAAGCCAAATTAATTCGGCGGCAAAAATAATACCGGCTATAATTAAAAGTCTCTTAAGACCTTTTTCAATTTTTTCCGTAGATTTCTTTTTTGCCAATACATTCGCGGAGACTTCGGATTCATAATAATATTCAGATGTCATATTGTTCCTCCGCCACATCGTAAATTGGATTTCTTACGCCGCTTGTAAGAGCGTCGTTCCTTGCCACATTCGCTATAAGTCCCGCGCAAATCAATGTTGTAACAAGCGAAGACCCGCCCGCCGAAAAAAACGGAAGCGGTATTCCTGTCGCGGGAAGCGCTCCTGAAACAACCGCGGTGTTAAGCATGGCTTGCGTCGCTATCAGAGTTGTTAATCCGCCCGCCAGCAATCTTCCGAATACTGATTTACTGTTTAACGCGGCTTTAAATCCCATAACCGCAAAAACAGTAAACAGGGCGAAGAACAGAAGAACGCCTATATACCCCGCTTCTTCAACATACGCGCTGAAAATAAAGTCGGAGTGAATTTCCGGGATACTCGCTAATTTTCTGCTTCCTTCGCCTATACCCTTTCCCCAAAAGCCGCTTGAAATAATAGCGTCCTTACTGGCTTTAACCTGGAAACCCGCGCCAAGCGGATCCCATTGCGGTCTTAAGAAACTGACTAAACGCCTTACTCTATGTTCTTTTGTAAAAACTAAAAGCGCGGAAATAGGGACAATCATAGCGACCGCCGCAAAGAAATAGCGGAAATGTATTCCCGCAAGGAAGAAGATAACCATCGCGTTAAAGACCAGAAAAACAGCGGTAGAGAAATTATTCTGCCCGTAAATAAGAGCGAAGAAAAGTCCCGTAACCATAACAGGCGGAAGAACACCGGAGAAGAAATTACCAAGGTTATTCGCTTTTTTATCAAGCAGGTGGGCAAGGTATAACGGCAGTACAAATTTAACCATTTCCGACGGTTGATATGAGAAAGAGCCGATTTCTATCCAGCGCGACGCGCCGTAACGCTCTACGCCTATACCGGGAACAAGCGTTAAAACACATAGCCCTGCCGCAATGCAGACAAGCGGTATAATACATTTTCTTAGAATGTCAAGTTTAACGCGGGAGAAAACAAAGAAGCAGATAATTCCCGCGGCGCAAAAAACCAACTGTCTTACGATAAAGTAATTACCGTCGCCGAAGAATCGCGCGGCGAATGAATATGACGCGGAATAAAGAGTCACAAGTCCCATGCCCACCAACAGCGTTACGCATAAATAAAAGAGGTGAATTGGATTGTGAATCTGCGCTTTTTCCGCGTCAAACCTGTACATTTCTTCTCCTACTGTATCTTTAATGTTGATAGGGCTATAATCGCGCATAGCCCGCCTAAAATCCAAAAGCGAATAACTGTTCTGTTTTCAGACCAGCCCAAAAGCTCATAATGATGATGAAGAGGAGCCATTTTAAAAATTCTTTTTTTACGAATTTTAAAAGACGCAACCTGCAAAATGACGGATACGATTTCAATAACAAATACGCCGCCGATAACAAGGTTTAATATTTCTTTTTTTGTTATTAACGAAATAACGGCAATTACGCCGCCCAATGAAAGACTTCCAACGTCGCCCATAAAAACATCCGCCGGATTACAATTGAACCAAAGGAACCCTACGCAAGCGCCGGCGGCGGCAAGGCAGAATACGGTAAGTTCCCCGGCTTCGGGAATATAAGGTATTCCAAGGTATGACGAATAGTCTATGCGCCCCGTAATGTATGTAAGTATCGCAAGCGTAAGAAACACTAAAATCAACAAGCCCGCCAAAAGACCGTCCAAC
>Ga0268262_10003799_pt1 | contig 16045 bp, 12 predicted proteins | sample TergutNc150P3_FD_190354 | JGI IMG/M metagenome (GOLD analysis project Ga0268262, IMG submission 190354) | Nasutitermes corniger P3 segment gut microbial community from laboratory colony in Florida, USA - Nc150 P3 (SPAdes) (version 2) | ecosystem: Host-associated > Arthropoda: Insects >... | reverse complement strand
ACTTGCCGAACTCTTTCGGCAGGCCCCTCCACTTGCAGCCGTGCTCCGCGAGGTACAGCAGCGCGTTCAGGAACTTCAGGTTGCCGTGCTTGACGTTCCCCCTCTGCACTGGCAGCAGGTGCTCGATCCTCTTGAACTCTCCGGATGTTATTCTCATGCACTAAAATTAGCACATTCCAGAAATAGTGTCAACACACCCTAGGATAGTATGCCACTATTTACGGATAAATTCTAAGTGTGTAGTTCCCCAAAAGATTGTCCGCTTAGGCTTCTAATTGTTATTGTTATGTGGATAGTTCCGCAAACGGATTGGCAACGATAAGATGACGCAGACAATGCCAGAAAAGAGCGCGTCAGATGCCAAGGCCCTAAGAAATGCAGCCTCTCGGGATTGACAAGAGATTCATAGGTGTGTACAGTCTTGGATGGACGGACACGAAATCAAAACTTTTTGGTAAGCTGTTGGCGGGGGCATAACTAGGGGCATGCTGCTTTTGTTGCCGCACCCAAATGGTTGATAACAAACGAGAAATCAGGTTAATTTAGCATTCGGGAAGCTTTTCCATGCTTCGGCGCGAAAGGAAACAGGCTGAAGGGTTCTCGTCCCGTAGTCAAGCGGCAAATGACCTCGCCGCGTGTCCAATCGGCATAAGCATCAACGCGGGCGAAGCCCGCATCAATACCGCCGCGCAGCGACCCGCAACCACTTTTCAGACCCCAGTTCAGCATCCGGGCGGACTCCACGCCCCGGCACTGAACGAACCAAGTTGTCGTGACGCTTATACCGAGTACGAAAATAGAGTCTGGCATCTAAACAATAGCAACTAATACAGTTTAACTATGAAAAATCCACCGCTATAGCAACAAGCAATGACAATTGGAATTAAAACATTGGGCTGGCATCACACAAAACCATCACTGAAATGGCTTTTGGCCTTGAAAATTAATAATTCATTTTTTGCGGAAATCGCAGCAATTTTTCCCTGCTCGTTGTCATTGGTTGTCATTCACTGTCATCTCCTTGGCGCACTTTGTCACAATTTGTCCATTCGTTGTCACTGGTCTTCAGAAATTTTTGCAAAAAATGAATAAATCATGAAACTATAAGATATTGATACCAAGTTGCGTTCATCTGAACGCAACTTGGTATGGGGCGGCTACTTCACTACATAGACGGAAGCCACGCCCGATTGCCTGTTGCTGAGATTCTGGGCGGTGCCGTTCTTCCAGACCCTCGCCCGCTGGTCGCCTGCATCGTTGCCAACGAATTCGTGGCCGCCCACGTACACGTCGCCGCCGGAGACAAACACGGAACTGGCCTCTGATCGTGAGTCGCTCAACGCCTGGGCTGCGCCATCTTTCCAGACTTTGGCTCGGCGGCTCTCCTCCGTCATCCCAGGCAAAGGGCTGCCTGTGTACCCCGCGGCATAAACGTTGCTGCCCGAGACGAAGACGGAATTGGCTGCCGAAGCGCCCGCGTCAAGGTACTGGGGCGTCACGTCGCTCCCCACTACCTTAAATATGACAGCGCGCGTCCCAAAGCCTATCCCCCATCCCGCGCAGTACAGCGTGTTGCCGGAAGCATAGAGCGAATTGATTGTTGCATAGCCGCTGGGGTTGAGTTCCATTTTGACCCCATTCGTCCAAATGTGGGAATATCCTGCTAGCGTACATCCAACATACACGTCGCTGCCAGAGACGAAGACGTATGTAGGTAGTGGAGTATATGAATAGATGTTCGCCGCTGCCGTTACATGCTCGGCAGTGCCATTCTTCCACAGCGTTGGTGCGTATAAGCTATAACCCGGCACCGCCTCGTAACCGGCCACGTACACGTCGTTCCCGGAGACAGATACGGAAGCGGCCTTTGATTCGAGGTCGCTCAGCCTTTGGGCCGCGCCGTTCTTCCAAAGCGTCGCGCGGGGTTTTCCGTCGCTGCCCTCTTCGGACCCCGCAACGTACACGTCGCTGCCGGAGACAAAGACAGAATAGGCGTTGGAAGGGTTGCCGCTCAGTTGCTTGGCGGCGCCGTCCGTCCAAAGCATGGCGTGGCTCTTGGAGTCGGCCCCCACCTCATACCCGGCGGCTATTATTGTGCTGACAGTCACGGTGCAGGTGGCAGTCTTGTTGCCGTCAACTGTCGTGGCGGTGATGGTGGCGGTCCCCGGGGCTATGGCAGTCACAAGGCCGTTGAGCCCATCGGCGCCGCTGCCGCTGACCGTGGCCACAGAAGCGTTGCTGGACGACCAAGTGACCGCCTTGTTCGTTGCGTTGGCTGGCGCGACCGTGGCCGTCAGGGCCTCCATGCCGCCCACTGCCAGGCCAGCTGAGGCCTTGTTCAATGAAACGCCCGTGACCGCTGTGCTGGCGGGGCTGTTCTTCTTGCCGCCGCCGCAGGAGAGGAAGGTGAAGCTGAAGAGCAGGGCCAAGATGGCCGGCCCTAGAAAGAGTGAAAGTTTTTTCAATTTGTTGTTCCTTAAAAAAAATAGTGGTTAGTGAGAAGTGGGCAGCGCGGTCTGGGCGCATGGCGGTGGACGGGCCTTGGTCCCGCTTGAGAAGCCCCCTCGGATGCATTCCCCAAGCATCCGCCCGCACATCGAAGCCACCTTCCAAACATCCGCTCGCCAATCGAAGTCACCGGGGGGGCGCAGGGGGCTCGACCGGGAGGCGGGGGGCGCGTAAGCGACCAACGCTGGAAGGGAGGACTCCCCCCGCAGAGCATTCGGAAGGGCTCCACGCTCCAGTGCGGGACGAACCAAATCATAGGGTCGTTGTCCCGAATACGTGAAGATTAGGGGCCAGTGGAAAGCCGCTTTAGCGCAATGGGCGCACTGTGGCGGCACAAATATGGATGGCTCCATCGCGTTTCCGCCGTGGCGCGGCGAAAACCTAGTGTTGACTTGCGGCGGGCCGGGGCGCGGAGAACGCCTAAAACATTGGGCGGATCGGTCACCACATTCTTATTTGTGGACAGATTATTTCGTGGACATGCGTGGAAACCATGGACTTGTAGCCCCGGTGTAGGACTCTGGCCCAATTCAAAGGGAGTTGTGTCCAGATCAGCTTGGCGGCAGCGCCGCAAGGCGAGACGCATCGTCTGGCATTAAGTTGCTGTAATAAAAAGTGTTATGCACTTTTTTGAAAAGCATAAAAAAATATTGTAAAAAGAATTGTTTTGTGTGAAAATTTATCTTTTTGGAATCGCCGCATAGCCGCACCCACCGAACATCCCGCCAATCTGTTTCCGCCGCGCCACGGCGGAAACGGGGGAGGGATTGCTGAATTGGGCGGGTGGATGCTTGGAAGACGGCTCCAGCGGGCGTTTCAGGCGGGGAAAATGTTCGGCTGGTGCTTGGCGTTCAATATATCCTAGCCAATGACACATATCTTTCGCGCTCGGGTTCGCGGCCAGGCAACTTGGTTCGTTCTGCGCCTGATATTGGAGCCCTTCCGGATGCTCGACCATACGCCCGGCACTTACCTTTCGCGCCGAATGGACACGCGGCGAGGTCATTCGCCGCTTGATTGCGGGACAAAGGCCCTGCGGCTTGTTTCATTTCGCTCCGGGTCTTGGAAACCCTTCCTGAATGCTCACTGGGGATTCGCTCAGCACGGCCTCGCATGCGAGTCCGCCTTCGCTACTCCCCAAACCCCTGCCGCGCTTCGCGCGGCCTCTTCGATGGGCGCGAGGTTTAGGGGAGATGGCTTCGATGTAGATGCTGATGCTTGAAGATGCTCGGATGTGGGCGATACAGGCGGGGAAAATGCTCCGTCCGATGCTTGGCGTTCAATATATCCTAGCCAATGACACATATCTTTCGCGCTCGGGACGGCAGCCATGTAATACTATTTTTCGATTCTGATGCAATAAATGATCTTGCAGATGCGCTTGTTCGCTGCATATTGCGCTACCGTTTCTTGCAACAACAATGAAAACTGGTATAACTTGGTTCGTCCTGCGCCGGGGCGTGGAGCCCTTCCGGATGCTTGACCATCCGCCCGGTAGTCCCATCGCGCCGAATGGACACGCGGCGAGGTCATTCGCCGCTTAAACTTCTCTAAAAGGGCGGGAGCCCTAAGAGGCGCGGCTGGACGTAGCGAGCCGCCGAAGGCGGTGAGCGGATTTGAAGCCGCGCCTCGCCAGGCCCCCTCTTGCGGCCTGTTTCGTTTTTCGCCGTATCTTGGAAACCCTTCCTAAATGCTCACTGGGGATTCGCTCAGGGCGGCCCCGCATGCGAGTCCACCCCTCGCTGCTCCCCAGACCCCTGGGTACTCGCTTCGCACATTGCTTCTATGTATGGACGGATGCATGGAGATGACTCCGATGGGCGCAATGTTTAGGGAAGATGGCTCCGAGGTTGACGTTTCATGTTGGTGGGCGGCTTCGTTCAGCGCTAAATGCTCAACCCACCACTGATCACTGACCACTGAAACCTATCTTTCGTGCGCGGAATGGACAGTTTTGCAACTTGGTTCGTTCTGCGCCGGGGCGTGGAACCCTCCCGAATGCTCACTGGGGAGTTCCCTTCCGGCATCGCTCGCTGGCTCGCGCTGCCTCCCGGTCGACTTCCCCAGACCCCTGCCGCGCTTCGCGCGGCCTCTTCGATGGGCGCGTAATTATGGGGAGATGGCTCCGATGGGCGGGCGGATAGTTGGGAGATGACTCCGAGGTTGGCGATACAGGCGGAAACAGTACTTCGTCCAGTGCTGGACGCTCAATCCGCAATTAAATATCAACGCGGGCACCAGCTCGCCTCCTTGCTTACCCTAATCCCTAACCCCTGCAACCTGATCCCTAACTAGCCCCTAACCCTTGAAACCTAGCCAACTCCAAGCTAGGAGCCCCAAGTTGGAAAAAGGCTCCATTCAGTACTTGGCGCCCAACCCACCCTCTTGTAACTTGTACCTTGTAACTGGTGTTGCATGTCCGATTCCCCCAAACCGTCTCCCCTAGACTGGGATTTAGCGAACCTCCCAGCGGGCATCGTATGGGGCGGGGCGGACGAGGCGGGGCGAGGGGCCTGGGCGGGCCCCGTCGTGGCAGCGGCTGTGGCGTTGGACAGAGCCACGGCCAAAAAGTGGCGCAGTGTGCTTGGCAAGGCCCGCGACTCCAAAACCCTTGCGCCTGAAAAACGCTCTGCGCTGGCTATGGAGCTAAAAGCAATTTTGCCCTCTTGCTCTGTTTCTATTGTTGACAACAGGGTCATAGACAGGGACAACATACTGGAGGCCACAAAGGCCGCCATGAGGCAGGCCATACAGGAACTAGCAGTAGTGCCAGCCTTGGTGCTGATAGACGGCGACCACGCGCCCGGTTCAAGACTGAAAGAGCGCACACTGATAGACGGCGACGCTATTTCGTGCGCCATCGCCAGTGCCTCCATATTGGCCAAAACCTACCGCGATGAACTGATGGTTGCGCTGGACGCGCTGTACCCCCAATATGGTTTCGCCAAGCACAAAGGCTACGGCACCAAGTCGCACCAGGCGGCCATAAGGCAGTACGGCCCCTGTCCCATACACAGGATGAGTTATAAGCCACTGAGGGAAATTGTGGCCACTAACCCCTGAAACCTAACTGATTCCGAGGTAGGCGTTGCAAGTTGGAAAAAAGCTTTGTCCGGCGCAACGCGTTCAACCCGCTCTCTTGTAACTTGTAACTCGAAACTGACGCTACTTAGGGTACCATTAGCATTGATGTCTTTCACTTTGAGGTGCCGCAGATGCTTGCCAAATATTTGATGCTTTTTCTTGCTATAGCGATGGGTCCTCTTGCGCTTTTTGCCCAAGACCCGCCTCGTACCGAAATAGAGTTGTCTGCTACGGCCAAGAAGTTGGCCATGGCCGCGCCTGCAGCGACTGCGTCTGGCTTGGACGCGAATCAGGTTCATCGCGAGTACACCGAAACATTGCGGCGCGACTTGGACGACATTGCCAGTGTTGCCCTGTTGAAGGACGGGCTGCCCATATCCATAGCCGCAGATTCGTTTGGCCAGTGGCTGGAAGCCGGTGTCGAACTCCTGGTGGTTTCGACGCTCACGCTGAAGAACCGCGCTGACGTCTTGGCCGAAGCGGTGGTCTATGACGTAAGGTCGGGCAGGCGCGTCACTTCCATAGTTCACAATGGAAATTTGCAGGGCCTCAGGCGGTTGGCGCACTTGGTGTCTGATTCCATTGAGGAATATCTGACAGGTACCCAGGGCATAGCCAACACGCGCATCATTTTTTGCAAGGAAGAGTCGCCAAGTGTAAAAGAAATCTACCAAGTTGATCGGGACGGGTCCAACTTGATGAAGCTCACTAACCACAAAACCCTAACATTATCGCCCACTGTGGCCAGGGATGGGCGACTGGCTTACTTGACCTATAAGCCAAGCCCAGAGATTTGGGGGCAAAAAACACCGGGGGGACCGCATGTCAGACTGTACCCGCAAAAAGAGGGCGAGTGGGTCAATGTCTCTTCGCCCTCCTTTTGCCCGGACGGTAACAGGATAGCCTTTGTCCAGGCGGACGGCAACGGCGACACGGACATAATGGTGTTGGAAGTGTCCACCGATAGGGTGAGGAAGCTCACAAGCCAGAATGGACTCAATTCAGAAATAAGCTGGAACCCGGCGGGCAACCAGATAGCCTTCACGTCCGGTAGGGACGGAAGCCCATCCATCTATTTAATGGAAGACGACGGCACCAATGTCCGAAAGCTTGGCATAGACGGCCCCTACAACGCTAGCCCCGCCTGGAGCCCCGATGGCAGCATGATAGCTTTCGTCAGCAGGTTCGAGGACAACTTTGACCTATTTGTATATAGGCTCGGCGACCCGACCCCATACCAAATCACCACCGGATTCACCAACTCAGAAAACCCGGCTTGGTCCCCCGACAGCCGGCACCTAGTTTTTTCCAGTACTCGTGATGGGAGAAATCGGCTGTACATCACGGATCTTTCTGGCAGCAAAAGCGAAAGGGTGCTGGATAGTACGGGCTGCCAGCAACCCACTTGGATAAGGCAGCGATGAGCCGAGGTTCTGGGATTGGTACTGGGCCATCCTTATCTTTTTTCTTTTTTCAAACAGACAGAGGGGTCATTAGGATTGTTTTTTTGGTTTTTTTTTGGTAATCTTTGAGAATCGACATTTTGACGGAGGTACGAATCATGTCACACACCAAGTTAATGACTGCACTTGCAGTTTTATTGTCTTTGGGCATCGGAACGGCCTGCAAGCCCCCTGAGCCAGCCGTTGACCCCGTTGCCGAGAAAGCCCGCGTGGAAGCTGAAGAGGCCCGCGTGAAGGCCGAGGAAGACGCCCGCAAGAAGGCCCAAGAAGAGGCCGAAGAGGTCCGCAAGAAGGCTGCGGAAGATGCACGCAAGGCCGCTGAGGAAGCCGCTAGGCGCGAGGTCGAGAAAAAGGCCGCAGATGCTAGAGCCGCTTTACAAGCTGCTGCCGCTGCTGTTCTGGTGGACATCAACTTTGAATACAACAGAGACGAAATCCGCCGGGCCGACAGGGCCAAGCTGGCTGCCATTGCCGAATTCATGAAGGCTTATCCCAATGTTAGGCTCATCATTGAGGGACACTGCGACGAGCGCGGCACCATCGAGTACAACATGGCCCTCGGCGAGCGCAGGGCGTTTGCCGCTAGGTCTTACCTTGTCGGGCTGGGTGTAAGCGAAACCCTCTTCAGGACTATCAGCTATGGCAAAGAGCGCCCGAAAGTTGCCGGCGACTCCGAGAAGAGCTGGTTCCAAAACCGCCGCTGCGAGTTCAAGCTCCAGTAAAATCCTGCATTTTGGCGTGGAGGGGCGAAAAAGCCCCTCCATTCTTTTATGTGAACATTTGGGGCCATCTGGGCCAAATTAATTGTTGAGGGTCCCAAAAAATGAGAAGGGGCTGAAAGGGGAGGTCATGCCAAAATTGCTTTTCGCGACCGTCGCCGCTGCGGGGCTGGCATTTTTCACGGCCTGCAGCCCTCCGGACCTTTCCCACCTAGAAAACGAGGTCAATGACCTCAAGGTGGAAGTCAACCGGCAGCGCAAGGAAATCCAGGACTTGAACAAAAAGCTGGATCAAGAAGAAAAACTGACCACCGCAGAGAGGGCAAAAGATATCCAGTTGCGTGCCGACCTCTATGAATTCATGCGCCAGCAAAGAGAGAGTACCCAGATATTGGTCAACCGCCAAGATAGCAACAGGTCTGCCACGCAGACGCAGCGTCCCATCGCCAGGCCGGGCCAAGACGCCGCGACGCCAGCGGAGCAGGCACCCGACCAGCAGCAAATGGCGCTTGCCAACAAGGACTACAACGCAGGCAACAACCAAGGGGCGGTGGACGCCGCCGACAACCTGATAAAGTACTTCCCAGACAGCGACTATGTCCCAGAGGCCCTCTACCTTAAAGGCAGGGCCCTGATGGCGATGAAATCCTATAGGGAGGCGCAGGATTCTTTCGAGAAGATCATCAACAAATACCCACGCTACGGCCAGTACAGGGCCGCGCTGCTGAACATTGGGATTTGCCAAGTCTATCAGAATAATACACTGGCGGCCATCGCGACGCTGGAGGGCATAGAGAGGCGCTATGGGACTTCCGTGGAAGCAAGTCGTGCCAGAGAAATTCTGCAAGACATCAAAATAGGCAAATAAGTTGCATTTAGCCTTGCGGAGGTCAAATGGTCGTCAGGTTGATTTTAGGAAGCACTATTTGTTTTACTGCTCTGGCCCAAAGTCCCGATCCAGTGGATCCAGTGCTGAAGGCCAAGGCGATGCGCGCCCTTGAAAATGGCAAGGACCTGCCGCCAATACCGCGGGGGCTGATAGAGCCTCCGCCGCTGCCCCCGCCGGAACTACATTCTCATGACATTCGCAAAGGTCGCGGTGTCGTGTCGAAATCCAAGAAGCCTGCTGCAAAGTTGCCGACAGGCGCAGCCCAAAAATCTCAGGCGGCTTCAACAAAACCTGCTGCCAAGCCCGCTGTCACTTTCCAACAAAAGGCGAAGCAGGGCGCGACAAAGACGACGAGCGGCGCAAAGCCTGCCGCCAAGCCTGCGTCTTTGGCCCAAAAAACTAAGATTGGAACGGCAAAATAGGCCCCCCTGCGGCCAAAGGTGCCAGAACAGTAGCACCACTGAGGAGCCAGCATGGACCGCCCAAACACCACCCACGTTGAAAAGCCTTGGGGCCATTTTGACCAGTACGCGCTTAACGCGAAATGCACAGTCAAAATCCTCGCGTGCAGCCCTGGCCAAAAGCTGAGTCTCCAGAGGCACTCCAAGAGGGATGAGCTATGGGTTGCCTTGGACGGCAGGGCCTTTGTGGAGCTAAATGGCGAAACGATTTTTCCGTCCGAGGGCCAAGAAATCTGGCTGCCCTGTGGGTGCGCCCACAGGCTGGGCTGCAAAGAATCGGCCGATGGGCAGGCGAGGATTCTGGAGGTGAGCTTTGGCGATTTTGACGAGGGCGACATTGAGCGCCTGGAGGATGACTATGGGCGCAAATAACGAGATCCGCCATTGAAGGGAAATTATGGGTAATCCTAGCACTAGGCTGTGTTTCATGAGTCCGGTGTTCAGGTGCGTCGCGCTGTCCTTGGCCTGCCATATTTTTCTGATCGCGCAGGATGGCGTTGCTATTTTGGCAAAGGTTGACCGCCTTCGGCACCCTTGGCCCTCATTCAGTGTAGAAGCGACCATCTTGGACGGCACCTCGGAGCAAAAGTGGCAAGTCAGTGCTAGGGATAATGGCGACGCAGTAGCAAAGGGCATATCCGAAAAAGAAAAGGGCCGAAGTGTCTTTTACATCGGGGGCCAAATGTGGCTTGTCGTCCCAGGCTCCAAGCGTCCGCATAAGATCACACCGCAGCAGAGGCTGATGGGTTCCGCTGCCGGGGGTAACTTGGCCAATGCAAGGCTGAGCGACACCTATTCCGTTGGCTCTGTCGCGGCAGAGCTGTTTGAAGGAAGGGAATGCCACAAGCTGCGGCTACAGGCCAAAAAGAAATCCGAAGATTATAAAACCATTGACCTATTGGTTGACAGAGCCGACGGGGCTCCCTTAGCGGCAATGTGCTACTTTGGGTCGGGGAAGCTGGTGCGCTCAGTCAGGTTTGGCCCAGTAACAAAATCTGGGGACGCCAAAGTATTGACGGGCATGTCCATAAAAGACCAAAAGGGCAATGAAATTCGCTTAATCTTTGAATCATGGCAGCCAAACAAGGCCAACCCGTCTGACTTTGAGCTGCCAGCAGTTGCAAAAACCGAAAAAAGGCGATAGCATGAATACTGAGGTACCCTAACAAACTAGGGATACACGCCACTTTTTTAACTCTTTCCAATTGGTGCACCTTGGCTTTGCCAAGGTCTTCAATGCCTCCCACCAAAGTTTCCCCACCAAAACAACCTGCAAGAAACGCCCCTTCCTCCGGGGCGTTTCATTTATTCGCCTCTTGCGAATAGGAACTTGGCACCGGCGCAGCTCATTTTGCAAGCCATTGATACCGTTTTCAATTGCTGTTGCAATTAATGCCACGCGCAAACCAGCACGGTGCAACGTTTTTTCCTTGTAACTTGTAACTCGAAACTGGTATGACCCATGAAATTGGAACTAGTGGCCCCAGCCAAAAATTTGGAGCAAGGGACACTCGCCCTCAGATGCGGGGCGGATGCCCTCTATGTCGGCGGCCCCAAATTCGGCGCTAGAAAAGGGGCGGCAAATGAATTGCGCGATCTGGAGCTACTGGCTGCGGAGGCCCGCCTCTGGCGCGCCAAGGTATATGTGACACTGAACACGATCCTCTATGAGGGTGAATTGGAGGATGCCAGGCGCGCCGCATGGTCCGCTTTTGAGGCTGGAGTGGACGCTCTGATAATCCAGGACATGGCTTTTTTGGAGATGGACTTACCTGGCATCCCTCTCCACGCCAGCACGCAGGCGGTCTGCGATTCGCCCGAAAAAATTGCGTTTCTGGCATCGGTGGGCTTTTCGAGGGCCATTTTGGCCCGTGAGTTAAGCCTAGAGCAGATCAGGGCGGTTAGGAAGGTGGCGGTAGGCATAGAGCTAGAGACCTTCGTCTATGGGGCCATCTGCGTTTCCGAGAGCGGCCATTGTTACCTCAGTCACGCCATTTGCGGCAGGAGCGGTAACCGCGGCGAATGCGCCCAGCCGTGCAGGCGCGACTGGAGCCTGGTGGGTCCCGCCGGGCGGGTGCTCATCAAGGACAGGCCCCTATTGTCAATCAAAGACCTAGACCTGTCCGACCAGCTAGAGTCGCTGGCGGACGCAGGTGCGTACAGCTTCAAGATCGAAGGCCGCCTAAAGGACGCGGACTACGTAAAAAACATCGTCAGCCATTTTAGGCGCAAATTAGACGCGCTGATGGAAAAAAGGCCGGAGTTTTGTCGGTCGAGTTCTGGTAGGTGCGTCCACGGGTTCAAGCCCGACCCATCCAAGACTTTCCAAAGGGGCCGCACGACGTACCAATTGGAAGGCGAAAGGATGTCGATGCTCTCGGGGCTGTCATCTGGGTACCTCGGGGAGCCGGTGGGAAAAATCATGTCCAAAAATGGCAGCCGCATTGTCCTCGACAAAGCGGCGAGACTGGCCCCAGGCGATGGTTTAGCCTTTTTTGGCCCATCTGGAAGAATCAAAGGTACCTTGGTGAATTCGATCGAAGGGGCACATATAGACATCCAGAGTCCGCAGGCCCTCAATGGAATAAAGATCGGCACGGTGGCGCACCGAAACTTTGACCATGCTTGGCACAAACAATTGAGGGCCGCAAAGGTGGAGAGGAAAATCGGTATCCGAGCGCGCCTAGACTTCCCAAGCGGCTTTGCTAGGCTGGGGTTCTTTGACGAAGATGGCTTTGAGTCCGAAGCGACCGGAAAAGAAAAATGCCCGCCACCAAGAAAGGTAGAGGTGTTTTTAACGGCCGCAAAGGCTTCTCTTTCCCGCTTGGGCGACACGCCATTTGAGCTTGTGGAGTGCCAGATAGACTCAAGCGGCTTTTTGCCACCCAGTCAATTGAACGCTCTTAGGAGGCTGGCAGCGGAGCTGCTGATGCAAAAGCGCATCTCCTGCCGCGTGTCAGGTGGCGGAAAAGCGGTCGAGGCACTTCCCAAAACTTTGCCCGAAATGTGCTTGAGCCGCGAATGGAACGTCTCCAACAGTTTGGCAAAGGCCTTTTATGTTAGTTGCGGTGCTTCCAATATAGAGGACGCATTTGAACTGTCCCACCCAGAGCTTGGCCTGCCCCTGATGACCACAAGGCTGTGCCTCAGGTTCGAGTTAGGATGGTGCGAAAAGCACAAAAATTATGCTCCGATAGCAAAAGCCGCTGATCCAAAAGGTACGCTGTTCCTAGAAAATGGGCCGATCTCGCTGAAATGCGAGTTCGACTGCGAAAGATGCGTTATGAAGATAACGCCTGTTGCAAAACTACACGCCCGTCCATCGGAGTCGTCGGGGGGTCTAGAGGGTAGCGAGCGGGACTGAACCCCCAGTTAGCATTGAGGCTTTTCCAAGCTCAGGCGCAAAACGCCAAGGTCGTAAAAATTGTTCTTCCTGAGGTCAAGCAGCGAATGACCTCGCTGCATGACCAGTCGGCATAAAATGACGCAGACATCAGCCCGCAATTGTCTGGGCCAAGGACTTTTGCCTAGTTCAGCTTAAATTTCTGCATCTCGGTGTGCAGGCTGGAGGCAAGGCCGGCGAGGTCGGATGCCGTGTGCGAAATCTCATTAGTGGTGGCTGCCATCTGGGTCGCGGCTGATGCCGTTGCCACTGCCTCGTGGACGCTCTCCTCGACCTTCCTAGACACTTCCCCGCCCGCCTTGGACTGTTCGCTGGATGCGGCCACCGCTGACCTGGTTTGCTTGGCGAACCCATCAAGTATCTCTCTGATGTTGACCAGCAGGCTGACGGTGGTGTTCACCATTTCCTCGCCGCGCTTGACCGACTCCCTAGCCTCGATGTTGTGCTGGGCGATTTCTTTGGCGGAGGCTGCGCTGCGCTCGGCCAGCTTTCGCACTTCTTCCGCCACGACCGCGAAGCCTTTGCCCTGCTCGCCCGCCTTGGCAGCCTCAATGGCAGCGTTCAGCGACAGGAGGTTGGTCTGGTTGGCTATCTCTTGGATGACGCCTATGGCTTGGGCAATCCTGGCTGTGGTCTGGGTGATGTCGTCCATGGCGGCCTTTGTGGACTTGCCGGCCTCGTTCCCCTGCTGCGTCGCGTCTAGGGCGGCTTCCAGCTGCTTGAGAGAGTTCTGGCTGTCCCTCGCCACTTCGTCAATAGATGCAGACAGCTCGGTCATGGCTGCGGCCATCTTTTCCGCACTGTTCCTCTGTGTGTCCGCGCTCTTTGCTATCTCGTCCGTCGTGGAGGACATCTCTTCGGCGGAGGCGGAGAGCTCGGTCGAGCCGCTGGCGACGCCCTCAACGCTGCGGGTCACGCCGGACAGGAGCCGCTTGATGTTATCGATCATCTGCCCCAGCATGTCGGCTATCTGGCCCAGCTCATCGTTTGCATCCGCCTTTGACACGACCGTGAAGTCGCCGCCAGCCACGCGACCGATGTTGAGCGACACTTTGTGCAGGTGAGACTTGATCAGGTTCGCGATGTAATTGCCGAGGACGACTGAGAGGATGGCCGCAAGCACCGTGACGATGATCATGGTGTAGTTGCCGTTCTTGGCCGTCTTTTTGTTGGTTTCCTTTTCCTTGTCGGCCGAAGAGCGCATGTATTCCTTCGCATTATCCATAGCCTTGATGCACGCTTGATAGACAGGCGCGACTTCCGTGTTTAGGCAGCGTACCGCCTCGGCGTTTCTGCTTGCCAGAGCGTAGTCAAAGAATGGGCCGATGGCCTTGCTGTAGTCCGCCAACCTAGCAAGCGCTTCGGCGACGTGTTCTTGGCCCTCTTTGTCGCCCGTCAGTATTTCGTTTTTTACCTTGAGCAAATCCTCGTTGGTTATGGCAACGTTCTTTTCAAGCGCCTCTTTGTGCTTTTTCATTATTTCCACGTCGGTTTCTATGATCGTGTCGCGCGCGTTGGCCCGACAGTTCACCAAGGCTTCCGATGCCTCGGCGGTTGCGCTGATGCCTTGGATTCCAATGGTGTAAAGCCGGTCGTCCCCTTGGGTCAGCGAGTTCGCGTTGGTGATTCCGGTAAAGCTGATGACGATCGCCAGCGCGACAACGATGAAGAAGCCAATCATGATTTTGGCTTTTATTTTGAGGTTGACGAACCAGTTCATGGCGTCCTCCGGGAGAAAGTGGTGGGTTGATGGGGAATGTGTGTTGGAAACTCAATAGGGAAATGAAACCAATAAACGAGGGCATGGGCTGAAAGGGTGGCTGCAACTCATTCCAGCGGCCATTTTCATGGTGCATAAAATCACAGGCACTTTGCGTCTGCTGGGCAAAGCAATTTTTTGAAGTGCTTGGGTGTTCAAGGGACCCGCCGGATTTCGCGCCCACATCCACAAGCACCTAGCTGCCTAGTGCAATTTAATCACATCTGGGCTTTCGTGTATTTGGGTTCACTGCCATCCCATAGTCAAACACACATTTTTGGCATTTGCAATGGTTTTTTTGTCCGCCTATAGCAGTTCAACCTATTGTAGGTTGAACTGCTATGCAAGGATTTGCTTGTAGAATGAACTTGACGGCATCGAAACTCTGGCCTGCGAAACAGTGGGAAGAAAATTGCCGAAATGATTGGCGTGAGGGTCTTGCGTATCCGTTTGCAAAGCAAATGGATACCAGAAATGAATGATGATATTTCCGACACCCTAGCCTGCGAAACAGTGGGCTGAAAACAGCCAAAGTGATGGGCGTGAGGGTCTTGCGTATCCATTTGCTTTAGCAAATGGATGCCAAGAAGAGTTCCTTGCCGCGTATTGTCCGTAGGCGGGCTTTGCCCGCAGTTAAGCGGACAATAAAAGCGCAAATTGCTATATAGTTGAGCCATTTGCAAAACCAGCTTCGTACCCATCAGAGTCGCCCAACAACAAGCATCTGCCAGACCATCGAAGAGGTCGTGCGAAGAGGCGCAAGTGGAATGGAGCGAGCGGGGGCCAGCCCGTGAGTGGATATGGAGCGCTGCAGCTATGTCGGACGGAAATCATTGGACTCGCATGCGAGACCGCCCTAAGTGAATCCCCAGTTATAGTGAACGCACTTGACCATCTGTACAGATTGTCATGCTTCGCCTACGCCTTCCATTCCGCTCCCCGCCTTTCGGGAGGCGCGACAGACCCATCGCGGAGCGCGGGGTTGTGCATCCAGCGCGCTCAGTGTCCCCACTTGGCGGCCCGCTCCATTATCGGCGCAGTCCTCTCGGCATCCTGCGCTTGCGCTTGGATACGCGAGACATCCGCTGTCGGCATTCACGATGTACCGGACGGCAATGGCGTTCGGTCGTTTTCCTCCTGTTCGCCATCATCCTGCGCATTCGCGCCTTCCTCGCGTCAAGTATGCCGACTCATTGGACACACATCCAAGGACTCGTCTTTTTCTGATTTGGAAGTGCTGGGACATAGCATCCAGTGGTTTTTTCCTACCCAGGAGCGAGGTGCAACAAGCCGAAATACCTTCATTCCGAGGTCAAGTGGCGAATGACCTCGCCGCGTACCCAATATCGGCGTTCTTGGATGCCATTCGAGCCTACCCAGATTGCGAATCGTCCAAATCGCATTTGCGCCTAGCAACTTCACAGTCCAAAAATGAGAAGTTTTGCAAGTACCTTGATTGTCATCGAATTGTTTTTAGCGCAAGTGCCATCAACGGCCAGCATCGCAACCCAGTTCATTTCTACCTAGGCCCCGCACGGCTTGCCACAACCTGAAAGGCGTGCTAACATGATCTTCCTGCTGCCATCGCAGGGGCCACGCAAATGGAGAGTTGTCCGAGTGGTTGAAGGAGCACGACTGGAAATCGTGTATGCGCCAAAAGCGTATCGGGGGTTCGAATCCCCCACTCTCCGCCAGTTCCCGCCGATTTTGAGACCCCCATTTTGGGGGTGTTTTTTTGCCTAATCTGCCACCAATCTGC
>Ga0268262_10003798_pt1 | contig 16046 bp, 14 predicted proteins | sample TergutNc150P3_FD_190354 | JGI IMG/M metagenome (GOLD analysis project Ga0268262, IMG submission 190354) | Nasutitermes corniger P3 segment gut microbial community from laboratory colony in Florida, USA - Nc150 P3 (SPAdes) (version 2) | ecosystem: Host-associated > Arthropoda: Insects >... | reverse complement strand
GGTGCGGGGTTATGAGCTTTCCCTGCGGAAAGAAGACGCCGAATCAATCGAAGTCGAAGGTTAAGGAGGAAAAAATGGCTATTAAAATCGCGCTTGCGGGAAATCCCAACAGCGGCAAGACAACGCTATTTAACGCGCTTACAGGTTCTAACCAATTTGTGGGAAACTGGCCCGGCGTAACGGTAGAAAAAAAAGAAGGCAAATTGAAAGGTCAAAAAGACGTAACGGTAACGGACTTGCCCGGTATTTACTCTCTTTCACCTTACTCACCTGAAGAAATAGTCGCCCGCAATTATTTAATTGACGAGCGTCCCGACGCAATCCTGAATATTATTGACGCTACAAATTTGGAGCGCAATCTGTTCCTTACAACCCAGCTCACGGAGATTGGCATCCCCGTTGTCATGGCCTTAAATATGATGGACGTTGTACATAAAAACGGCGATAAGATTGATACCGCAAGGCTTGCCAAAGAACTCGGTTGTCATGTTGTGGAAATATCCGCGTTAAAAGGCACGGGGGTTTCTGAGGCGGCGGAAACGGCGATCAAAGCGGCGGAAGGCGTAAAAACTATACCGCAGCACAGCTTTTCAGGCGGAGTGGAACATACGCTGGCGCATATCGAAGAAGCTGTTTTACATGAAATGCCTGACGAGCGGCAGCGATTTTTTTCGATAAAACTGTTTGAGCGCGATAAGAAGATTATCGAGAAACTGGGATTAAAACCCGAACAGGTTGCGCATATTGAGCAGGACATAAAACGGTGCGAAGCGGAACTTGATGACGACAGTGAAGGCATCATTACCGCAGAGCGTTACACTTACATTGATTCCATCATCAAAGACTGCATTAAAATAAAAAACAAAGGCAAACTCAGCGTATCGGACAAAATAGACAGGATTGTTACAAACAGAATTTTAGCGCTCCCTATTTTCGCGCTGGTTATGTTTATCGTTTACTTTGCTTCTGTAACAACTGTAGGAACGATTGCTACCGATTGGGCTAATGACGGCGTGTTCGGGGACGGCTGGCATCTCTTTGGAACAAGCGTATGGGTTCCGGGCGTTCCGGCAGCGCTTGGCAATTTACTTGAAGCCATAAATTGCGCCGATTGGCTGCAAGGTTTAATTTTGGACGGTATTGTGGCGGGTGTCGGCGCGGTGCTTGGTTTTGTACCGCAAATGTTTATTCTGTTTATTTTCCTCGCCTTTTTGGAAGCCTGCGGTTATATGGCGCGTATCGCCTTTATCATGGACAGAATTTTCCGCCGCTTCGGGTTGTCGGGCAAGTCATTCATTCCGATTCTTATCGGCACAGGCTGCGGCGTTCCCGGCATTATGGCGTCACGCACAATTGAAAACGACCGCGACCGCAAAATGACAATTATGACAACAACATTTATTCCCTGTTCGGCAAAACTGCCGATTATCGCGTTGATTGCCGGAGCTTTGTTCGGCGGGACATGGTGGGTAGCGCCCAGCGCTTATTTTATCGGAATTGCGGCGATCATCTGTTCAGGCGTGATTTTGAAAAAAACGAAAATATTCGCCGGAGATGTCGCGCCCTTTGTCATGGAACTCCCCGCCTATCACTGGCCGACTGTGATTAACATTCTGCGCAGTATGTGGGAACGCGGCTGGTCGTTCATCAAAAAAGCCGGAACCATTATTCTCCTTGCGACTATTATCGTCTGGTTCGCGTCCAACTTTGGGTGGACGGAAGACGGCTTTGGTATGGTTGATATGAATGAGAGTATTCTGGCGGTATTGGGCGGCGTTATTGCTCCCATTTTTGCGCCACTGGGCTGGGGAAACTGGCAAGCCGCAGTCGCCGCCATCACAGGCTTGATTGCAAAAGAAAATGTAGTCGGCACTTTCGGCATACTCTACAATTTTGGCGAAATAACCGAAGACGGCGCGGAAATATGGAGTACATTAGCCACAAGTTTCACAACATTGGCAGCTTACTCTTTTTTGGTGTTTAACCTGTTATGCGCTCCATGCTTTGCCGCAATGGGCGCAATCAAACGTGAGATGAACAACGCCAAATGGTTCTGGGCGGCTATCGGCTATCAGTGCGGTTTAGCGTATATTGTGTCGCTGTGTATCTATCAATTTGGAATGCTGTTTTCGGGTCATTTTGGATTTGGAACGGTAATAGCGTTTCTGCTGACGGCGGGATTCTTTTTTATGCTGTTCCGTCCGGCAATAAGGAGTAGTTATGTTAATGAATAATTTAGGAACGATTCTTACAGGGCTTGTTTTGCTCGCGATTGTCGCGGCGGTTATTCTTAAAATCCGGCGCGATAAAAAGAAAAACAAATGCGCCGGATGCCCCTGCGGATGCGGTTTATCAGACAGTAAAAATGAGGTATCCTCTAGCCAGTATAGATAAACGACAACCCCGCATTAAGCTTTCTTTTCATTAAACAGTATCATCGAAAAATAGGTGACTGTATTCTCGCCATTGTTATAACGCAAGCCCCCAAGCCGGCTGAGTTCTGTTACGTTGATCCCAGCCGCTTCGATGGAAGAGACTTTCCTGTCGGGAAACCTGCATGGCTCAGGATAGGTGCAGGTTTCGCAGATCGAACATCTTCCCGCGCCATAGACGGGATTGTTGCGGCCAAAGCGATCATGCATTTCTAAAGTAAGCCGGTCGTGCTGCTCCTTCGCCTTCATCATCCCTTCGTAATCAAAAGAATCGTCAAGGTCTGATTTAGTGGTGAAGACAAAAGCGGAAGAAAAGGCCGTTATTTTTTCTTTTTGCGTTTCCAGGGAGCCTATGGCTGGCGGACAAGTCCAGCATTCGTTGTAGTTTCCGCATACGTTTGTCGCGCACGTTTTATACAGATCAGGTGAAAATTCAATACCGGCAACCGGTATTACCGCGTATTCAAAAGCGCGTCCGGCTACTGCCTGTTCAAATAATTCTTTCAAATTATTTTGATAGTTCTACGTGTAATTTTTCACCCAGTGCGCGGGCTTCTTCCGCCGTGGCTGTAGCGGTTTCGATGATAAGCCCTTTTCTGCCAAAGGTTTCTACAAGGCTCTTTGAGTATTCCAGCAGATCCACGGAAGAACCCTGGGGATGATCCCAGTAACGATGGCGCAGACAAAGCAGCGTTTTTCCCGCCGCCGCGTCTTTCACGGCTTTCCAGTTCATAACCTGGGGAATGGTAAAGTCCAGCCCTTTAAGACCTTCTATCTCCATCATCGCGCCGACCACGTTCTGAACGTCCCCGCAAGAATGGATCATTACGCCGCCGAATTCTTTCGCTATTTTATTGTTGTACTTAACGCCGAATTCGCGGTACAAATCCGGAGAGAGCAGAGCCGCCGTATCGTCGCTGAGCCGTACGCCCGCGAAACGGGGAACCGGGCATATGGACTCGTGCCCAACGCTGAAAAGGTTTTTTATGCGCCGGAACTGTTCCTTGATGTAGAGGATGGTCGCTTCGGTTACCTTTTCCATAAGCACATGCACCTCGTCAGGGAAAATAAGAAGGGCTTCGATAAAAGAGGTGTAGTCCCAGATCATAGAAGCTGTTACCAAGGGAGAAGGCACATTCACCATTCTGAGGGGCAGGGACGAAAGGCTCTGCAAGGATTCGATGCGCTTCCACGCCTTTTGAAAAACCACGTTCTTTTCAGGGTCGGGAACTTCCAGCTTATGTACGTCATCGGCGTTCTCTTCCCGAATGATGGCCTTTATCCAGGGATCGGCTTCGTCGTTTACCGTTTGCTCACAGCCAAAGGCCGCGGCCACTATGCCGATCCCCTGGTTTGGCTTGATGTTCGGAAGCCCGTAGTCGTAAACGCCTTCGCGGCTTTTGTGAAGCTCCTCGCTGCACTTAACTTCCGCCTCGGCGTCATCATAAAATTTCTTTGTGGCCCCGTGAAAAAGCCCAATGTCAACAACAAAAGGGATTTCCCCGGTATCCTCAAGACGCCAGACGGCCTCCAGCCTTTCCAATTTTTCTTCCGGTTTTAATACAGCGCTCATCTTTGCCCCCTTTCATAACTATACCACTTTATGGCCCGAATATCATGTTCGGAATAAACAACACTACTCTGGGCAGGAACACAAGAATGGCTATTTCCAAGCATACCGCAAAAAGAAAAGGCAGGCTTTCCTTTGTGTATTCCTCAGGCGGACAACCAATTATTCCACAGACCGTATACAGCGCGGAGCCGACAGGCGGTGTCATAACTCCCAGTGTTACAATAGTTGCCATAAGAACGCCAAAATGTACAGGGTCTATTCCAACGCTTTTTACCATGGGCAGAAAGATGGGGGTTAACAGCAAGAAATTGACATTACTGTCAACAAACATTCCGGAGATAAAAAGGAATCCAAGCATAAGAAGCACCAGGATCTGGGGATTCTCGGTAATCCCAAAAATAAGGCCGCTCAAGACCACAGGCAGTTTGACCCAGGTTATCGCGTAACTAAACGGGCCGGACATGGCGATGATAAGCATGACCGCGCCGGTGTCTTTCAATGTATCCAAAAGGGCCGCTCTGAAATTTTCCCAGGTCAGTTCCTTGTATACAAAAATGCCGATAACAATGGCGTAAATTACCGCGAACGCCCCGGATTCAGACGGGGTAAACACACCGAAACGTATACCGATGATAAGGATTACAGGAAAGAGCAGGGCCCAGATTGATTCCTTCAAATTATTGAAAAGCTCCCCGGCGGAAAATTTCGAGGCGTTTGCCTGAGGGGGATCGTATTTTTTTACGCGGGAAGTAATTGTGGTTGTGGCCATGAGGAAGAACATCATTAAAACACCGGGGATGATTCCCGCGGCAAAAAGACGGCCTATGGAAACTTCACCCACAAAGCCAAAGATAATCAGTCCCAGGCTTGGCGGAATGGTAGCTGTGATTAAAGCGGTAATGCAGTTCACAGCGCAGATATAGCCTTTACTGTAACCAAGGCGCATCATCTCCGGAGCCAGGATGCGGGTTTCCATGGCGGCGTCAGCGGTTGCCGAACCGGAAACCCCGCCCATGAGGGTACTCAGCACAACGCTGATCTGGGCAGTGCCGCCGTACATACGCCGTGTAAGGAGGCGGGCAAGACCCAGGAGGCGGCTTGTGATCCCCGACACGTTCATTAGGTTTCCGGCGAAAATAAAAAACGGGACCGCCAAAAAAGCGAAAGACTGGCTCTGGGAAACTATCATCTGTGTGGCGGCTTGATAGTTGAGGTATTCCACAGAGCTAAAAAACGCGAAACCGGCGATGCCTATAACAAAAGCGACGGGCATTCCCAAAACGAGGAAAACGAAAAAACAGATTAAGAGCAGCGTCATTCAGCTAACCTCTTTCCGGCGCGGCTGCATAGCCGCGCATTAAAAACGAACATGAAACGAAGTTTCATGATGCCTCCTTTTCAGTACCCTTGAAGTTCAGAATGCAGCGCCTGATTTTCAGGATGGTCGAAACCGACATGGACAAAGCCGCCGTTACAAGGCTCATGGTAACGAAGGAATACGGAATGGGTATGGACTGAAACTTTCTTACATGTTCAGTCCAGGAGAGCCGTACCCCGAATACAACGATAGTAACAAGGGCAAAAAAAATGACGAGATAAACAAACAGCTGGATAATTTTTTGCAATGGCGGCGGAAAACGGCCGGTAACAATATCTATTCCGACAAGGCGGCCGCTCCGCCATGCAATATCAGCACCCAGAAAAGCCGTCCACGACAAAAGGAACAAAGCCATATCAATATTCCACGCCATGGACACCCGGAAAAAGCGCAGTATAGCCGAAAGAAAAACTAAAGCAACAAGGAGTATAAATCCCGCGCCGCAAATAATCACTTCCAGTTTGCAGATTGCATGGTAGAGTTTCCGCATGATGACCGCCTATAATTACAAGCCAAGCTCCCTGAACAATCTTTCCTTCAGGCCGGGTGAAAACCCAAGATCATTGTTGGTATAAAGCGGCGCGATGGCATCCTGAAATTCCTTCATGTTGACATCTGTGATAATAACGCCTTTGTCCCTCATCCGTTGATAGTAGGGACCTTCCTCGTTTGCGATAATAACAGAGTACTTTGAAGCCGTGTCACGGATCGTTTTTAGGAAGAAAGCCCTGTCCTCGGGAGACATTCTGTGGAGTAGAGCGTTAGAACATACAAAAGACGCTTGAAGCATATAGTGCTTGGTCATGGCCAAATACTTTACAACATCGAAAACCGCAGAGCCGTAAGCTGTAGCCACCTGAATCTCGCAGCCGTCCAGAGTTTTCTGCTGGAGTCCGGGGACTACTTCGCCCCAGGCAATGCCAATATTCGCAAAACCGAAGTACTTGGCTAACGCGTTTCCGATGTTGTTGCCAAAGCCGCGAATCCTGAGGCCTTTAAGATCTGCCACAGTCCTTACCGGAGTAACGGTATAGAAACTGCGGAAGCCGTTGTACATATCCGCCACAAAGGAAATGCCCTGTCTTTCAAGTTGTGACTGCCATTCTTTAAAAAGGGTAGTTTCCGGAAGTCTTGGTAAAACTGACGGATCGGTAAGAATATACGGCGCCATCAGGATATTCATATCGCGAATATTAAACTGGCTGGCGAGGCGTCCGGGATCCGAAGGCACTACCAATGGTACGCCTGTCCTTGCCTGTGTAACCATGTCATCGGTGTTATTGGAAAGCGCTCCGTTCACCTGCACATCGGCGTCAAAACGGCCCGATGCGTTCAATATATCCGCCATTTCCTGCATGGCCCGGCTCTGTCCGGTCGATGCCGCTTCGGTACCCGCAAAGGTTACTTTAATTTTCGCGGTTGTTCCACCTGGAGTTGCGCCCCCTGCCTGTCTGCCTGTAGCAAATACGCCCGCAATTAAAATCAGGCCCAACGTCAGCACGAAAACACTCTTTAGAGATTTCATGTACTCCTCCGTAAAAATAAAAATATTAGCCCGCTCAAAATTAGTTGCTTTTGAGCAGGCTATTTTTAATATACTTTTATGGTTGAATACCTGGAAACGAGACTCGATTATTCTTTTTAAAAATTTTGAACTTTCTTATATCAAAAAATATTTCAATGAAGAACCGCAGAGCAAAGCTCTGCGGTTCTTCTTTAGTATAGGAAATTTATTATACTGGCGGGGTCATACCCCGATAACAAAAATACTAATCCACATATTCACTTGTGATACATTTCCGGATCAGAGCTTCGGGGTATGAACCCCGCCTTCTAATCATAAATCTTTCGTCCCCGCTTATCCGCTATGCCCGTCTTGCGCCAAAAATACGTGTTGATCTGATCCCGCCACTCTCGCGCATTGACAAGCTGGCGTTCAAAGCGGGAAAGTACCGATTGGTACACTTCCTCTTCAAGCGAATCTTTCAGGCCTTTCCACTGTTCAAGCATTGCCGCCGCTTCTTCATAGCCCTCAAAATGGGTGTCATAGATATTCTGCAAAAGGGTCTCTCCGTTTTTCATACGGTAGTCGTAGGTAAGACGGTGGAAAAACAGGATAAGATTTTCCGGGCAAGCTGCGGAGTCGGCAAACATGTACGCGTTTTTTGCCGCGTACTGTGTGGTATAGCCGGTTCCAGCGGGCGTGCGATCAATGCCGATTGCGTGCGCGTCGGCGCGGTGATACGTTCCCCAGCGGCTGAACTCGTAGCCTTCGATGTTCGGGCCGTAGTGCAGGCCGGGCGTTACCATGAAACACACGCCAAACGGGGCGTTGTACTTTTCATAGGCGGGATAGGACTTTAATAGCAGTTCCGTTACGGCTTCTGCAACGCTACCTGCGCCAAAAGAAAGGACACTCCACTCGCGGGCAATTTCTTGCGCGGAAAGGGAAGGGTTCCAGATAATTCGCCCGTAACCGTAGAGGTTCGCCTGCGCCAGCGTATGGCCTGTCCAGTTGCGATCCCTTCCGGCATTTACCACAGCCGCAAAGCCCTCTATACGCGGATGGCCTGCGGAGTACGCGCCGACAAGGTCTTTAATGCGCCCCTGGGGTTCACCGGCAGTGTCAAAGCGCATGATGTCTTCCCAGAGCCAGGGCAGGTAGCAAAGATCTATCTGATGACCGGTGTACTCCTGGGTGATCTGAAGTTCCATAACATGGCGGGTTTTTTTCAGCGCTCCAAAGAGCGGCGCAACAGGCTCGCGCACCTGAAAATCGTAGGGGCCGAATTTTATCTGGAGGATCACGTTGTCGTCAAACGCTCCGTCCAGGGGCATAAAGTGATCGTATGCCGCGCGGGCGCGGTCAACACTTTGATCGCGCCAGTCCTGTTGGCAGTTGTACACAAAACAGCGCCAGATAATTTCACCGCCGTGCGGCTTTACCGCTTTTGCCAGCACGTTCGCGCCGTCGGCGTGGGTACGGTTGTACTGGAACGGGCCGGGTTCGCCTTCGGAATCCGCTTTGACAATAAAGCCCGCCAAATCTGGAATGTACCGGTAAATAAGCGCCGCCCGCTCTTTCCACCAGGCGGCCACAGCCGGGTCAAGCGGATCGGCGGTGGGGAGCTTTCCCAGAGACCAGGGCGCGCCGAAGTTGATGCTAAGCAGCAGCCTGACGCCGAAGGGGCGGAAAATCGCTGCCAGCGCGGCAACATCTTCGAGGTACTCAGGGGTGATAAGGAGTTTTGCGTTGTTGCGGACATTGACGTTATTAATGGAAATACGGTTAATGCCAATCGAGGCAAGAAGGCGGGCGTAGTCTTCTATACGCTTTTTTTCATAGTCAAAGCGTCCGTTACGGAAAAAAAGTGAAGGCCCCGCATAGCCGCGTTCAATCGTGCCTTCCATATTGTCCCAATGGTTGATCATTCGAAGAGAGCTTGCAGGCGCATCGTCCATCTCGAAGCCGGTTTTAATTTCTCCAAACGCCAATAGCGCAAGAAAGCGGAACACCCCGTACAAGAGGCCCGTCTCGTCATGCCCGGCAATGACAAGCTGTTTATCAGTAACCCTTATCGTAAAACCGTCGGCCTTTAGCTCCGTGGCGGAAAGCTGAAAACTTTTATCCATAAACGGAATAGTTCCAAGAAACACGCCGCAGTCTTTGAGCTCCATGTTCTTCGGAAAATAAACGGCGGGGAAAAAACCCAAAAGCCGTTTTATGCCCAGGCGGAATTCCTCAACCGCCTGCGAAGCAACTTCACCGCCTTTTTCGGCGAATACCGTATCCAGCGCAACCTCAGGCGGCGCAATTAACCTTTTCTGCAGCCAGCAGTCGTATTCATTCAACATAACTGCATATTCTCATAATTTCATAACAATGATAAGATCAATTGTAATGAAGAATTTACTTCTTCCGCCCATGTTGAGCGACGGAATGGTTATACAGCAAGGCGCCGTTTTTCCAATACGTGGTTGCTCCCTTCCATCTTCAGTGGTGTCAGTCACCTTCTTGGGCAAAACCTATCAGACGCAGACAGATGCGGACGGCAAATGGCAGGTGAGCCTGGATCCTGTTCAGGCAGGCGGCCCTTTTACAATGGATATAGAATCAGCGGATGCCAAAATTTGCATAAAGGATATTTATTCAGGCGACGTTTGGCTCTGTGCCGGCCAGTCCAATATGGAACTTACCATGCAGCGCCTAAGGGACAATTATCCGGAGGAATGGACAGCGCAGGATTTTCCCCTGATAAGGCAATTCAAAGCGCCACAGGAGTGGGATTTTTCCGGCCCGCGTGAAGAATTAAGCGGCGGCGGTTGGACTGCCGCAGCTGCGGAAACCCTCCATGAATTTTCAGGGACAGCCTGGTTTTTCGCCAGGAACATGTACGAAAAATACCATCTTCCCATCGGCATTATTTGTACCGCGTGGGGCGGAACACCCGTCGAGGCCTGGATGAGCCGTGAGGCGTTGGCCGCTTTTCCCGAAAAGATCGCTCAGGGCGAGCAATACGCTAGCCCGGCTGTATGCAAAGAAATCGGCGCAAAAAGTGAAGCGGCGATACAGGGATGGGAGGAGCGGCTTATCCGCGAAGACGAAGGCTTAAAAGAGAAATGGCAAAGTCCCGAAACCAACCTATCCACATCCGGCTGGGACGATATAACCCTACCGGGGGATTTCGCGGAAGCCGGACTCGCGAATTTCTGCGGCGTCATCTGGCTGTGTCGGGAATTTGATGCAAAGGCGGAATTTGCAGCGCATGACGCCAGGGTCTGGCTTGGCACGATTGTTGACGCGGACACGGTGTTCATCAACGGCGTGGAAGTTGGAAACATCACTTACCGTTATCCGCCACGAAAGTACAGGATACCAGCGGGTCTGCTTCGCGAAGGGAAAAACCGCATTGTTATCAGGGTCACTTGCGTTAATGGGCAAGGGGGGATTACCAAGGACAAGCCGTTCCGTGTTTTTACCGAACAAGGCTGTGTGGAACTGGCTGGAACATGGAAATACCGGATCGGCGCAAAAGCCATGCCGCGTCCTGAGGCTTTCTTCTTTCAAAGGCAGCCCATGGGGCCCTATAACGCAACGATTGCCCCCATACTGAAGTTTCCACTCCGGGGCGTTATCTGGTATCAGGGCGAGTCAAATGACAGGAGCCCAGACGATTACGAAGTTCTTTTTAAAGCTATGATACAGGACTGGCGGAATAAATCCGGTCAGGACAATCTTCCCTTCCTGTTTGTGCAACTCCCCATTTTTGGCAGTCCCACTGAAAATGACGAGACCTCATCCTGGGCAATTATCAGGGAAGCCCAAAGCGCCGCTCTGTCCCTTCCCGCTACCGGCATGGCCGTAGGCCTTGATCTAGGCGAGTGGAACGATCTGCATCCCCTTAACAAAAAGGAAGTAGGCCGCCGTCTGTTTCTGTCGGCGGAACGGGTGGTGTTCAAAAACGGAAATGCCCCCGCCAGTCCAACGTGCAGTGAAGTTCAGTTGCGCGGGAACCGGCTGTTTTTGACTTTTGACAACATTGGCAGCGGCCTTGTCGCAAAGGAAACGCCCTATGTAAGCATTGTCGCAGACGGAAAGTTATTACGGCTGCCCGCGGAAATAGTGATGCCAGATACTTTAGCAGTGGATATTTCTTCTGTCAAAAAACCGGAAAGGGTATTATATGCGTGGGCAAACAATCCCAAGGACAGACAATTGTACAATTTCGAAAATTTGCCCTTTGTTCCGTTTAGGGTTGCGATTACTAATTAAGGAGTATTTATGTCTGTAAAATTTAGGAACTATAAATTATTGGCTGATTTCGATAAAGTCATTAAATACCTGACTGATGTTTATAATTTAGAAACACTGAATGGTTATTTACTTCCCCAGTATTTTGAGTATGCCCATACCCACCCGTTATTTAATTTTAAGCTGGCGCATAGATTCGGCTTATGGGAAAACGAGAATGAGCTTATTGGAATTGCCTGTTATGATATGTATCCTGGCGAGTGCTTTATAAGCGCAAAGAATGGTTTTAATTCATTATTGCCTGAAATGATAAGTTATTCGGAAGAATATTTATCTGAAAAAGACAACGGCAAGACATCTTTAGCCATATCAATTATTGATAAAGAAACCGAAAAAAAAGAATTATTGGAAAAATTCGGTTATAAAAAGATTTACTCTGAACCAGTAGTTGTATTTTCATATGATAATCCTTTCCCGAATCAAAGTCTTCCCGAAGGATTTTCGTTTATATCATTGGAAGATGAAAATGATTTTAAGAAAATAAACGATTGCTTGTGGTATGGTTTTGATCACGGGCCGGAACCTGACCCTGATAACGATATTGACGGCCGAATGTTGGCGCAAAGCGGTCCAAATTTTCGAAAAGATTTAACTACAATAATAAAAGCGCCAAATGGCGAATATGCATGTTTTGCCGGGATGTGGATTGACAGACAAAATAACTATGCATATTTGGAGCCATTAGCGACAGTACCTAAATACCGACGCATGGGTTTGGCAAAGGTAGCAGTAGTTGAAGGATTGAAAAAGACAAAAATGCTTGGTGCAAAATACTGCTTTGGAGGAACGGGAGAGTTTTATAACAGTATTGGCTTTAAGGAAATTTCAAACCGTGAATTATGGAGAAAAGAATGGTAAAATCATGGCAAAAGTAAAAACAAATTGGTTTATAGTTATTATATTATGGCTTGCAGGAATTGCAGCCGCTATGCAATTTGCAAAATTTTCTTTTGCCTTTGATTTACTTAAAGATCAATATGATGTCAGCCCTTTCTGGATTGGCTTGTCTTTATCTGTTGTAGGTTTAATCGGTTTAATTTTTGGAATAACGGTAAGCATATATAGCTCTAAAATTACACAAAACAAGATACTCCTAATCAGCATATTATTAGGCGTCTTTATTTCATTTATACAAGCGTTAAATCCAATTTTCCCAATAGTATTTATCTCCAGAGTATTGGAAGGTGTCTCCCATTTGGGAATTGTAGTTACGGCCCCAATAATTATGATATTGTTATCTTCAGAAAAACACCATTCAATTGTAATGGGCTTGTGGAGTAGTTTCTTTGGTATAGCGTTCTCTATTACAGCATGGGCAGGGAAACCGATCATGGAATTATATTCCGTTTCCGGACTGTTTTTAGTTCATGCGATATTGCTATTTGTAATATTCTTAATCTTGTTTTTCTCAATAAGAAAATTAGATGTTCCGCATAATGAAAATAACAAAATATCGTTTCTAACCGCGCATATAAAAGTTTACTCAAATTGGAGAACAGTCTCCCCGGGCGTACTCTTTTTCTTTCATACCTTTATGTATATTGCATTATTCACATTTTTACCAAGACTATCCGAAAATGAAAACACTAAAAATTTATTGTTGGTTGCTTTGCCCTTAATAAGCATTATTGGCACGATGATTGCCGGAATAACATCGCAATATTTTGTATCTCCTTCAAAATTAAGTGTTGTCGCATATATATCATTATTGGTATTGATTTTTGTGGTCAAATTATCCTTCAATAATAATACATTGTTTGCCGCTGCCTCAATGGTATTGATATTATTTTCCGGTATAATTCAAGGATCGGTATTCTCACTGATACCGATTATCTCGCGGACAACGGAAGATCAAACAAACGCAAACGGCGCGGTCGCTCAGTTGGGGAATTTGGGATCAACTTTAGGCTCGCCGATATTTTCATATTTTTTAACGTTTGGAAAAGACAGTATAATTTTTATTGTAATGGTATTCAGTCTATTGGGTGCAATAAGCGGGGTATTTATTATGAGGAAAATGAAAAAGGATAGTGTACACAACAACGTTGTATAATTAGTCTTTTTATTTCTCATGCCACTTATACCTTAATTCCTTGGAATCCCAAACTACTTTGTCTTTGTGTTTATTCCACCATTCTTTTATTTTGTTCTGTAAAATACTTCCCTGCTCATTCCAATTCATATCATTTTGAATTACTTCCTGTAAAATGTTTTTAAGATGTTCCTTGCTTGAAACAGAATAAATATTATTGGCATCAATATTTTTTAAATACATATCCACATCAGAAGGGAAAAATCCATACCGGGATCGATGCTCCATGTCAAAGTTAAATGTCTGAAAATTTTTTATAGACCAAACTTCTCTTTTATTCATCTCCCCCGCAACCATTTTATTCTTTAACTCATCTACATGTTCATCCGCTACAATCCATCCTATAATAAAATCAGGGTTTATTTCTTCAATGAAACCATGTAAAGCTAAAGACAAATGTTCGAACTCCCTTTCCTTATCGGGAAATACCAGGTGTTTTGTAGCCTTATCCGATAATACCGCTGTAACTAAATCCTTGGAGCGCGAATTTTCAATTAAACCAAAATAACTATTGTAATATAAATTTGGAGAGGGCCCAAACCCTTCTACGCAGGTGAGCGAATTGACATAACCATTTTTATAACATAAAAATCCTTTATCGCATTCAGCAATTTTTATTTCTTCTGTATAAACTCTGACAAATTCTATTAATTCCGGATGCTCACATTTTGTCTTGCTTTCATATCCGGAAATTGAAACTGATATAAATTGTTCGTTTCTGTGTCGTGGAGCTTGAAGACCAAATTTATCTAAATCGTATATATATTGATAATCAGTACCATAATAAATTATATCTTTTCTGTTTGGATCACTTGTTTCCACTTTATGTACCCTTAAAGGAAATACATGTAATGACAAAGCATACCACAGTATTTGTGTATTTGTTAAGGTACCTTAGCAGATCTGTAACAATTTAAAGTTTAACCACCGATTTCAAGATTGACATGATCAAACCGATAATATTGTCTTATAAAGCTTCGATAATAAAGTATGGGAAGAGGAATATATAACAGCTTGCTCAATAATCTCGAAGCAGCCGCAGAGAGTTTAGCAAACAACAGGCGGGAAGGCTTCAACCTTAAATATACTCTTATCGACGCGCTTAAAAGCGCCTTACCTATTTCTTTTTCCAGCATCCATAGGCAGCGTTTTCAATAAAGACTTGCATGCCACCGATGAATGGGTAGCCTTAAGGACTTCCGATGCCTGGATGGCGGCGTTCTTTTGGCACTTGACGGCGTCTGATATTTCTCGTCGGAACAGATACATTGCGGGCATTGCCTTTATACAACGAAAGAGGAAGTAGCGACATACTACCACAGTGCTCTTGCAGGGACACTGGTAAAGCCCGGAAACACGGCGGTTCTGCCTGTAGCGCCGGAAAAGATAGCCAATACTGACGAGACCTGGAAAAAGCGTCCCCGTGATGCATATGGACGAGACTGAGGTGCAGGTAATGGGGGAAGCAGAGCGAAGCGACAAGCAGAAAAGCCGTATGTGGCTGGCTCTGGGCGGCCCTTTAGGCAAAAAAGTAATTTGGTATGAGTACCATCCGACCCGCGCCGGCTGCCATGCGAAAGGATTTTTGGAAGGTTATAGAGGGTATCTGCAAACGGACGGGTACATAGGGTATGACAGTGCGGTCAAAGACATGCCCGGAATAATACAGGTAAGATGTTTCGCCTATGCGGGGCGGAAGTTTTTTGAGGCTTCTAAAATAACGTGAATTCGACAAAATAAAAGAACCCCATCCCTAATCCGATATAATGGAATAACCAAAAACTCATTACAGAAGAAACGGGAGGGGTTCTATGAACGAGGGTATTATAACCAGAATCTATTGCAATGTCGATGACTTTTGCAAAGTTCTTGAAGGCTATTGCAGGGCTCGTCAGGGGGAGTGTCTTTGTTAAGGATGTTTTTAAGCGCCATTGGCCAGCGCGTCTTGTGATCATGGCGGCATTGATTCTTTGGGTCATAGCCCCAGGTATTTGAATCGCCGTAGCAAAGAATGGTTTTCATTTTGGTCTCCTATTGCATTATGATACAGGCAATTCATTCAGTAAAGAGAAGTAATATATATTTGATAAATCAGATTCGCATAGACATTCAGGTTGTATGCGATGTTTGGGCGGACATACAAGGGCTTTGCTAAGCATCGTACCAAAGGTACGCGACCGCCTGCCCAAATTTGCCGGAATGAGGCGTGAGAGCCTGCGGACTTTAGTCCGAGGGGACTTAGCCGAATGGAGACCGAGGCGTTCCTGCGCCGATGCGTAAACAATCCTGTTGAAGAACGGTGATGCGTACTTTATACATTTATTTTTGCTTCTTTAATGTTACCATTCCAACGTGGGTTGGATTAAAACTAGTAGTTGGACCAGTAAACACCAATACATCACCTGTTAAAATATATTTTAATCCCCATGGTTGTGGCCTAATACCAGACGTGGTAGTAGTAAAAAGAATTTGTGTATCATCAAAAGTAAATGTACCAGAAAATGTACCTTTTTTAACATATTGCTCTGCAATTGTTGCCAAAAATGCCAAATACGGTCATTTTCTATGAGTTTATGCCTCTTTTACCTTTACTTTTTAAGGCAATCAATAATAATATCTTTAATAGGGAGAGACACTACATATAGTGGGTGTTCAATTAGGGATACTAGGGGAATTCGGTGACTGACACTATGTTCAAATGTGTTGATTTGTTCTGTGGTGCTGGCGGCCTGTCTGAGGGCTTCAGACAAAACGGCTTT
>Ga0268262_10003797_pt1 | contig 16047 bp, 16 predicted proteins | sample TergutNc150P3_FD_190354 | JGI IMG/M metagenome (GOLD analysis project Ga0268262, IMG submission 190354) | Nasutitermes corniger P3 segment gut microbial community from laboratory colony in Florida, USA - Nc150 P3 (SPAdes) (version 2) | ecosystem: Host-associated > Arthropoda: Insects >... | reverse complement strand
CACGCAAGTCGTTGATTTTAAACAAGTTACAACAAGCAATACCCTACTATTTACTAGGTTATCATCTAAATATATCTCTTTCAGGCTTATCTCTGCCGCCAAACAAACCTCACGCCGAGCCGATACCGCTCGGCGCGGTTTTTCGGGGCGCTTGTCTCTAACCTTAGAATATTTGAGAATCATGGCCAGTAATTTAACATTTACCAAAATTAAGGAGGCAGTATGTTAGGTCTTTTAAAGGTGGCGTTTCACATATTGGCCGAAGCCTATGGACGTACGCTGTTATTGGTGACTGTGGTGGCGATTGTGGTACAAACAGCGCAAGCGCAACCGCAACAATACTACACCGGCGACGGTGGTAAAGGTATCCGGCTTGCGGTGCTTGAACTGGCCGGCAAGGGGCTTTCGGCTGACGAGCAGTGGATGCTCTCGTTGGTTCAGAACTCTATTTCCGGAGACTTCAACAAATACTCGGCAATGACTATTGTCGACCAGCAGAACCTCGAAAAAATATTAGAACAGTGGGAAAAATCCATGTCCGGCCACTATTCTGACGCCGACCGCGTCAAGATCGGTAATCTTACAAACGCGAGCCATATCCTTACTGGCTCTATAAGCAAGACAGCGAATGCCTTTATGCTTGAGCTTACCGTGACTGACGTGGCAAGCGGAGTGCGTAAAGCCTCGTATTCCCCAACACCGATATCCGCGCTAGCGTTGGAAAATCTCTCGGCAATCAAGGCGGCATCCGCCGATTTACTCAGACAATTGGGTGTAGAACTGACAAGTGTAGCGCAGAATGAACTTAAACAAGCCGCGAATACCATACGGCTTCAAGCGGAGACGGCTTACGCCCGCGGTATAGCGGCGCAGAGACAGGGAACGGAAGTGGCGGCGTTGAGCTATTTCTTTCAGGCAGCCGCTTTCGATTCTTCACTCTTTGAAGCGTCAAAACGTTCTTCCGTAATAGCCGCTAATATTTCGAGCGGGAATATCGGCGCGGACGTACGTAACGATATAGTGTGGCGTAAAAGTTGGATCGCCCGCCTTACGGAGACGGAGGTAACGTTTCATAGCGTAATCAATTCTGTAGCCCCGCCGTACACGCTGTTTTATACCGCTGCGGATATTAAGACCGGAAACGTAAATTATCAAACGGAAACCGCAGATCTCAGCATACCCATAAATCTAAGCGCCAATGTCTCATGGTTCAACGCAATGAACCGATCGCTTAAAGCGGCAGACGCGGTATTAGAAGGTCTGAACACAACTAAGAGAAAAAACGACTGGGGGCTGTCTAATTGGCCGTGGAACGGCGTCTCCAAGACTAACCCATTTGCCTCGCCTAAACGGTACGATTTTACGGTGGTCTTTGAACTGGTAAACGAACAGGGACAGGCAATAGGCAGTCAAACAGTCAGGCTAAGCCCGTCTTTCGGAATTATCCGTAACAACAATAATCAATTCGCTATTCAGTTTACCGAAAATTCCGCTAGTACCGTAAACTTCAACGGCGTTAAAGCGGACAATATCAGCGATAAATTAACAGTCCGTGTGGCTTCTGTAAACGGGGAACCGCCTCAAAATGCGCAGTTTGCGATAAGCGCATTCTCCTCTAAAGAGCGGCAACAAAGTACGTTTTTGCGGATAGAGAACGGAGTTGTGTTGGGGTTTGACGGATCACTTTCATCCGAACAACGGGCGCAACACCGTAAACTTGTTATACCTAAAGAGGCGTGGGGGAAGCCAGTTACCGCTATCGGGGATAGAGCGTTTGCTAACGAACAACTAACCGGTGTAACTATTCCAAATAGTATTACTTCAATTGGGAAAGAAGCATTTGCGAATAATCAAATCGCCGGTATGTTAACCATTCCCAATAGTGTTACTTCTATAGGAAATCAAGCATTTGCGAATAATCAAATCGCCAGTATAACCATTCCCAATAAAATTACATCCATTGGCAGTGTATTTTTTGGTAATGAACTCGGTCTCATACACCTCAATAATAGCGGGGATTATATTGATGCTCGAGATGGGCAAAAATACCGTTTGGTAAAAATAGGTACTCAGACATGGATGGCCCAGAACTTGAATTATCAACCGCAGATTGATAATTATGTATGTGATAACTGTAATAATAAAGATGGTATAAGGTACGATTGGAATACGGCAAAGAATGTGTGCCCGAGCGGGTGGCATTTGCCATCTAGTAATGAGTGGCTAACATTATTTGAATTTGCCAACGACAAAAAATCAACGACATGGTCCTCTAAAACAGCAGCTAACAATCTTAAATCAAAAGATTGGAACGGTATTGATATGTTCGGATTTTCGGCCATGCGTGGCGGTAGCATGTGGTGGACGGCCAGCAAGTTAAGTTGTGACAACAATAATTGTGCCAATAGTGTAACAGTGAGAGACAAGAGTGTTGAGGATTACTCTCCAACTATAACGAGGAGTCCTCTGTTTGTGCGTTGTATCGGTAGCGTTGAAATGTCTTCCGGTCAGACCAATCGTATGAACGCTACGACAACACAAGGACAAAACCGACCTCTCGAGCTTATAATGCTTACAATTGACAAATACGAAAAACTCTTGGAGGGGTGTAGTGTCAAGAAATCAGATCTTTGCGCGAATGTTATGTATACTTTAGGTTCCTTTTATGCGGATCAAGCTAATTATGAACATCTTGCGTCGCCCAAGCGCACTGGTCCGGACTACTCTAAGTCACTGGATATGTATCGGCGCCTGATAAGGGAATATCCTAGTTTCCAAAAGTTGCCAGATGTGAGAAAACGCATGGCACAGATGGAATCGCAAGCTGGGTCCGCAAAATAGAAACTGTTTCAAATTTTGTATAAACAACCCGTCCTGGGAGACTGTCCCAACTTTTGTGTAAACTTCCTGTCAGGGATTATATTAATAAAACCCATACAGGAGGTTTATTATGCCGCGTTACAAGTTAAGTCCCGAAGGGCAGCCCATCCGCGCCATCCCTACCTCTCGCCTAGTCTTATCGTCTATCGCGATCCACCAATTTTTTTCAGACACGAGATGTTGTTTCTACGTCCTTTTCAGTTCTTCCATAACTTTAATTTCCACCTTATTAACGAATGAAAAGAAATCTTTTACCTGCTCAACGGTCGGCATCAGCCAATCATCCGACAGTCTATTATCACATGGATATCTTGATTCAAGATAGATATCGTTTACTTGTGCCAATAAATCTTCGTTAAACCCTAAATCCGTTACCTCTTTTATTGTCCCGTATAGTGTTAGTAAATTATGCGTTCTTGCCGGCGGCTTTCCGAATTTCATTATTAATGCTTTAAAAAATTTCTCTATTGCTTGTTGGCAAAGAAATGCCGCGACACCCGTTAAATCAGGCTTTTCTACAATTTCGTATACGGCTAATAAATCTTTTTGTGCGAATTTAACCCAGGCTTCAACTTGCTTTTTCATATAACACCTTTCCTGTCTTCTCAATTTCATCAATAAAATAATTCCCGCCATCCTTAACGATGTTGTACTCCTCTCTCGAATAAACGAGGATATCCAAAGCGACCCGGTAATTTATGTCTCTTACAAGTCTGTTGATAATCAGCTTCTTCTCCGCCCGTTCTTGGTACGTCTTAGCGACATCGTTATTGTCCAATATCACCATCAGATCAATGTCGCTGTCTTCTGTGGCGGTACCATTGGCGTGGGAGCCGAATAGGATTATTCGATATGGATCAGACTGTTTGATTGCTTCTACTAACGGGTTTATGTAGTCACGTTTCTTCATAATAGCTCCAGTACTACAGTTCTTTCTGACTTTATGGATTAATCAGTTCCACGCACTTGTCCAGCACCTCTTTTAAATCGTCGTACGGCAGTATAGACCGCGTCTCCTCTACGCTTGTCCACCGCGGTTCCCTGTTAGGCTCGCCGTCGTTGTCTTTGGAGATATATTTGGCGGCGTAGTATCTAACGCGATACCTTTTATTGTTGAAGACAAACTCACGCAAACCGCAGTAGGGACCGATCTCGCCGACCATGCCGCCCTCTTCGAGAAGTTCGCGCAGGGCGGTCTGTTCCGGGGTCTCGCCGGTCTCCATGTGTCCTTTGGGGAAAATACGCTGTTCGGGGAAGTTCTTGGAACGGACGGTAAGTATCTCTAATTGTCCGTTATTCATACGGTATAATACCGTCCCGGCTTGTTCTACAATACGTAGTGTATTTGGTGATGATTCGTTCATTTTTTAGTCCTTACTTCAGTCAATGGCAAAGGCAAAATTCAGATGTTTTTTTGCACCCCGTTAGGGGTGCATAGCTCGGTAGAAATATGTTCCGCCGAGAATATTATCCCGCACCCCGTTAGGGGTGCGTCCCGCTTTTTCTGACACAGTGCGCACCTCTACGGGGTGCGGAAAGAATCTTTTTGCGTACGTTTTCTACCGAGCTGCGCACCCCTACGGGGTGCGGAAACATAACGTCAACGGCAACGTCAAAGTCTTTTGACTTTGATTGAAAATGCGGGGTTTAGCCCCGCATTTATCTATGAAGCTGAAGGCTTCGTCTAAAAAAGATTTAAAAGAATTGGCTTTTTTAGGCTTCGTCTAAAAAAGATTTTAAAAGATTTAAAAAGAATTTGATTTTTCAGACAATTTTTTCCGCCGCCGCGATTTGCGCCTCTACGCTGGACAAACTCGTTCCGCCCTTGACAGATCTGGAATTGACGGCTCTTTCCCATGAGTATAAATCAATAACATCATCCCCGAACATATCCGAAAACTCCTTGAGCTTTCCTATAGACACATCCGTCAGCGCAACGCCCGACTCCGCGCAGTAACCGACAAGCCTACCTACCACCTTATGCGCTTGACGAAACGGCATTCCTTTGCGGACTAAATAATCGGCCATGTCTGTGGCGAGCAGGAACGGGTCTAGGCCTTGTTTGATCCTATCCTCACGGACTTTAAGCGTGGTTATAACGTTCGCGAATACGTTTATCACCATACATATCGTATTAACGCTGTCGAAGAGCGGCTCCTTGTCCTCCTGCAGGTCTTTGTAATAGGTCAGCCCGATACCTTTGAGCGTAGTAGCGGCGCGGACGTAATTTCCTATCAGCCGACCGCTCTTGCCCCTGATCAATTCCAACGAATCGGGATTTTTCTTCTGCGGCATCATGCTCGAACCGGTCGACCACGCGTCGTCCAGCTCCACAAAACCGAACTCTCTCGACGACCATATAATCAGATCCTCCGCGTAGCGACTCAGGTGTATGCCGATAGACGCGAAGGCCGATAACGCCTCTATGAGAAAATCACGAGAGGCAACCATATCCATGCTGTTGGTCGACACAGACGAGAAACCAAGCTCGGCGGCTATGGCGTCCCTATCGACGCAAAATCCGCTGCCGGCTATCGCGCCGGAGCCGAGCGGCAGGATGTCGGATGAGACGCGGGCGTGATTTATACGGCTCTTTTCTCGTTCCAGGATGGAGAAGAGCGACATCCAATAATGCGACAGCAGCACCGGCTGCGCCTGCTGCAGGTGCGTGTAGCCCGGGATAATAACACGCAAATCGGACTTGGCGCGCCCAACGACCGCCCGTTGCAATTGCAACAAGCGCTCCCCCGTCTCGTCAAGCGCGCCAAGCGTATAGAGACGCGTATCGGTAATTACCTGATCATTGCGCGACCGCCCGGTGTGCAGCTTCTCTCCCACCGCGCCGATGCGCTCCACAAGTAAACGCTCTACGGCCATGTGGATATCCTCATCGGAAGGCGCGAAGGATATACGTCCATTGTTGTAATCGTCGAGTATGGATTTCAGCCCGTCAACGGTCTTATCGCGTTCGGCTGTTGTGAGAACGCCTGCTTTCGCCAACGCATTGGCCCACGCAACGCTACCGGCAATATCCTCTTTGATAAGCGCCTTGTCTATAGGTAGAGAATTGTTGAACGCCTCCATCAGAGCGTCGGTATCTTTGGAAAAACGACCATCCCACATTTTCATGTCAATTCACCCCCAAGTATGTCCAACGCAAAAACTATATGCGCCGCTATTCCCGTCTCTATCGCTCCCTCGTCCGGCAAGAAACGCGGACTGTGTATCTCCTCAATACGCTTTTTATTTTGCGGTACGACGCCGAGATAAACGTATAAACCCGGCACGATCTGCTGATACCTAGCAAAGTCTTCCGCGTACATCGTGGGCACGGTTCTGTCAATCACGCATCCATCGCCGAGAAAAGATTTTATTCTCTCCTTGAACCTATCGGCCAGTTCCGGCGCGTTGTAGCCCGACGGGTACGATTTTTCGAAAACAACTCTGGCGCTCGCGCCGAACGCCTTGGCGGTCAACATCGCCAGCTGCTTTATACGCTGCGTCAGCGTATCCTGCAACTCGTCGGAGTAGGTACGCAGCGTCCCCTGCAAAACGGCGGCGTCGGGGATGATGTTGCGCCCGGTACCGGCGCGGATTCGGCCTACGGTCAGCACAGCCGGTTCCGTAGCGGGTTTCTCGCGGCTTATAAGCGTTTGCAACTCGGTGATTATGGACGCGGCGCAGGTTATCGGGTCTACAGCCTTTTCGGGCGTGGCGCCGTGCCCGCCGCAACCCGTTATCGTGATGTCAAAATTGAGCGCCCCGGCGTAGTCGCTGCCGGGCTTTATGCCTATGCACCCGCACTTGTGGTCGGCGCTGACGTGCAGACCGAAGACCGCCGCCGCTTTGGATGGAAAGACGCCGCCCTTGATAAGCCCTAGAGCGCCACCCGGCTCCTCCTCCTCCGACGGTTGGAAGAGACAAAGCGCCGTCCCCTTCCACATATCCTTTGATTCGTTTAGTATCCTCGCCGCCCCAAGGAGTATGGCGGTATGCATGTCGTGCCCGCAGGCGTGCATGACGCCGGCGTTTACGGAGGCGAACGGGACGTTGTTCTCCTCTTGAATCGGGAGAGCGTCCATGTCGGCGCGTAAAACTACGACCGGCCCCTTGCCGTTGACTATCTTAGCGCTTACGGCGGTTTTGCCCAGGTGGTACTGCACCGGCACCCCCCAAGTATTGAGCGTATCGCGGACAAGGCGCGCCGTACCGAACTCCCTGCCGGATAGCTCCGGCCTGCGGTGTATGGCGCGGCGAAGCCCGATTATATCGGGAACGATCTCTGCTATACGGGTTTTGATTGTTTGCCGCGTCACCACCGCGCCACCATCCCTTCGTCTTTAGGCAACTCCGGCTTCGCCGACGCCGCCACCGCCAATTTGTCGCACCGCTCGTTTTCCACATGCCCGTCGTGCCCGCGTATCCACACGAACCTCACATTGTGCCGCTCCGCCGCCCGCAAGAGCCTCTCCCATAGGTCGGCGTTGAGCGCCGGTTCCTTCTTGTTCCGCATCCAGCCCATCGCCTTCCACTTCTTCGCCCAGCCCTTCTCTATGCCGTTAACCACGTACTGCGAGTCGGTGGTGACGGTCACTTCGCATGGCTCCTTAAGCGACTCCAGGGCGATTATCGCCCCCAGTAGCTCCATGCGGTTGTTCGTGGTCTCGGCGCAGCCGCCGGAAAGCTCCTTTTCGTGCTTTTCATACCTCATTATGACGCCGTAGCCGCCAGGCCCCGGATTGCCGGAGCAGGCGCCGTCGGTGAATATTTCGACCTTTTTCATCGCGCACACCTATCTTCGCAAAAGTATTCGCACGCACCCGATCAATGTTAAACCTCGTATCAAACTCGTCACAACATCTATTTAAACTAATATTTGCGCCGCCTCAATGGGTTAAAATCAAAATAATTAAAGCCAAAACCGGAGCGCCCTATTTACCCGCGCCGCCGTCGAGCCTTTTAAAATCGTATCGCACATCATCCCCTTTTACGGTAACAAGGCAATAACTCCTATTGGTATTGACCGCGGCGTGAAAAGCGTCGACCGTAATGTAATTCACGCTGCCCGCGTCATTGACAAGCCACTCGTGCACGTGCCCCATGAACATCGCCTCGCACTTATTTCGCAAGATAGACGCGACCAGCGCGCGCTCGTTCATATCGGACATCTGCTGCGGGTCGTCGATCTTTTTCGTAAAGAGATTGGCGTGGGTAAACACAAATACACGCCCCGCCGCAGAGTTTAACTCCCTTTTCAGCCACTCCAGCTGCTCCTTTCCGAGGAACATATTGGCGGAATCCATTATAAGCAAGGTCACCGAGCCGCCGTCAATTCTATAATTTGTAGAGCCGATAAGATCCCGCCACACAGACCAGCCGCCAGAAAAAACATCGTGGTTGCCGATGACGGGATAACATGGAATACCGAACCTATTTACGGCAATATCTATGAACAATTCCAGATCGCTCCGGGAACCGTTTTGGGTAATATCTCCCAATACAACCATAAATCGAATATCGTTGGCAGGGGCGTCTATCACGGCCTTCAACCCTTCAACGCCGTACGTATTCCCGTTTTGAATATGAATGTCCGTCACCACTATAAACGAGTAATCGGCGCCCAACGCCGGCGTTTTCCAATCGTTGCCGGCAAGAAACACAAAATTATCCCGTTCTTTAAGCCTATCGTCGAGGTCGCTCGACGCAAAAAAGCCCAATAAATCGTAGCCGCAACCAAAGAAACAGATTACGCAAAACAGCAACAGCACCGGTAATTGGATCTTTTTACGGGTCTTCACCATGAGTATTTCGCTCCTCCCCGAAGAGCCATTCCGTAGAAATTAGCGCTCAACACGTCGCTACCGCTCTGTAACAGCTCGATTTCACCGATAACAGTCCAATTGCCGGTAACAAACGCCGCGTATTTGAACTTTAGCGAATACGCCCCCATATTTTCGGCGTAAAAATCGCAAAAATTCCCGACAATCGCCTCTAAACTCCGCTTTTCGTTTTTTATAACGTTGAAATATATCGAAAAAGAGTTTATCAGCTCAAACTGGGCGGTTTCGCCGAAGAATGATGTAAATCTAAAGTTAGGCCCGTAAAATATTCCGGCGCGGGCCGCGTTATAGGAGACAATAGTCAGAACCGCGTGGGTATGGACGTCGTAGAGTGAGAGGCCGTTATAAATGTACGATAATGAAAACCGCAACGGTATATTTGAAAACGGGGCGACGCCGGCGGCGGAAAACGCTTTTACGCTCACGGCCTCAGATAACTTTCCGGCGGATAGCCCGCCCCTTAATGTAAGCAGATCTTGCGGTTTCATAGAGCCGATAACGGACAAATCCCCGCAACCGCCGAAACTCCGGTTGTACTCCCCGCGAAAATATACTTCAAACTCTTTTTCGGTTATGTCTATCGCGTACACGTTTCGCAGGAGAATAAAGAATACGGATACGAATATCGTTCTTGAAATCATATTACTCACCTATTCCGTTAATCAACTAATATAGTATTTCGGTATTATTAAAGTCAAAATACCTAAAGATATTATTTTGATTTTATCACTTGACTTTGACCCTAAAAAACAAGTATTTTATATGTATCATGCCGGAACCTAAAAAAAACTTCCTATCCTCAATGGGCCTAAGCGAGGCCGAGTCGCGGTTTGTGGTAAAGACCGTGACCGTCTCGACCGTTATCTGCGTCCTCTTGATCGCCGGCTTTTTTGTGTACAACTATTTAAAGGCCGAGAAGGCCAAAACGACCGCGGCGCCGCTCACCGGCGCGACCGCCGAAACCTTCTCGCCGGAGGTGACCGCGTTTGACCTTGAGGCGCACGGGATAGTGGCGCAACGCTATATGCAGTCGGGCAGGCCCGGTTCGGCGCTCCCGCACCTGCGGCGGATCGTGGCCGCGGCCAAGGACAAGGAGGGGCAAACCGCCTTAAACGCGCTCTACAACATGGTGCGGGCGCAGGTCGAGATCGGGGATTTCGGCGACGCCGTCTCAACCGCCGACCGCCTACTCCCAAAGATCAGCGACTCGCTCCTGCCGAGCCTGCAAGTCCGCAAGGCAATAGCGCTATACAACCTCCAGCGCTACGAGGAGAGTTCGGGCATCCTGAGAGAGGTCTTGGACCGCAACCCGAAAAACGCCGAGGCGCTCTGTTTCATGGGCGAGATGGAGGCCGCCGCGCAGACGCGCTCACCCACCGCGGAGAGGTTCTTCCGCCGCGCGATGGAAGCCGACTCCGGCTATCTTGAAACCAAATACCAGTTCGCCCGATACTTCGAAAACAACGGCGACTACAAAAACGCCAAGATGTTCCTGCAACAAGTGCTAGCAAAAGACCCGCTCAACGTGCGGGCGTACGCGCGCCTCGGCATGATCTACTACTACGAGCAGGACGCGGACTTGGCGCTGCGGTCATATCAAACGGCCCTGGCCCTAAATCCGTACGACTACAACACCCTATACAACCTGGGCGAGCTTTACAGAACGCTCCTGAACGACAACGAAAACGCGCTGGCGTCGTTCGTGAAAGCGCTCGAATACAACCCAACGCACAGCGAGGCCAACTACAAAGCCGGTTTGGTATGCGTGGAAAACGAGATGTTCAAGGAAGCTATCCGGTACTTCGAGGCGTCGCTAGACGGTCAAAGGAAGAACATCCGCCGTCTGCTGCAGCTGGCGGCGGCCTACGAGCGGATAAACGACAGGGCCACGGCGCTCTCCATTTACAAAGAGATCACCGACATAGACCCGCTCAACAGCATAGCCATACAGAAGATCAAATACATAGAGAGCGAACCTAAAGAGGAGTTACCTCCACCTCAAACCGAAGCCCGCTCAACGCCTCAGCCGCCGCCCGCTGACGCTCCGAAATAGCCAGCTTGAAGTGCGGAAACTCAAGCCTCTTGGGATAGTCGGCGCGCAGACCCTCGAAAAATTTCACCAACTCATCCGGGGGAACGGAGCAGATGCGCCTGAACTGCTCGTCGTCGGCTATTATGGGGTACGCGCCCCTCACGCCGTCGCAAACGGGATCCTCCGAATTCCGCAGGTCTATTTCACGTTTCTGTAAGCGCAGATCGGAGGAGTCGGCATTCCAATGCGCCTCTTTGAAGAAAAACGCCGACGCGCTGCGGTAGATCATGTCCGTTCCGCGCAGTTTTCCGTCGAGCGAGTACCCGGCGACGTGCGGCGTGACGATGTCGGCCATACTCAGCGTATCCAAGTTTATCGCCGGTTCCCTCTCAAAGACGTCTAGCACCACCATGCCGAGGCGCGAACGGGCGGTCTTGAAGCTCTTCTCGTCTATAACCCGACCCCGCGACGTGTTGATGAGCGCCGCGCCCTGCTTCATCCGCGAAACGAAATCGCCGCCGACCAAATGGTAGGTCGGCCCCTCCCCCGCTTCAATGAGCGGCACATGGAGCGAAACCACGTCGCTGCATTCAAGGACCTCTTCGAGCGGGCGGTAGACCTCGCTCCCCGTCAAGGCTTTCTTCGGCGGGTCGTTGAGCATACACTTCATGCCGAGCGCCCCCGCCAAGGCGCAAACCCGGCTGCCCACGTTCCCGGCGCCGATAATGCCCAGCGTGGTCTCCCGTGGCGCGTAACCGCTCTTGGCGCATATCTCAATAAGCGCCGCCGCGACGTACTCCGCCACGGAATCGGCGCTCGACCCCGGCGCGTGCGCGAAACCTATGCAATTATCTCGCAAAAAGCCGGTATCAATGTGATCGACCCCTATCGAGGCGCTTGCCACAAACTTGACCGGCGTACCCTCAAGGAGAGCGGCGTTCACCTGCGTAACGGAGCGGACGAGAAGAATATCGGCGTCGGAGAGCAGTTCCCGGGATATCATCCCCCCCGAAACGGCCGTGACATCGCCCATGTCGGCAAAGGCCTCTTCGACCATGTAGATTTGTTTGTCGGCTACTAGTTTCATATTATGTTTTCCTCCTTATCTTTAAATTCTTTTAAAATCAAAATCTTTTAAATCAAAAGCTTTAAATTCTTTTTTAGACGGAAGGCTGCGCCTTCCATAGATAGTTCGGGGGCTAAACCCCCGAACTTCAGTCAAAAGATAACGTCAAAACACTGGATTGCTTCGCTTCGCTCGCAATGACGGTCATTGCGAGGAGCGAAGCGACGAAGCAACTTGTTTATCTCGGCGAAGCCAACTTGTTTATCTCGGCGAAGCCAATCCAGAAAGTCTTTTGACTTTGACTGAAAATGCGGGGTTCAGCCCCGCATTTATCTATGAAGCCGAAGGCTTCGTCTTAAAAAGATTTAAAAGATTTTAAGGCTTAATGTCAGGCACCCTATGTTTGACGACCGCTTTCTTCCACCTCCCCGACCTATACCAAAGCAAGCTGATACACATCGTAAAGCTGAACCCGATCACGTACGACACCCACACTCCCTTAACCCCCAAACTAGTCCGTGACAAAATCGTCGCGAACGGTATTCTTATGCCCCAGACCGCTATCAGCGTAAATATAAGCGTAGTAAATGTATGTCCGGCGCCGTTTATCACGCCGTTTGAGACGAACATCACGGCGAAGAACGATATGGCCGGCGCGGCTATCCTCAGATACCACTTGCCGACCTCTATCACCTCCGGGTCGGTCGTGAACGGCGTCATCAGGATTTCCGGTATGGACAGGAATATTATCGCGAATGTGACCGTTATGCAGCATGTAATTATCACGCCCCACTTGAAGATGATGGGAATTCTGTCGTAGCGCCCGGCCCCTATGTTCTGCCCGCTTAGCGTGGAGACGGCAAGGCCTATCGACTGCGCCGGCAGGAAAGCCACGGAGTCTATCCGCCCGCCCGCCCCGAAGCCCGCTATGGCCGCCGCGCCGAATGAGTTCACTATCGAGGTGACGGCGGCTATACCGAAGGATATCGACGTCTGCTGTATAATAGACGGGAAGCCGATTTTCGCGATGAGTTTGGCGATCCCGGCGTCTATGGAGAAGAATTTGACCCCGTCGGTCAGCGCGCCGCCCTTGCGCCACAGGTAGCCGACTAAGAGTATCAGACCGATTATCGGGCAGATTAGCGACGCCCACGCCGCGCCGTCAAGCCCCATCTTGGGGAAGGGGCCTATGCCGAGTATCATCAGCGGGTCTAGGATGGCGTTGAGCGTCACGCCGATAAACATGAAGTAGACCGGCGTCTTGGTGTCCCCCATGCCGCGAAGGACGGAACTGATCAAGAAGTGCATGAACATTATAGGCAGGCTGAGCAGAGTGATTTTCAGGTACGACTCGGCAAGCGGGACGACCGTTTCGGGCGTCCCCAAAATGGCCAATATCCGCTCGGCGGCGAGTATCCCGCCGGCGGCGGAGATAACACCGAGTATGAGCGTCAGGCAGAATGAAGTACCGACGGTCTTGCTGAGCATTGCTTGGTTACGCGCGCCGTAGAACTGCGAGACCAGAACGGTGGTCGCCATTGTCGCGCCTGCGGCCACGCCGATGAATATGAACATGACCGGAAAACTGACCGCCACCGCGCCGATGGCCTCCTTCCCCAAGAAGCGACCTATCCAGATGGCGTCGACGATGCTGTAACTCGTGCCAAGGAGGTTAGCGAGGAGCATGGGCACGGCAAGATGGAGAAGGAGCCTGGGGATGTTGCCCTCGGTCAAGTCCTTGCCGTATCTTTTTTGATTTGAGGATGTGTTTTCGTCCATTATATTCCGGTAGCCCGCGGCGACAGCGGCGCAAGACCGCTAAATCGCCGAGCTACCAAATATAATACATGGCGGGAGCGTTTAGCAAGTATAACAAAATTAACCGACGACGTCAATAAGCTCGCCCTTGCCCATCTCAAGCCCCTTAACCGCGACTTCCCAGCCGACCTTGAGCATCTTCTCGGCCAATTCGGCCATCTGATTGCCCGGTTCTATGACGGCGCGGCTGACCGGGTCGGGCATTCGGGTCGAACCCAATGCCATAGATAACATGTCCATATACTGCCTCCCTTGTTTTTAGGTTTAGCGGGATTCTAATCAACCCTTTTAACCTTATCGGTCAATTCCGAGAAACCTTTAGTTGTTTTTGCAACATATTTTCCGTCTTTTAATCCTATAATCCTTATAATCCAAAAAATCCTAATCATTTTTCCGGCGTTAATCATCATTGATAGCTATATTATACGTATATATTGATCTATCCCTAAAAGAAAGGATTTATTATGAACAAAGTCTTTGCCTCCGCCGTCGTCACGGCCGCAGTCCTTGTCTCCCAGGCGTTTGCCGACACCATCACCATGAACGACGGTCAAATCGTGGAAAAGGCCACTGTTTCGAAGGTCGGCGTCCGTGAAATCGAGTACACGGTCAACAAAAGGAAGGTAATCTACACCGTCAGGAAGTCGGATGTCGCCAAAATCACCTACAAAGACGGGTCTGTCGACGTGTTCCCGCTCCAAGAAAAACGCAAAGGGAGGGACGGCGACGGGTTTAGGAGACCGCGTTGGGGTAAGGGGCCGCGGCCCGGCATAGGCCCCGGAGGGGAACGCGGCGAATTCAGGGGCGGGCCGGGCGGATTCCGGGGCCGCGAAGAGATCGGCGATTATCCCGAACGCGACGCCCCTATCCCGCCGGAGGGACCGCGCGGCCCCCGTGGCGGCCACGGATCCATCAATCCGCGTGACGCTGAGCCGCCGAGCCAAGGATCGGCTATAACGCCGCCGCCCCCTCCGCCGCCCCAAGGTCAAGCGATAACGCCGACACCTACCCAAGGTCACGCGGTAACGCCGCCGCCGACACAACCGGCAACGCCGGCCGCTAAGACAGAACCGACGGCTGCACCGCCCGCCAAGACACAACCGGCGGCGACGACACCGGCGCAACCCGCTGCACCGCCAGCTAAGACGCAACCTGCGGCAACAGCACCGACACCGGCTCAACCGGCGGCGACACAGCCGGTCAAGACGCTGCCGGCTCCGGCACCAACCCCGGCCCAATCAACACCAGCGCAACAACCGGCCGCGCCGCCAGCCAGATAGGCGGCGGAATTGCCAAAAAATGCAGGGCGGAGGGATCGTTCCCCCCGCCCTTTTCTTTCGGCGCCGAATGCCCTGAATACCACGCAGGACGCATAGATTTGGAAGTTTTTCTTCATAAAATTTGACTCTCCATACAGCCCGTATATTATATTGATAAACAGCGGCATGTTACACCCTTAAAAGGAGAGTCTATGCCCACGAAAACGAGACGTAAGAGCATTTGCCCGCCGGATATTGAGACGGTTATATACCCGGACGAATATATTGATAGATTGCAAGCCGAGGCGGAAATCGCGTCGATGCAGATAAGAACGGGCGAGTTGCCGTACATCCCGCTAGAGGAATACGCGTTAAAACACGGGGTCGATTTAAGTAAATGAACCGTAAATACTATGTCCGTTTTACGAGCGGATTTGACAAGGACGTTGATAAATTATCGCCGCAAAATAGGAGATTGGTATTCGAAACAGTGAAAATTATGGAAGACGACCCATATTACCAATCGTTGCGCACGAAGAAAATGAAAGGGCGGCGAAAGTACCAAAGAGAGTTGTATGAAAGCCGAGTGAATAGGGACATCCGCTTGATTTGGTATTTCGACGACGACAACGATAAAATAATCGTTATGCTCGAAGTCGGACACCACGACGTTGAAAGCAGAGGAAAGTACAGAGGCATTGACTTTATAGATAATAATTAAAGTCAAATTCATTTTAAGACGAAAGGCGCTACGCGCCTTTCGTCTAAAAAAGAATTTGATTTTAAAGATTTTGATTTTAAAAAACTCTGATTTAAGGACAAACACATGACAACAACCGCCCCGACATCCCCGACCGCCCCGACCGCACGCGACGGCGGCGCGGGCTTGCGCTTAATCCATACCCCCACCCCCCCACTGCCTATTTTTTAGCCTTTTTTGGGGGTTATATGCCCCATAGAGCGCATCCAATAACATGGGGAGACATTTTTGACCCCCCAGTCGAGAAACGCCGTAGAAGCGCTAAAATCGCTGTCTACGGGGGCGCGGCGGCGCTCAAAATCGACGCGCTGTGGACGGCGCATACCGCGCTCTTCGCCAAACTCGACGAGGCGCTCAAGAAAATCCGCATGAGCGCGACCACGCCCAAAATC
>Ga0268262_10003796_pt1 | contig 16050 bp, 13 predicted proteins | sample TergutNc150P3_FD_190354 | JGI IMG/M metagenome (GOLD analysis project Ga0268262, IMG submission 190354) | Nasutitermes corniger P3 segment gut microbial community from laboratory colony in Florida, USA - Nc150 P3 (SPAdes) (version 2) | ecosystem: Host-associated > Arthropoda: Insects >... | reverse complement strand
ATGAACCGTTCATTTCGGCGGTTTTCGGTTCAATGTCGGCTAGAGGCAGTGGCTGTGCAAGTTTACGCGAATTCAGGGGAATTCTGTGGAATTAAGTAAGTAGTTCCCCAATTTTTTGTAGTTTGAACTCCTACAGCCAGGATACTCGCACGGCTCGGTTAGACGGATGCGGTAATACTACATGCTTATCCATTTGGCTTTAGGCGGAAGTTTAAAGGTAAAGGGCTTGCTTCCGGGATCTGGGGGGGTCTTCGGGGCTGTAAGAGTCATTACTTGTTTGGCTCCGGTGCCGTCTTTCCATGCGACGCTGTACAAAAATGCGCCTCTGCCTTCCAGGAGAAGCTCGGGTAGTTCGGCTTTTTTGGGGGTAAGCTTTATTTTCCCATCGCTCTGCAAGTCTATATGAAATACTCGGCCGAGGGCATTCGGATCTGTAAGCAGACGCAATAGGGGCCATTCTTCTGATATATTTTCCAGTTCATACTTTTGCGCTGTGCGCGTGCTTGGGTCGTACTGGACTATTTGCCGGCCATCGGATAATAAGAGGAGTCCTTTTTCGTATTCGACCCTGAGCCTTCCGCCTCTGGCTAAAAGGATTCTCCCTTCTTTGGTCAATTTGCCGAATGCGGCGCTTTCGCTTTCCTGTACAAATGGGCTGCTAAAGGATACATTTTGTTTCCAAGTATTCCACCATGACGGCATTGTCTGGTTGGGCGCTGCTATCGCCGGAGGCGTTATCATCATCGGCAGCATTTAACAGGCTCGCATGACGCCGATTAGAACGCCCTGTATTTGAATGCGCTCGGGGTCGTAACAGTGCGGGGACAGGTTGGGGTTATGGGGAATCAGCCAAACGCCTTCTCTGTCGCGGCGCAACTCTTTTAGCGTTACTTCTTCGCGATCAATGAGGGCAACAACTCTGTCTCCGTTGCGATAGTCGCCTTTGGACTGAAGTACTACCAGGTCGCCGTCCAAAATTGAATCGTCAGTCATGGAATCGCCTTTGACTCTGAGTACAAACAGGTCTTCTTTGTCTCTGTGGATGGTTTGGGGAAGCTCGATCGGCATTGCGCGAGTATCCGGCATTAGTGGGCTACCGGCTGCAACGTCGCCGTAAAATGGAAATATTTTTGCTGACCTTGGGGGTTCTTCAACAGAGGAGATGTCGCCGTCACGGCGGATGATGTTGTTGCCACGACCATGCTCTCTATCCAAAAAGCCTTTTCCTATCAGGTGGGTGATGTGCCTGTGAATGGTACTAACTGCGGTGCATCCGACCCCGGCGGCTATGTCTTTCAGGGTTGGACTCCGCCCCTCTTTAGTTGAGAACTGCTCCACAAATTGGAGAACTTTTTGCTGGCTTCGGGTCAGGTTTGTTGTTTTCATGTTCTTATCTTGGGAAAAAAATCGAAACATGTCAACTTTTTTTCGTTTTTTGTTTGAGGCTATTTGAGCCACTTGCAAAACTAACGTTTTGCAAGTGGCTTGAGTGTACACAAGGTTTTGGCTTGGAGAACTGAGCCAATTTTTAAGCAGGCGGACGATGGGGATCTGTATAAAAAAGCTAAATTGTAAGTATTGAAATATTTAATGATATAGATGCAGTTGGACTGCCTCACTACCGTTTCTCATGCTTGCTGATTACACAATGCCCTTAATGGTTTCATCACAAATTCTCTGGACTCGGCTCTAGGGTGGGGCAGGATTAGCGTCAATGTTGAACCAAGCTGTAACAGCTCATTGGGTGTGTTCCATTCCCAAGTGCCGCGCCAGCCCTCAGCTTTGATTAAATCCAAGTCCAGTGTCCTGGGTGAATTTGGAGGAAGTGCACGGTCGCGTCCGCAAAGAATTTCTATGCGCAGACATTGCTCAAGCAAAATGCGAGGATCAGCGATTTGCGCGTCAAGTTTTATAGCGGTATTCAAATAAGGCGGGCCAATACCGCATTCATCATCTGTTTCGACCATAAGAGGCGAGCGCGTTAAAATGCCTAAGCCGCTCAATTCGCTAATGCCAAGGGAGATATTATTTGAGCGGTCTCCTAAATTTGATCCCAGCGCTATATACGCGATCACAATGTCCTCATTCCTATGCAAACGGCAATGTACAGGATAGCTTTCCCCTAACAAAACCGCGACTTGATCTTGATAGGAAAGGAAGCTACCCGTTGACTATGTCTAAATGCGCGGAGCAACCGCGAAGTCGCTGTTGTAGTTAATGACCGCCCAAAAGCTATTACTCTGGGTATCAACGCCCCAATCCCCAAGGTTGTGTTTTGTGGCATCATACGGACCGTTGACGAATTTTGCGGTTCCGCCGGTGTTTTTGCTCACCGCGTTGACCCAGGTATTAGTCCCTTTAACCGCGATGCCCACTTTGCCGGATGTGGCGGTTTTGTCTTTAATTATGTTTTTGTCGTAGGAGATGGACAGGCAATATGTGTCCGTCTGATCTGGATTGTCAGTGCCAAAGCCATTGGCCATTCCCCATAGAGTAAAAATATCGGTATATAAACCGGCGGTTTTGGGTGTCCAGCCTGTAGTGACTTCGTGGGAGCATTTGCGCCCGGCGCCGTCCTGCATAGTAAAGCCATTTGTACCACTCAATATCATTGCCGCGCCGTCACTCACCACAGTATAAGGAGCGCCTTGATCAACGATATACTGCCTGCCTTTGAGGTTATAGCCAAAAGTTTCTTTTTTGGTGAAAGCAAGCGTTGGCGTGGTGTCTATATCAGCGCCGGTGGTCACCGGAGCGCTGGAGTAGTAATCAACTGTGACATTGGAGCCGTCAACAGTGTAAATGTAGTATCCAACTGTAAATAACTCTTGAGCGAGCATGGTCTGACGTTTTACACCAAATGCCGGCAAGTTGTATTTTTCATCTGGAGATGGTTTTACAGGAATGTAAAACTTGGAACTGGCTGACGAATTGACTATCTGATGCACAGATGTGTTTATATTGCCATCTGTGGTTGTGTAGATACTTCTGCAGTGCATGTGGTCGTGCCCGCTGTTTAGATATTTAACGCCGTTATGGGCAAGACTGCGGATAAAGATATTCTGAGCGTCCGGACTAGCTGCCGGATTTTTGCCAAACAGGACATCAACGTGGTTTTCATGTATAAGCCCTTTGTGTGAAAAGACAAAGGCGTGGTTGCCGCCCGGCTTGTTGTACAGCACATCGCTGATCCAACTCTGCTGTGTGCCGATGACTTTGTCCAACCCGGCATAAGTTCCGCTTATCGGATTGAACTGATCAAGAAAGATGAATGTAGCGTTCTTGTGGTTGAATGAATAGCTCAGGCCGTTGTAATCAGCCCCACCCGTGTTTGCTATGCTTGGGCTGCTGAAATGGGTGCCGATGGTGAAAGTTGTACCAGTTTTGGCAACCTGACCCGCAGATGTGGTCAGTGAAAGGACATCGTCGGGGACGTTATTTTGCACGCCATCTTTGGTTTGAGGGAAAACCCTTACAAATTCGGCACTGCGACTTGGCTCGTGGTTGCCGCGCAACGGAAAAAATCCGATACCGGCGTTGTAAAGGTCCTGGCGGTATTTTGAAGTAACCTGAAGCGAAGCGTCACTTTCGGTATCCGCTACATCTCCAAGCTGAATGACAAATTCCACTTTCTTGTCAATGAATTGTTTGTTTAGCTGTCTGATTATTTCCACAGCAACGGTATTGGGGCTTTTACCATCATCAGCACTTGATGTTGTCCACTGTGTATCCGCCATTACGCCAAATTTCCAGACATTGGTACTCGGCACAACACTCGCTGCGGAGGGTGTGCATGCGGTTTGCATGAACATTGAGGTTAGGACAGGAAGTCCAAGACCTAGGAACAAATAGAAATATTTACGCGACATGGTTCCTCCTCAAGAACGCTTCATTATAGCATTTCAATTTGCATTACCTGTAAGCAGTTTTGGGGAAATAGATGTCGTAGAGAATTGTCTGTTGAAACTATGAGCCACTTGCAAAACGTTATTTTTGCAAGTCCAACGGAGTTGGTGGGTTGCGCCCGACCAGAGCAGGCTCTGGCGCAAAATATCGCCAGCAAACAAGTCGCGGAATCAAGCCAGAGACAGCGAAAGGTCGGGCGCAGACGTGCGGCGGGGTTTTGGAATTACTTCCTACGACAAAACTCGTCCAAATACCGCTACAAAAAAACATTGCCCATTTATTATTAATTACATTGATAGTAAAAAAGCGCCAAAATTTTTTGCCACTCAAAAAATTTATAATTTTTCTGTTGACATGTTAGGTTGACATGTTAGGTTGACATGTTAGGTTGACATGTTAGGTTGACATGTTAGGTTGACATGTTAGGTTGACATGTTAGAATGATTTTTTGGGATCCGTATTGACATGATTCTCCCGCCTTATAATAAATATTTCATTCCAATCAGATTTTTTTCTGTTTGTTCTTGATAATTCATCGCAAGACCATTCTGTTCAGTATCGCGAATCAGTAGATTAAGTTTTTGGCTTTACAAGACTTCTGTAGTAATTAAGTTTTATCTATTGGAGGTGTAGATGTTCTCAAAGTTGAAACATGTAGGCCTAACGATAAAAATCACATTTTTGTTCACGGCTATAATCGTATTGGTATTATTCATCTATACTTTCATTGCAGTCAATGCTCAAAAAAATGGCGAAGTTGCTCAAATTGACGCCAAACTGCTTACGGCTGCGAAATCATACGTTGAGATAATTGGGGAAGAAAGGTTTGATAGGGCTTTTGCAAGAGAGATGACGCCGGAGGAATACCATCCTTTGGTTGCTTCCATGAGAAACTATTCAGGCCAGCTTGGTTTGGAATTTTTATACTGCATGGTGGTTGATGAGGGAAAAGTCAAATATTTGATAGATTGCGCTCCTCAGGCAGAAGATGAAAAAGGTCGTTATTATATGCCCTGGGATGATTATGAAGATGCCAGTGAAATGACCTTACCAGTCTATAAAACATGGACTCCCATGTTTGACGAATACGAAGATGAATTTGGTTCATACAGAGGCTATCTCTTACCGGTAAAAACAAAGGCCGGTAATAAGTTAATAGTTGCCGCTGAGACTAATATCAGCGATGTAAAACAAAGAATAAAAAATGCGTACATACAAGAAATTTTGGTCGGCCTTGTCATTTTGTCTATAGGGTTAACGATAACCTTTTTCCTTTCAAGAATAATTGCCAAACGAATGATTGAAATCGGCTCCCATATTGATTTTATAGTTAGAAATCACGATTTTTCGCACAAGATCGAAGTCAAATCAGAAGATGAAATAGGCAAAATGGCCAAAAGTCTTAATATATTGCAAAATGTACTCAAGCAGGCCATTGAGGCTTACGATATATCCGTATCCAATGCTGCTCACGCGGAGTTGTTAAGCGAATCCGCTGCATCGATCAAAGACCAGGTAAGGTCATCTTCAGATAAAGTAGAGGAATTGAACGAACACACCAAGGAAATAAACAAGCACGCTCAACATGCCGCGGATTGCGCCATTTCCGCACGAAAAGATATTGACGAAACCAATGATCAACTGAACAAAGCCCACCAGACACTGAACGAGTTGGCTGCTGGCGCCAACGAAACAGCAGATAACAGTCGCGTTTTGGCAAAAGAGCTAAAAGAACTTAACGAAAAAGTAGGTTCCATAAGAAGGGTGTTGGAAACCATTACAGAAATTTCAGAACAAACCGACTTGCTGGCAATCAACGCTTCAATAGAAGCAGCCCATGCGGGCGCCATAGGAAGAGGTTTTGCGGTTGTTGCTGACTCTGTAAGAGACTTGTCCAATAAGACACAAAATACTGTGGGAGAATCAGACGAAATTATCAGATTTACTGTTGAGGGGATCACTTTAGCCGTAGAAAAAATGGCGAATGTTGTTAATTCCAACGAAAGATTGGCACTAGCGGCGGACAAGTCCCTCAAAGACATAGAATCCATGTATGACCGTTTTGCCAATACTGTTTCTGTAATGGCCGAAGCCGTTACAAGCAGCGGCAAAATTGAGCGATTTATTGAGTCCATCACAAATAGTCTTACCGATGTGAACTCCGCGCTGGAATTCACCAAGTCTCAGACAGATGGTATTCTCAGCGCTGCATCTTCCATTCGTGATGAAGCCAATGGATTGAAAAAACGATTGTCCAGCCTGAAAACAGGATAGAGCGGTTCAACTACAAAAAGTCGAATAATCTATTTCACGCTCCATACTCTGCAAACGCCGTATTTTGGCATAAGGCCCCTCCATATTCACAAGTTCGCTGGGAACACCGGATTGAACAAGTTTGCCGTGGTCCAAAACTATTACCTTCTCGCACAACTCAGCCACAAAAGCTCTGTGTGTAGCCAATACCAGAGTTGTTTTGCCCAAGTACGCCCCCAGATTTTTCAGAATACGGCTTTCAGTTTCAGCATCTACAGCCGAAAGAGAATCGTCCATCAGCAAGACGCCTGGTTTTCGTAACAGCGCCCTGGCTAGAGCAGTGCGTTGGCGTTCCCCTCCCGAAAGAATAACCCCCCTCTCTCCGATAAGGGTATCCAATCCGTTGGGCAGACGCTGAATTAAATCATCCAGGCACGCAGCCCGGACAGCCTTCCACATCTCCGCCTCAGATGCTTCAGGACAACCCAAATTCAAATTTTCACGGAGACTACCGGAAAAAAGTGAGGTCTCCTGAGGCACCCAACCAAGGGATGCCCAATGTGCACGCAAATTTTTATTGTTCATTTGCTGAGCATTGACAGTGAATATACCTTTTTGTGGCTCCCTCAGCCCGGCCAGTACTTGAAGCAAAATGGTTTTTCCAGAGCCAATCCCGCCAAGAACAGCCAGACTCCCTCCCGCGGAAATTGAAATAGACAAAGGACCCAAGCCCCGTCCAGATTCAAAGCGAATTTCCAGGTCGCTAACCACCAGAGATGCTGCTTCATGGCGAGTCAGTCTTGATTCCTCTTTCGGCACAGCGGCATCTCTGCTGGTCATAATTTGGCGTATCCGCAACTGCCCGGCTTTAGCGCGTTGGAACAGATTTGCCGCCCATCCTATGGACATCACGGGCCATCCAAGCGCCCCAAGATACCCTGTAAAAGCAGTCAAATCTCCAATACCGAGGCGTCCACGCAAAACCATTGAGCCTCCGTACCAAATCAGCACTATCATGCTGAGACCGCTCATGATCATAGCCAATGGACCGTAGGACGAAAACAGCGCGGTCTGGAGCACGTTCAATCTGGCTTGCTCACGGCTCAAGGTTGTGAATTTTTCTACTTGGATATTCTCCAATCCAAAGGCCTGTATTACTTTTTCGCCGGTTATTGCTTCATGGCTGAAAGTCGTCAAGGCAGAGTTGGCCAGCTGTAGTTTCTGTTGATTCGCGTGACTCCAGCGCCCAAGCAAGTAATAAAACACCGGTAAAATGGCAAAAGGCACCAGTACCGCAGAGGCCACTTCAGACTCGGTATAGAGCATAAGTATCAAAGTCATTGGCAGAATACTTGCGGTTTGCAGGAAACTCATCAATCCCGGCCCGGTGGCCATACGTACGATCGAAACATCATCCCCAATACGGCTCATCAAGTCGCCTGTAGTCTGACGCTCATAAAAAGAAAAAGGTCTTGTCAGCATGAACTCAAAAATTGATTCCCGTTGTAATCGTTCTATTTGGCGGCTCAGACCAATCAGAATATTGCGCATGAAATAGCGCCCCAGACCAGCCGTAAGTGTAGCAGCCATCATCCACAGCAGAAATTGACGCGAGAGCGGATAATTCCCATGTTCAATGGCTTTAACGGCTCTGCCGGCCCAGAAAGGAACCCAGGATGCCGCAACACCGCAAACTACTGTGGCGAGCATCCCTAGCGCAAGCGTTTTTTTGTGTGGAGAGAGCAATTCCCACCACCAAGGAATCCATTTACTGCTGCTAACGGACAAACAACCTCCAGGCATTCTAGTTCGTATCGGCTAATTCCGCGTGTTCCCAGCGCACATGAAAGTGCTCCAAAATCGCCTGGCGCTCATCTTTTTCTTGTTCGGCAATGCTGTTATAAGGGCGGATAAAAACAACTCTGCGCACTCCACGCCTTATTAACGACCGCGTACACGTCAGGCAGGGTTCATCCGTAACATATGCAGTTCCTATAGGGCCATCGCAAAAGCCCAGAGCATTTTCCTCGGCATGGCTGGTATGCAGACATCGTTTGTTTGGATTACATATATCAGGATCGCAATGAGGCATTCCGGGGAGCGCTCCATTGTATCCGCCTGAAGCAATTCCGCCATCCGGGCGGAGCAAAATACAGCCGACTTTCAGCCGACAACAAGTTCCAAGACGGCTCAGCTCCAAAGCCATTCGTAAAAAGACTTCATCTTTTAACTTATGGCGATCAGCCGCGGTCTCACTCATCCGGGTTTTCCGATTGTTTTGCTGGTACGATCTCAAAGCCAATACTGTCCTCTCTGAAATCAGACCGTTCCATCCAGAGGACATTCGCACCCAGGAACCGCGCCAGTTGCATCAACCCATCCCGCATATCATTCCCCAGCGCCGCCCTTAGTTGCGGATGGAGGGTAATGCGAATTGTAGCCCCGCGCAGATCTTCGGCCAGACGGGCAATTTCCCTATATACTTTTAAAATTATCGTTTCAGGGCTGAGCCTGCTTCCAGAGCCCTCACAGCGAGGACACGGCACGGTAAGCTGACTATCCAGGCTGGGGCCGGTGCGCTTGCGGGTCATTTCCACAAGACCAAAATCGCTTATTCCAATAGCCCTGGCATGATTCCGGTCACACGCAAGTTCCTCATGCAATCTTTCCATGACTTTAGCACGGTGTTCGGAATTTACCATGTCAATAAAATCAATGACAATAATGCCTCCCAAATTCCTAAGTCTGAGCTGACGGACTATCTCTGGTATAGCCTCCAAATTTGTCAGGAAAACAGTCTCTTCCAAATCTTTGTGCCCGATGAATTTACCGGTATTAACATCCACACTTACCAGAGCTTCTGTCTGATTTATAACAATAGAACCACCGTGGCGCAAAAAGTATTTTGGCTGACACGCAAGCTCAAGTTCCCTTTCAATTCCGAATGCCTCAAATATAGGAATATTTGACGTGAATCGTTTGGCTCTCTCCACCCATGCAGGGTGCAGAGCTTGTACAAAAGCGACGACCTGATTATAGGCTTCGTCAGTATCAACCCAGAAAGAAGCCACTTCTTCCCTGAAAATATCGCGCAGAACCTTTTGCAGCAAGCGAAAATCTTGCCAAATCAAGCTGGGCGCGGGGCGCCTCTCAGAGCGGGTCTGAACTTCTTTCCATACTGCCCGCAAAAAAGTAATATCCGAAATCAGATCCTCGTCTCTTTCACCAATAGCCGCAGTTCTGACAATGAAGCCCTCCCCAGGTTCTGAGTGGGTTTTAATCAGTTCCCTAAGTCGTTCACGTTCAGAATGGTCGGTAATTTTGCGTGATATACCCACATGATCAATGCCTGGCATAAACACCAAAAAGCGTCCCGGGAAACTTATATGGCGGCTTAGGCGCGGTCCTTTTGAAGCGATAGAATCTTTGACGACTTGAACTAAAACATCCTCTCCTTCCTTTAGCGGAGGGAGCGTTACGGTCAGTGAAGCGAATTCAAATACCGCGGTATCTACATATTCTTCCTGTTCCAATTCCTCAGATGTCAAACGGTGCGCCTCAGGTTCGTCAAGGTAGAGGAAACCATCTTTAGAATCGCCGATAGATATAAACGCGCTCTGCATACCAGGCAACAGCTTCGCCACTCGTCCCTTGTACACATCGCCAACCTGGCTTACAAAAGAGGTACGCTCAATAAAAAGCTCGCAGACCTGCCCGTTTTCCAATAAGGCTATACGTGTCTCCATAGGGGTCGAATTGACCACCAAGGAGCGACGAACTTCCATGATCATATACCTCTTTGCAAAGTCAACAGGAAGCCACCTCCACACAACAGCTTCATTTAGAAAATCCACCCATTGATATTTTTACAGATAACTTCCCACAAGGAAAGAAGAAAAGCTCAATTTCGTTCCTGCTCATTGATGGAAGTAATCCGGTTTCTTGCATCAACAAAGACCACCTTTGGAGTATATCCATCAATTTCGTCGGGCATCAGCCATCCATACGAAACAATAATCACCAAATCCCCGGTCTTGGCGAGGTGGGCCGCCGCTCCATTTATTCCGATCTCTCCGCCAGCACGAGCGCCTGGAATGACATAAGTGGCAAAGCGGGAGCCATTTGTAATGTTGTAAATTTCCACTTTTTCATTTTCCAGAAACCCGGCGGCTTCCATCAAAAGTGAGTCAACAGTAACAGAACCCACATAGTCCAAATCGGCCCTTGTAACGGTGCAACGATGTATCTTTCCAAGCATGAAGTGTCTGAGCATTCCATCTCCAAGATACCAAAATAGCCATAACGATCAATTATGCAAACCATTTTTAAATTAATTCCCAAAAACACTGGAGCCATTTGTGGTGAGCTTCTCTGTGGATACGGCATTGCAAGCGTTTCTAATGAAAGGCATCCAGGGGGTTCCCCGATTCGGCGAATACCCGCTGCCAGGCAAACAATACAAGTGAAAATTGCTATAGGAGAGTAAGCAAAAACGGTGTTTTGAAATTTCTGCGATTGTATGCCATTATCAGGTAAAATAAGACTTGCATCTGAATTGCTGATGCAAGTTTTTTCTAAACGGGAGTGCTTTTTAAAGAAGACTATCTGACGCTATGGGTAACAAAAATGTTCAAGCCACACTTACCCCACTGGATTCGCTCAGGCGCATCTTGTCTGAATATGTACCGAGTGACGAGCGTTTCGCCCAGAAATTATCTCAAAGTATTGGTGAAATTGGTAAAAACAGTTTAACCGTTATCGGGGAATTCTTAACACGTCCCGGAACATCAAGCCTTCGCAAAGCGGTATTGCCATTGGCATCAAAACACGACTGGCCTGAGTGGACAAATCTGTTGTTTGAAATATTGTCCAAAGAGCCTGAGCTGGCCGTTTTTGATGAAGGTTGCGCCGTATTGGGCGCGATTGGCACCAAATCCTCATGGAAGACATTGCAGAGACTCAAAACAGTACGTACTGACAGAGATCGCCAGATAATTTTAAACCGCGAACTGAACGATCTGGATGCTCGTCAGCCTCTTTCCTATTATCTGGGCAGGATATTGGAGGGGGAAAACAATCCCCGTCTGGCAGCCCTAGGGGCGCGCATGGCTTCAGCCATGGCCACGCATCAAGATATACCAGCAATACTTGACGCGTTTCAATCAGGCGACAAATTGGCAAAACGGCAGATTCTACGGATACTCCCATGTTTCCAATGTTCTGAGGTTACGGAGTTTCTGTTATATTCCCTTGTAAATGCTGCCGAGGATTTGATAAACAATCAAAAACTTCGAGAAACAATAAATCATCTGGGCAAAATGCCAAAGCCAACAGCGCGGCAAGAATGCCAGAAATTAGTGACAGAACAATTTCGTGACCGAGCGGGTAACATCGTTGGCGAGTTAAGCGCCGTACTGGGTGAGAAAGGGGCTGAAGCCGCGCATCTTTTTGACGCACTGGAAGAATACGCGGATACCCCAACCAGGTCTTTTGTTTTGGAAGCCCTGCGTTTATTGGTCGAAACCAAATTTACCAGATTTTCAGTCGTCCTCAATGAACGAACAGACGAAATAGAAACCCGCATGGAAGATCAAGCGGTTGTATTAGACTGCACGGCAGCGGCATTGGAGCGTCTGGTAAAAGAATGCGGGGCTAAAAATGAAGATGTGATTCCCCATTTCAGAAAAGTTTTTAACCTGCGCCTTGGCGGGAAGCTATTTTTAGAATCCTATATAGATTTAATATCGCACCAGGACACAGACATACTCGACGAACTTCTGGCAGATCCTGATTACGAACGCCGCTTTATCATCTTGGACGCCGTTGGCACAAAAGAAGACGACAACTATATTGATTTCTTTCTCAAGGCCAGCCGCGATTCCATCATAGACGTGGGTCAGCGGGCTATTCAGCATCTGGGCAAACTGCGTAAAGGCCAGGAAATATTTCTGGAATACTTCAACTCTGGTGAGCCGGAAAAAATGCGTCTTGCCCTCTGGGGGTTCAAAGAAATACAAATGCAGGAAGCGGCGGATCTCTTGCTTGAATTTATCAACAAGGATCTGGAAGGCAGCTCAGTCAACACAAGAAACGATTTGCTGGTCGGAGCCGCTAACGCCCTGGCGAGTCTTCGCGTTTCAAAAGCAACGCCGGTGCTTCTCCAACTACTTCATGACGGCCAGCCGTTGCAATTGCAGATAGCCTTGGCCGAAGCAATAGCGGCCATGGAATCGCCGGAAGCCGCTCTGGGCCTTTTAGCCAAATCCAAGAGCTTGAGACACCCGGAAGTATTAATAATCTTATTACAAGGTGCGCTACCACCATTTGAGAGTTTCGACAACCCATTCCCGATGGAACACTTTGAAGATTTTCAAAAGTTGCTGGACAGGTGTTGTGATGACCGCGAAGGCGGAGGTCAGCGTTTTCCCGCCTATTGCACACTGGAAAACCTGTATATTTTGGACATCGTAAAATACGATGCTCTCTTGCAACGCCTAAGTGATTACCTCTCTATAATGCGCACCAAAGGCGATTGGGATAAAGAAGCAAACGACCATCTCTCAGCCATAGTCAAGATAATGGTAAGACGATGTGAAAGCCTTAAACAACTGAACAATAAAGAAACTGAGCTTACAACACTAATGGAGAGGACTGCCCCAAAGGGATCGCTCAGGTCAGAAGCCATAGCCACGGTTCGCGCGAAATTGGAAGATCCCGACTTAATCTTAAAATTGGAAATGGCGAAAACAGTTGCTGCATACGTAACAGCTCAGTTTAAAGTTGAAGGGCAGGAATGGAGAGACCAGGCCAACCTATGTGAAATTGCCGGTCTTTGCCGTCAAAAAGAATTAATTGAGCCAATAAGACTCATTTACAACCGTTCAACAGGCATAGGATTGAGAAACGCCGCCAGAAATGCCTTGCTGAAACTTGGGCTTTCCGAAGCCGACATCAACCGTCGAGACCCAATAACAACAATTTTAATTCTTGAACCCAGCGCCTTTTTCAGGAAACGAATGGTTGAAGCCATGAAAGACGACTGGAACGTACGCGATGTAGGTACAAAGGAAGAAGCAGAAGCAATGCTCGCAGAAACAAAAGCAGACCTGTTGATATCCGAGTGCATTGAACCTGACGGCGGATTGCTGAACTGGCTTCAAACCTTATGGGGAAACAACATGTTCAAATATCTATATATTTGCACATCAAAACACGATCTGGCCGTTCTTGGAGAGCCACCCTGGCTCATAGGCGTATTGTACAAGCCCTTTCCAATGGAAAAATTACTTGAAAATCTGAAGCAATAACCATTTGACCTTTAACAAGTAAAACGCCATGCCTAAAGAATTCATCAATTCTCACCTCCAGCGCGGTGAAAGCAAGATCGGCTGTATTGTTGGAATAATGATCTCATCAATACTATTAGCACTTGGCCTTAGAGTTTATCCAATCTATCATTCAAACAGCCGATTTTTTGAGGCTGTTGAAGACATAGCAAGCCGTGCAAGAAATATGGATCAAGAAACCATACAAACGGAAATAATTAAAAAAGCCAAAGAGTTAAAAATATCGGAAGCTCTGGAGCCGGGTGCAATAAACGTATGGCGTGTTATTACTCAAGAAAACGGCATGTGTACCGTTAGAATAAAATATGCAAGGAAAGTTAAATTATTTGGACTCCCCGCACTTGTAATGACTACCAATAGAGAAATTGCCAAATCCATTGTGATATAGGCATCTAGTGTCCCTTGAAAAAATACGCAAATTGCGCAAAGCGCCGGACAATATCCCATCAGTAAAGGTAATTGAATTACCATCATCAAAATCAATTGTGAATCGCGTATTGACCTTAGCATCATTAGCTAAAGGCAAAAGCACCATTCATAATTATAATCTGCTGCGCCACTCCGAGGACGTTAATACAATGCTCAACGCCCTTAGCGCACTGAATATCAATTTGGTTTTTAATGACGGCGATTTACAGATCACGGGAGCAACTCTCCACAGAGCATCAGTTCCAATTCAGGCGGCTTCCGCCGGAGCAGTCCTGCGATTCTTATTGCCCCTCGTAGCCCTGCATTGTGCAGAACCCGTAGAGTTTAGCGGCTCAAAAAGACTGTTTGAGCGCCCGTTAAAGCCACTGCTGGATGCCCTGAGCAGCCTTGGCGCAATGTGGCGGCCAAAATCAAATGGAGGCCTGCTCATACCCCCAAAAATGGCCCCAAAAACAGTTGACTTAGAAATAGACCCATCTCTAAGCAGCCAATTCATATCCGGTATGGCAATGGCAATAGCGGGCCTGCCGAATGGCGGAATATTGAGATGGACAAAACCCCCTGTGTCACAGAATTACCTTTTACTGACAAATCAATGGCTAAGGTGTTTCAAATGCGGAACGCGCTTGAATAAAAACTCCCTTGAAATACTAAACGGCTCGCCGGAACCCATATCGCTCAATGTACCAGGAGATTGGAGCGCCGCCGCAGTATTTTTTTGCGCCGCCGCAATATTAGAGAGAAAAATAGAAATTTTTCCACTTGATCCCCAAGACGGGCAACCAGACACAGCAATACTCCCGATTCTTGAAAGTGTCGGCTCAAGCTGGCGTTTTGAGGGAGAGCACTGTCATTTCAAAGGCCGCTTAAATTCTGGCATAAGCGCCGATTTGATTGATTGCCCGGATTTGGCCCCAGTACTTGCCGCCACAGCCGCATCAGCCCCAGGTATATCCGAATTGAGAGGTTTAAATACACTTCCCCACAAAGAAAGCGATCGCCTGCGGGGCGCAATAGACCTTGTCAAATGGCTGGGCGGCAAAGCTGAAGAACTGCCGGATTTTTCCTTGAGGATACATCCTGCCGCAACACCGTCCATTTCAGACGAACCATTTGACCCGATGGACGACCACCGCATGGTTTTCGCGGCGGCTATTGGAACCTTGCGGAGCGGAGGGGCCATATTGAATCCAAACTGCGTATCCAAGTCTTTCCCAAACTTTTGGGAAGCCTGGGACAGCTCTCAATAACAGCAACGCTGATTTTTCTATCCCCATCCATTTTTTATAAAATTTTCGAGTTTTTCATTAGTATTACCAAGAGACATAATGCGCGCCACATATCTGCCAATGGGGTCAGCCTCAATATTGACCGCCGCGCCGAGGCGGAGATTTTTTAACGTGGTTGCGGCTATTGTCTCAGGAATCAATGCCACAGAAAAAGATTGGCTCGTTGACTCAACCACAGTCAGACTTATGCCATCAATGGCCACACTGCCTTTGGGTGCAAGCATTGCCGCAATATCCGCAGACATGGCAAAATGCCAGAGGCCGATCTCATTTGCGCGTTCAAGGAGTCTGCCGATGGAATCAACATGGCCTGAAACCAAGTGACCGTCCAAAGGATCACCCACGCGTAACGCAGGTTCAAGATTAAGACTTGCCCCAATTGGCAACTCACCAAGAGTTGTCTTTAAAAGAGTCTCCTCGGACAGATCGGCCTCAAAGCTCTTGGAATCCATGGACACGGCGGTAAGACAAACACCCATAACCGCGATTGACGCCCCATGCTCAGCCCTGGCGAGCAATTCTTGTCCCGCCTCAACACAGAGCCTCGCTCCATTGCCCTGCGGACGGCGCGACGCCAGTGTTCCAATGTGTCGTATCAGGCCGGTGAACAATTAGTATCTCCTTTTATGCGATTCCACGGAGATCTCCATAATAACAAATCGCGATCAATAGGCATCCGAACTCCGACAGGCCAGTATTACAAGCCATAAATTATACCGAGTTGCAATTATATAGCAGTTTTAGTTTTCGTAGTCCAAAATGTGCAATACATTCATGCGAAACATATTGATAAAATTGGATTCAGAAGTCATGAGAATGGACTACGC
>Ga0268262_10003795_pt1 | contig 16050 bp, 13 predicted proteins | sample TergutNc150P3_FD_190354 | JGI IMG/M metagenome (GOLD analysis project Ga0268262, IMG submission 190354) | Nasutitermes corniger P3 segment gut microbial community from laboratory colony in Florida, USA - Nc150 P3 (SPAdes) (version 2) | ecosystem: Host-associated > Arthropoda: Insects >... | reverse complement strand
GGCATCAAGCCGACCTACGGCTCGGTGTCGCGCTACGGGCTTTTGGCTTACGCGTCGTCCCTTGACCAGATCGGCCCCATCGGGCAAAACATTGAGGACTGCGCCGCCTTGCTGTCGATCATTTCAGGGCCGGACGCGAGAGACAGCACCTGCGTAATAGAAAAACCTTTTGATTTCGGCGAACCAAAATCAAAACTGGAAAATGTAAAGATAGGACTGCCTCGCAACTATTATGGCAGCGGTATTGACGATGAGGTAAAGAGCGCTGTTCTGGCTGCCGCGAAAGAGCTTGAGGCGTCAGGCGCAATTATAGAAGAATTTGAAATGCCGCTCATGGATTATATGATCCCAACTTATTACATCATCGCCTGCGCCGAAGCGTCGTCTAACCTTTCGCGTTATGACGGCTTGAAATACGGTTACCGCAGCCCTAACGCCCAGTCTCTTTCCGAAGTGTACCGGCTTTCCAGAAACGAAGGCTTCGGGCTGGAAGTTAAAAGAAGAATAATGCTGGGCTCGTTTGTGCTTTCTTCGGGGTACTATGACGCGTATTACAAAAAAGCATTACAGGTACGCGCCCTTATCAAAGACGCTTACACGAATCTGTTTAAAAAATATGACATGATGCTCTCTCCGGTCGCGCCCACAACCGCGTACAAGATAGGTGATAACATCGGCGACCCAATGAAGATGTATATGGGCGACATTTACACCGTGTCGATTAACCTTGCCGGCCTCCCTTCCGCGGCATTACCCTGCGGCTTTGATTCAACCGGCCTGCCCATAGGCTTCCAGCTTATCGGCGACGCTTTTTCTGAAAATAAACTTATCGACGCGGCGCGTGTCTACCAATCGCGTACTCAATTCCATTTAAAAAGGCCAGAGGGGACAAAAGCATGAAGTGGGAAACCGTCATCGGCCTTGAGGTTCACGCCGAGCTGTCAACAAGCTCAAAAATTTTCTGCGCTTGTACCACCGCTTACGGCGGAGAGCCTAACACCCACGTCTGCCCGGTCTGCGCGGGAATGCCCGGCGTGTTGCCGAAACTCAACCGCTCTGTTGTGGAGTATGCCCTGCGTCTCGGACTCGCTCTTGAATTTAACATTACCAAATACTGCAAGTTTGACCGCAAAAATTATTTTTATCCTGATCTGCCAAAAGCCTACCAGGTGTCGCAGTTGTACATGCCAATCTGTACGGACGGCCATCTTGAGATTGAGGTTGCAGGGCAGAAGAAAACAATCAACATACGCGAGATACACATGGAAGAAGACGCCGGGAAGCTGGTGCATGACGCGAACGGCGCGGCTACTTTCATGGACTTTAACCGCTGCGGAGTGCCGCTTCTGGAAATTGTTTCGCAGCCTGACTTCCGCAGCGCCGCCGAGGTAATCGCCTATCTTGAAAAATTGCGTGAGACGCTTCTGTACCTTGATATATGCGACTGCAAAATGCAGGAAGGCTCCATCCGCGCCGACATCAATCTGTCTGTGCGGCCTTTTGGCGGCGAGCTTGGAGTACGCACCGAGACAAAAAACATGAACTCGTTCAAGGCGATTGCCCGCGCCATTGAGTATGAAACTGAGCGTCAGATCGAAATATTGGAAGACGGCGGACAGATTGTTCAGGAAACGCGCCGCTGGGATGATGAAAAACTTGAATCCTATGGCATGCGTTCAAAGGAGAACGCGCAGGACTACCGCTACTTTCCGGAGCCTGATCTTCTGCCAATGGAGATTGATGACGCGTGGCTTGCGAGCGTCAAAGCAAAGCTGCCGGAACTGGCGCATCAAAAACGCGAGCGCTACTGCCGTGATTTTAAGATACCCGAATCCGAAGCTGTTGTTCTGACCGTACACAAAAACATCTGCGACATATTTGAGACACTTACGCAAAAAAGCGGCCAGCCTGTCGAGGCGGCGCACCTCTTAACAGGTGAGATCATGCGGCTTATGAACAATGCCAATATTCTGCCTGAAGATCTGACTGTAAACGCTGATAAACTATCAGCGCTTATTACCCTTGTTGCGGGCGGGAAGATAAACCGAAGCGCGTATAAAGAAACCGTTGAGGCGGTATTTACAAGTGATGTTGATCCTAATCAATATATAGCCGAAAAAGGCTTGATGATGGTTAACGACGACAACGCCGTCATCGAAGCGGTAAAAGCGGTTATAAGTGAAAATCAAAGCTCGGTCGCTGATTACAAAGCGGGCAAGGAAAAAGTATTTGGCTTCCTGATGGGTCAGGTTATGAAAAAGCTGGGCGGAAAAGGGAATCCGGACATTGCGAAGAAAATTTTAACAGAGACGCTTAAAGGGTGACAGGGATTTAACCGGCATCAGACTGTTTACTCATTGCGTTAACGGTTATCATTTTCGCCGAAAATACCAGTAAAATAATGCTTTCAACGGTAAGAGCCGGGAAAGCTACCCTGTGGCACTTCATGGCCATATTTGAGCAGCCACCATTTACGAAAACAGCACCCGAACGCCAAAAGGCGAATAGTTAAAATTTCCCCAGCCCCTGGTCCCTAATTTATTTTATAAAACGCAATATCGTATCACTATGAGCGCTGACAATTTCTTCTTTGCGGGGATGGATTATTAAGTCCATGCCTTCCATCGGCAATGCCCCGAAAAGAACTTCGGCGGCGCCTGGAACAACAAGCGCGGGGCAAACCGTTTTCCTGTTTTTCCAATGGACTTCTACACCGTTCGTGATTTGACAATCAACAGATGAATCGTCTCCCGGAACCCCGGGTGTCGTGCCTTCTAATACCAGGCCCAGTTTCTGACAGGTATCCTCATTAATTACAAGAGTCCATGCCCCGGTATCAGCCAGGGCTTTTACCGTAAGCGAACGAACCTGCGCGTCCATAATATAGCCGCGTTTTGCGTTCCCTACATCGACAGCGTTCCTTAATGTAATTTCCGTTCTTATTGAACTCATAGAAATCTCCTTAATATATACTCTCTTTTACAAAAAAGCAAAGAGAGGAACGAAAATCAGGAATCAATCCATGATCTCCAGTACCCACCTATATTAGGGCGTAAATTTGCGTTTTGCTTGCATGATTTGAGAAAAAAATGAAAAAAATTAAGGCAAAGCCAGGGGATCTCGGACTATTTAATCCTTGGGATACTCTTACATCTTGTATTATTCTCTTTCCCTGGTCCCCAATCCCAGTCCCTATTGAGAAATTCATCAAAATATGCCATAACTATAACATGGCGGCACAAACAGCGGTTATTGGGGCGGGCGCCTGGGGAACGGCGGTTGCCAAGGTTATTGCGGAAAAAGGGAAAGATGTTGTCATGTGGAGCTTTGAAAAAGACACCTGTGACGACATAAACAAACGTCATGTAAATTCCCGCTATTTGCCGGATGTAGAACTGCCGGAGAATCTGCGGGCAAGCACCGACCTTGTGGATACAGCTTCAGACCGCGAATTCCTTATTCTGGCCGTCCCTTCGCTCTATTTACTGAATACCGCAAAGCAAATTCTGGAAGCGTCCTCGATTCGGGAGGGAACAACCGCCATTGCGGTCCTGACCAAGGGATTTTTATCAACTGATAAAGGCCCCCGGCTTATTCTGGAAACCCTTGAGGATTACCTTCCCGGCTTTTACCGGCAGTCTCTTGTTTATATTGCCGGGCCCAGCCATGCCGAGGAAGTTTCGCGGGGCAAAATAACCGGCCTTATCGCCGCCAGCGAAAACGCGAAGAATTCCATAAGGTTCCGCGACCTGCTAAAGAGCAAGGGTCTGTTTGTCTTTTCATCGTTTGACGTGCGCGGGGTTCAGGTGGCAGCTGCCGCCAAGAACGTCATCGCCATCGCGTTCGGGATGCTGGACGCCTTTAAGACCATGGGCAGCGAAGGCTCTTTCGGCGATGCGAACCTATTCGGCGACGGAACAGAATCCCTGCTTTTGGCCGCCGGTCTGAACGAGATACAAAACCTGGGCATGGCGATGGGATCTACCCATCCGGAAACTTTTTCTTCCATTTCCGGCATAGGCGATCTGGATGTCACCTGCCGTTCCGTCTTTGGCAGAAACCGGCGTTTCGGGAAAGAAATCATCGAGAAAAAAGTCCTTGAACCGTTCAAAAACCTTGACGAGCTTCTGGCGCGTATAAACGATATTGGCTATCTTCCGGAAGGCGCCGCGGCGGCAAAACATGTCAAGGTTCTGGCAGAAAAATACAAGCTTAAAATGCCCATCGCCACAGGCGTGCATAATATTTTAAACCGCGAGATTGAGCCGGCTGATTTTCTGGAAAATTTCCTGAATAGTCTTGGTCATTAGAGGTAAAAATGTTTGATAAATTAACGCAAAAAGTTACCGACGCCCTGCGCTTTGTCGCCGGAAAGTCAACCATCAGTGAAAAAAATATTGAAGACGCCGTTGACGCGATTAAGATGGCTCTTCTGGAAGCGGATGTCAACCTGCGCGTGGTCAGGCGTTTTGTCAATTCCACCATTGAAGAGGCAAAGGGTGAAAAGGTGCTTCGCGCCGTTGACCCCGGCCAGCAGTTCGTAAAAATTGTCCATGACAAGCTTGTAACGTATCTGGGCGGCAGCGATCCGGAGGAACGAAAGCTGAAACTCAAGGGGCCGGACGTTATTTCCACAGTGCTGATGCTGGGCTTGCAAGGTTCCGGTAAAACCACCAGCTCGGCCAAGCTGGCCCTGCGCCTGAAAAAAGAAGGCCGCAAACCCCTGCTGGTCGCCTGCGACCTGATACGCCCCGCCGCAATGGAACAGCTCGCCGTTCTCGGCGGGCAAATCGGCGTGCCGGTTCACCGTGAGGAAGGGGCAACGGACAGCGCGAAAGTCTACAGGAACGCCCTTGCCTGGGCAAAGCAGAACCTGATTGACTCCCTGATTATTGATACCACGGGCCGCCTGCAGATCGACGAAACCATGATGGCGGAGCTTTCCAGGCTGAAAGATGCCGTACAGCCTGATGAGATGCTTCTGGTCGCCGACTCAATGACAGGCCAGTCCGCCGTTGACATAGCGAAGACCTTTGATGAAAAAATCGGCCTAACGGGCGTTGTCTTAACCAAGTTCGACTCGGACACGCGGGGCGGGGCGGCGCTTTCCCTTAAAACCATCACCGGCAAGCCGCTTAAATTTACCGGAACCGGGGAAAAACCCGAAGACTTTGAGCCTTTCCACCCGGAGCGCATAGCGGGACGCATCCTGGGCATGGGCGATGTTGTAAGTCTGGTGGAAAAAGCCCAGGAGGTAATTGATCAGAAAGAGGCCCTGGAACTCCAAAAGAAAATGGAGAAGGAAAACTTTACCCTTGAGGACTGGCTTACGCAGCTTCAATCGGTAAAGAAAATGGGCTCGCTTCAGTCAATGCTGGAAATGATCCCCGGAATGCAGGGCCAGATAAGCGAGGACGACATTGACAAGGCGAACCTGAAGCGTCAGGAAGCTATCATCTCATCCATGACCCGAAAGGAACGCGCCAACCATCTGATTATAGGACCGCCGCGCCGCAGCCGCATAGCCAGAGGTTCCGGCACCTCGGTAGCGGAAGTCGCCCGCCTTCTTAAACAATTCGAGAAGATGCGCGTCATGATGAAAAAAATGGCAAAGATGGGAAAGAATCCGGCGCAGTTTAACCAAATAATGGGTAATAGGTAACAGCTAACAGAGCAGGAAACGGAGCGTACTTTCTTAACTTTGTTCCCTTGATAAGCGGTTTTCCTGCTGGGTTTTTGCTATTTTGTCCATCTTTCGGTAATACTCTGACTGTTTTAGAATTTCCGCTGTGGATTTAGCGCGGATCTTGTTTCCGTCTATCTCAAGTTCCTTGTTCTCCAGCATCTGTGTAAAAACCATATTACCTTTCTTCTCCGGAAGCCCGACCATGTTAATCAGTTCAGGCAGCCCAAAAGTGAAGAGATAGGATGTTTTACCGTCCAGGGGAACGCGGTTCTTTTCAAGCTGGATTAGCAGCGCGTCGTACATTTTACCGATTGGATTTTCAATTATGGCGTTGGCCAACTGCTTGTAAATCAGCCAGAGCCGATCCGAAAGGAGGATGGTTATTTTGGAGATGACCTGTGGCTGGTTGTTAATCATTAATTCAAAGTTTGCCTTGTTAACGGCCATCACGTCACAGTCATCATAAGCCAACGCGCTGGCGGCCCGCGGCTTGCCTTCCAACAGCGCCATTTCACCCAGAATATCACCGGGTTTCAGCATTGCCAAAAGCACTTCTTTATTGTCAACGATTTTTGTAATTTTTATGGAGCCTTTCTGAATTATAAAAAGCTCGTCTCCGGGCTCTCCTTCGGCAAAGAGCATTGTATCCTTACGGTAACTCCTGTTTACATCATTCGCGGTAAATTCATCCAGCCTGATGCGGGAGGAAAGTTTTGAGAATTTTTCATTGGCGGCAGCGGCTTTTTCCCCGTCGGGGCAGTGCTTGATGTACCGGCCATAGGCATAAGTGGCCTCCTTATACTGTTTTTGGCTCAGGTAGTATTCCGCCACATCATAAAGGTGGGAAGGTCCGGTATCGGCGGTGTTTTTAAGTGTTAGCCTCGCCAGGGTTTCGTTCAGGGACCTGAGCCGTTTGGAAAATTGCAGGATTATTTTTATGGCTACCTGGGTATTTCTCTGAATAAGCCCGACGTATTGATTCTGGTTAACAGGGATTAAGACAACGTCGGTCAGGGCCTGGGCGGTTTCGATATGGCTGTGTGATGACATTGTTGAAACAACGCCGAAAAAATCTCCGGGGCCAAGCTCTTCCTTTTCGCCTTCCACCGTTACTTCTTTGGAGATTCTCACCTTTCCCTGCTGGATTATATAAAAACAATCGGCGTTCTGCTGGCCTTCTACAATAATATACGCGTCTTTTTTATAATTAACAAACCCAAGCTGGAATTCGCTTTCCATGAATGTATAAGGCTCCTTTTAAGAATTCAGGTTTTTATACCTGTCGGATTCTTTGCCTGTTTACGTTTGTAGCTGACAACACGGGCAAAATCATTGATATTTTTAACAACCATGCGGGTGGAGAAAATCTCCATGCGGTTCTGCACAACAAAGGTGTGAAGCACCTCTCTTGCCTCCGTGACGCTGATTCCGGCCCAACGGGCGACATCTTCAATAGTGGTCTGGAATTCACGGACATCTGTTCTTCTGTCAATATCTGTCGTTGTTTCATCAAGCATCAGGAAAACATCGGCGACCTTTGCCTGGGGGGTTTGCAGGGTAAGGATCATAAAACGCCGTTTTGAATCGTATATTCTCTTCGCGAAAATCCGCAGCAGGTTAATGGCTATCTGGGGGTTTCCGGTCATGAGGATTTCAAAATTCTGCGAGTTGAATTCCAGCACCTTTACTTCGTCCACGGCAATGGCAGAGGCGCTGCGCGGCGAACCTTCCAGTATTGCCATTTCACCGAACATTTCCGGAGGCTGCAGAACATCTATGGTTCGTTCAAATTCTCCGTCGTTTTTCAGCAGTTTTACCTTCCCGGACTGTATAACGTAGAAAGTATCACCGGGCTCATGCTCACTAAAAATTATTTCATCGTTCTGGAATATCCGCGTAAAACGGGAAAATGCTCCAAGGTTCTGATCCATAATTATGCCCCCAATCCCTTAAGCGCCTGTCTTACCCTTGCCCTCATCCCGCCGGCTTCCAGGTTTGGCAATGCCATGATTTTGTTATACCAGGACGCAGCCTGCGCCTTGTTACCCATTTTCTCATAAGCCTGTCCTATGTAGAACATAGCCTCCTTTGCCTCGGAATGTCCGGGGTTTTTTGAAAGCAGGTCTGAAAAATGTTTAATACAATCTTCAAATTTTTCAAGAAGAAACAGACAGTTGCCGATTGCGTATTCGCTTTTGGAAATCCATTCCTGTTCTTTGCATGTGTCAATTATTTGCGTGAAAGCCGCAATTGCCCCTTCATAATCCTGACTTGAGATAAGGCTTATCGCGTTGCGATAATCAACGGCCGGCCCTTTCAGCTGAGTCTTGACGGGGGTATTTGCAACGGCGCTTTCGGCAGTCTTGAGATTTTTCGCGGCCTGAGCCGCCCGCGCGCCTGTGGGATAATGAGCCAGATAACTGCTGAAGATATATTTCGCGTGGGCGTAACGCTTGAGTTTCAGGTATTTTTCCCCGATGGCGAAAAGACCTTCGTCCGATTTTACCGTCTCGTTTGTCATTATTCTTGCAATCTGGGCGTGAACACGCCGTAATTGATTGGAAAATATCTTTAGCATTTTTAAAACAATGCCGGGGTTTGCCATGGCAAACGCCTCAAATTCCGGAACAGAGAACACCATGGCGGTAGAGTCCGCCACAGCGACGGCGTTTTCTTCACGCGGAAAGTGACCCAGCGCTGATTTTACCCCGAAAAACTCACCCGGAGCCACCGGATCGCGTATCTCTTCTCCTGTTTCAATGTCTGTAGATACCAGGCTTATCTTGCCGCTTCGGAGGACAAATATCCTGTTCGCTTCATCTCCCCGCGCGTAAGCCAGCGAACCTGTAAAATACTGATGGGATTTCGGCATAAATAATATTCCTACTTAAAAATCGGGGTCAAAGGGCAGATAATCCAGCTTTTTCTTAAAACCGATCTTGCCCCGGATATATGTGTATAAACCGGAAGGATCGCCTTTTACAAACATGTCCCTGCCGCTTACTTTAATTTGTGAATATCCAAGGGGCAATTTGCCCCCGGGCAGTTTGCCCGCGGGCAACGCGCCTCCAAAAATATCCATGAAACGCGTTTCGCCGTAAATCGGCGCGCCGGCCAGCGCCAAAAACTCAATGTCTTTCATGGAGGCGTTTACAAGGTTTTCGTAAGGATCATCATGCCTGGCTTTCAATATAAGAATATCGCCCAGTTTACCCTCATCCAGCGTTCCAATCCTGTCCTCCATCCAGAAGGCTTTTGCCGCGTTATACGTAATCATTTCGAATATTTTTTTTGCCGGCAGATCCTCGCCGTACATGGAACGGTACAGTTCCCGGTCGTATTTAAGTTCCGCAAGCAGATTTGCCGAGCCGCTTGCCGATGAATCCGTCCCGATGGTGACATTGACGCCGGCCTTGAGCATCTTGCGGACTTTTGCGGTTACATTGAACATAAACATATTTGAAAAACCGCACCATGAAACGCTTGCTCCGGCCTTTGCGACTTTTTTGATGTCCTCGTCGCTGAAACCAATGCAATGTATAAACAGGCAATGATTGTCCAGAATTTTTAAACTTTCCAGTTTCTCTATGCTATGCATTGACTCTTCGTCAAAACCTTCGGAAAGGTGCGTTATAAACGGCCACTTATTCTGAACTGCCCGTTCATGTTCAATTTCTATGCCGTCGCCCCATTTTAAATCGTATGATGTACATTCATGTTCAATACAATATTCCTGAATTGCCCTGATTGGCAAAGTGGGTAAAATTAGATTGTTAAATTTATGCGGGAAATGGTCGTTGACGGTACCCACTCCGGAAAAAAGGCACTTATAACCGGACAGCGCGTACAGCTCCTCCCTGCTAAGATTGGATCTTTCCTTGAACGTACTCGATGCTTTCAGGTCATTGTCCCAGGGCTGCCATGTAAGGTAGTAGTTACCCGGTTTTGGACCTACCGGCGGACGGTAATTTCCCTGTAAATGATCATGGGTATTGATCAAAGAGGGGTATATATATGATTTACCCCGTAAATCAATGGATACATGACCCTGTGAGGAAACAATGTGTTCGCCTTTTACACTCAGGCTGCCAGTTTGCGTCTTTTTGCCATGGGACACTAAAATCCCGCCGGTCAATGTATATTCCAAAAAAGGCCGTCCTTTTTTTAATTTTATTCTTTTAAGGCGTTCAGGTCAACTTATTTTTCTGATAAAATGACGATATTGTGATAGATCTGCATACCCATTCAAACGCCTCTGACGGAGATTTCAGCCCCGGACAGTTACTTAGGGAAGCCCAAAAGAGGGGTGTTTCCGTTCTGGCCCTGACTGATCATGACACTTTGGGCGGACTTGAGGATGCCCAAAACGAGGCAAACGCCCTTGGGGTGCGTTTTATACCCGGAATCGAGATAAGTATCAACTGGAAAAGGGGCGCGGGCGTCTGCGGCCTCGGCCCCGGCGGGGAAATGCACCTTTTGGGCCTTGGTATTAAGTCCCCAAGCCCCGCTTTTTTGGCAGGGATAGCTGAACTGTCCCGCCGCCGCGAAGAGCGAAACCGTGAAATTCTGGACAATATGAACGCGCTGGGCATAGAGGCAAGCTGGGATGATATTCTTGCCGAAGCGGGATTAGCTAACTCCGCCAACTCTCTTTCAATAGGGAGGCCGCATTTTGCCAGTTTCCTTGTAAAGAGGAAAATTGTCAGAAACACAGACCAGGCTTTTGCCCGTTATTTAAAGCCCGGCAAGCCTTTGTACGTACCCAAGGCAGGCCTTCCCTTTATACAAGCCGCCGCCCTTATCCGTGAATCCGGCGGCATTCCCGTCCTTGCCCATCCAATGTCTCTGTACGTCGCATGGGGCTGTCTCCCCGATTTGGTGAAGGTATTGAAAAAACAGGGGCTTATGGGCATTGAGGCATGGCACCCTATTGCCAAGGCAAACGCCTGCCGTCGCCTTGAAGAAATGGGCAGAAATCTTGGCCTGTACATAACCGAGGGCAGCGATTTTCACGGCGCCACCCGCCTTGGCCGTCATCTTGGCATTTCCAACAAAGGCCGAACAATAAGCGAGGCCGTGCTTGAGGCGATTCCGGAGTTGGGGTAATGCGGCTGAGTATGTTAAACAACAGGGATTAAGAAAGACCTTTCAGTACCGCCTTAAAGAGTTCACCTTTGGCATCGTTTCCCATAACCTTATCCAGGGCTTTAAGGGCTGTCCCGCCTCCGTCAAAAGAGACTCCGAATGAACTGCTTAAGCTTTTACCCAGTTCAGAAGCCATACCATTTACTTCATTTTTATCTTTAGCGGATTTTGCCAAATTGGAAGCCATGGCTGCAATAGAACCGAGAGAGCCCGCGCCGGAATTGCCTATGATCGCCGCCGCCAAACTTGCAATTCCGCCGGTGGCTTTTTTTGCCGTATCGGGTTTATTTAATGAGATCAAAGAACCTGCCAGTCCGGCCAGATTACCCAGTTTGGAATTGTTAAGCAGTCCGGTTTTTGCCACGGCGGCAAGCGCTCCGCCCATAATTCCGGCAATCCCCCCTGATTTACCCAGCATGGCCGGGAGAATCGCCGCTAAATCCAGGCCCGGGATCTTCCCGTCTTTGGATACTTTTTCACCCGCCAACCCGGCTGCCGCCGCCGCGATACCTGATAAAATATTTATTGCCGATGTCGCCATAATTACCTCTGTAAATAATATAGCGAATATCATCGCGCAAAGTTTATATGATTTTAAATTTATTCTTAATTTTATTCAAAACAAAATAAATTTACACAATTTCTCATTTGACACATATTTACGCCGCTTTTTGCTTGTAAAGATACTCTTGAAACTCTATAAACAGGCGGGTGATATTTGCCGGATTTCCCAAAATTTCTTTGGCGTCTTCTAAAGACTGATACTTGTTTGCCAGCAGAATTGGAAGTTTCTCCTGGTCTAGTTCATCTACGCCCGTCTCAATGTATTTAGCCAATACAAATGAGATAAACTCCTTTTGCTTATCAGTTAGCGAGGCAAAAATATCCGCTTCGGCTGCTTTGGCTCTCGCTTCTCTGGTCATTGCTACATAGTCGCCGTTGAAAACATATTCCAGTACGTCGTACAAGTCGCTTTTCTCCATGTTGACCAGTTTCTGTAAAATTAGCAAGTCCGATTTTGGAAAACCCGCCTCATCCAGTTTATCCAGCAGTGTTTTTCGAGTCTGCGGATTGCTCCAAAGTTTTCGCAGTTCTTCTTCGTTTTTAAAAAGTTTAGGCAGTTCGCCAAAAAGAGCGCTTAAAAATTCTTGAGCCGAAATTGGCTTGCCATCCGCGTTCCAAAAGGAAGTAGAAATCATAAATTGAATTTCCCGTTCTTTGCCGTTTCGAAGTTTTACTTTGATTTTTTGTTTTGGTTCTCTTTCTGTCGGAGTTTTGGGTTCTGTTGGCTCGTAAGTAGGTTTCGGTTCGCTTACGCCTTCCGGCTCAAGTGGTTCTCCGTCCCATTCGGGATCGCTGAAATGCCTGTAAGCGTCAGTAAAGTCATATATGGTGAAAAACTTCTTTCCGTCAAAAAGGCGGGTGCCGCGTCCGATGATCTGTTTAAACTCAATCATTGAATTGACGGGACGCAACAGAACGATGCTTCGTATATTTCTTGCGTCCACTCCTGTCGAAAGTTTTTGCGATGTTGTCAGAATAGTTGGCAGTGTTTGTTCATTGTCCTGAAAAATTTTTAAAAACTTTTCTCCTTCATCCCCGTCTTTAGATGTAACGCGGACGCAATAAAACGGGTCTTTGTTGGCGGCATTCTGGTTTATCAAATCCCTGATTAACGCCGCGTGCGGCTGGTTGGCGCAGAAAACAATCGCCTTTTCGCTTTGGTCAGCATCGTCCAAAAAGATTTTTACTCGTTTTCTTTCCCGTTCCACAATTTCAATATTGCGGTTAAAATCTTTTTCTTCGTAAAGTTTTCCTTCGTCAATTTCGCCTTCTATAACAGTGTCATCGGAAACATAACGATAATCGTCTAATGTGGTTTGTATGCGTTTTACCTTGAAAGGCGTCAAAAAGCCGTCGTTAATGCCTTCTTTTAACGAATAGATATAAACCGGCTCTCCGAAATATTTGTATGTGTCGGCGTTTTCTTTACGTTTGGGCGTGGCGGTTAAACCGAGTTGTACGGCGGGTTTGAAATACTCTAAAATGCACCGCCATGTGCTTTCGTCATTCGCTCCGCCTCTGTGGCACTCATCTATGATGATAAGATCAAAATAATCCGCCGGATATTCGCCGAAATAGGGAGCCGGTTTTCCTTCCGCGTTAGTGCCGCTCATAAATGTTTGAAAAATGGTAAAGAAAATACTGCCATTGGTGGGGACTTTTCCTTTTTTCTTTATTTCGTCGGGTTTTATTCGCACTCTTGCGTCGTCGGGGAAAGAAGAAAAATCATTAGACGCCTGATTTGCCAAAATATTCCGATCCGCCAAAAACAAAACACGGGGTCTGCGACTTCCGTCACGTTTTAAATTCCAACGTGTTTGAAACAATTTCCACGCTATTTGAAAAGCGATTGCCGTTTTTCCTGTTCCTGTAGCAAGTGTGAGCAAAATTCTGTTTTTTCCATAAGCTATGGCTTCTACCGCGTTTTGAACGGCTATTTCTTGATAGTATCTGGGATTCCAATTTCCGCCCTTGTCATCAAATGGAATAGCGGCAAATTTTTCTCTCCATGCTTCGGCAGATTCGGCATTTTCTTTTTTAGGAAAGGTTTTATCCCAAATTTGTTCGGGACTTAAAAATTTTTCTACTAAACCTTCTTCGCCTGTTTTCATGCAGATTTGATAAATTTCTTTTCCATTGGCGCTGTATGTGGTTTCCAATTGCAGTTTTTGAGCGTACTTTTTGGCTTGCATCACGCCTTCGCCTACAGGCAGATCACGGCTTTTGGCTTCGACAACGGCAAGTTTAATGCCCTTAAAACTAAGGACATAATCGGCGATTTCACGTTTGCCCCTGCTTCCGTCCGTTTGTATTTTGCCTTCGCTTATGCCGTATTCGCGGAATATTTTTGCAGTTTCCACAACGCCCCAGCCCGCAGATTTTAACGCCGGGTCAATTAGTTCCGCTCTGGTTTCTGCTTCGTTCATAATAATCCTAATTTTATCATGAAATACCTATATGGTAAATTACTTGACACTAAAAGATAAACCCTAATTTAGGCTTTACTCGCTATTTATCTCGCCAAGGCGCAAAGGACGCAAAGGGCGCCAAGGGAAGAGGAAGAAGGGAGGGAGGAAGGGTTATTGTAAGCCAGATTAAAGTAAACAAGATAAATCTCGAAAGAAAAACGCTAAACTACCCCCTATAAAAACCCCTTTTCTTCCCTTTGCGTCTTGGCGTTCTTTGCGTCCTTGGCGTGATGTCTTCTCCGGTAATTCGTGCCGCAGGCACCGGCGAACGCTAAATTAGGGTTTAGCTTTCATTTTCGCAATAACTTTATAGTCGCCTCCGTTGAAAGTTTCCCTCTAAACGCCTCTTGCAATATCGACTTTTTCAATTCATCCAAATCCGATATTTTCTTATTATATACTGTTTCCAGTTTTTGTGTTTGGGTTTTTAGGGTGTCCAGTTGGTTGACGATGGATTGCTGGACTTTTAAAGAAGGTAATGGAACACTTAATTTGTTAAAGAAAGATAAACTTAGATTTGCTCTTGCAGTATTTACTTCGTTGTCATGAAATATTTCTCTCAAAATCTGAGAGTTCAACAAATTCATAAGGTATGTGTTCAAAATTAATTTTGGATTACACCTAAGAATACAAACAGCTTGATTAATGTTTGCAACATCATCAATGTTATAGATTGCGGTTCTTCCGATAGAAGCGCCAACAATATTTGTTAATACATCCCCTTTTTTTAATATTGATTTTTTATCTTTTATATTAAATTTTTCCTCAACATATTTTCTTGTCTCTAAAAGTAATTCTCTATCTCCCACGTTTTCACTGGTTACAAATAAAATTCCAGGCTTATTGACATATTTTATTCCCTGCCATTTTGGAGAAGAACCTTTGGTAATTAAAAGACATAAATCACCTAATTGTTTTTCTTCCCAATCTTTACCTTTTTTCAAGAACATTCCCTGTAAATAACTCTCAAAAAGTTCTTTTGCGTTTTTCAAGTTTTGTTCGGTATTGGCTTTTGCTTTGTTTGCGGCAGTAAAACATTTGTCTAATACGGAAACAATGTGTTTTTGTTCGGTGAGCGGGGGAATGGGGATTATTAAGTCGTTCAGTTTCTTTTTATTAAGCGTTTTACCTTTTACTTTTATATCGCCTTCTGTTGCTTTATCCCAATCAAAGAAACTGAAATAGTAAAACAGATACTCTTTTATTAATTTATTACTTAAATTCAATAAAGAAGCGATGGCTTCATTTGTATATAAATCACAACCTGCAAATGAAATACGACCTAATGTTAATTTAAAACTTATTAGCATTGTTCCTTGCGGTATTTTTACTACATTTTTTGCTCCTAAATCACTTATCTGCTCAGCACTTTCAGAAATATATTCACCATGTTTTAAGTCAGAGATAGAAAGCCAAACATTTCCGCTTATTTTTTCTTTATCCCAAAATTTTGAATTATTTCGATACGGAGTTTTTCCTAACTGTATTGTACACACTTCCCCCAGTTTCTTCACTTCCCAATCTTTTTTCATATCACACATCGTCCATTTTCTTTAATTGTTCTTCCAGTTCTTCAATACTGGGCAGACTGCTTTTCAAATTATCCGGCAATAGTTTAGCAAGTTGGTACTCGGAAACGCCGATGGGCTGATTTACAATTTCCAAAGAATATTGCACTTCAACGCTGTCTTTTGTTTTACAGATAATCATTCCTATTGTAGGTCCGTCAGCTTCTTTTTTCATTTGATGATTGACTGCCGAAATATACAAACCAAGTTTTCCGATATGCTCGGCTTCAAATTTACCCGCTTTTAGCTCTATTACCACAAAACAACGCAGTTCCATGTGATAAAAAAGCAAGTCTATAAACCGTTCCGTTTCGCCTATTTTTATCTGGATTTGCCTGCCTATATAAGCGAAACCCTGCCCAAGTTCCAATAAAAATTTCGTGATATTTGAAGTTAGAGCGTCTTCTAGTTCTTTTTCTTTGAAATTTTGGGTAAGCGTAAGAAAATCAAAATTATAGGGGTCTTTAAGAATCTGGTTTGCAAGCTCGCTTTGAGGGTCAGGTAAAAGGCGGGAAAAGTTTGTAAGAGCCTTTCCCTGAGAGGAAAACAGGTCGGCTTCCAGAAAATTCATCAAAACCGCGCGGCTCCACCCGTTTTCAATGGTTTTTTGGACGTAAAA
>Ga0268262_10003794_pt1 | contig 16050 bp, 13 predicted proteins | sample TergutNc150P3_FD_190354 | JGI IMG/M metagenome (GOLD analysis project Ga0268262, IMG submission 190354) | Nasutitermes corniger P3 segment gut microbial community from laboratory colony in Florida, USA - Nc150 P3 (SPAdes) (version 2) | ecosystem: Host-associated > Arthropoda: Insects >... | reverse complement strand
ACCCTCACCATGAAAAATTCGTCAAAATTGGATGAAACAATCGACAAAAAGCGAAAACGCTCAAACAGCGGCAAATCCTTACGCAGCCCTTCTTCCAGCACCCTCTCGTTAAAATCAACCCAGGACAGATCACGGTTAAAATAAACGGAAGGAGAAGATGATAATTCAGTTTTTTTGTCCATAGTAGAATACTGCCTTTGTTACAGTATACAGGATTTTTTGGGGATGGGAAACAGTGTCTCGCGAATTGGACACTCACCCCTTCCGCTTTTTTCCTTTGATTTTTTTGATTTCCTTGTCAAAATCGGATTCAAACAGGCGGTCTTGAATAATACGGTATTTTTCAAATTCGGTTTCGGCGAATTCCTTTGCAAGCTGGGTACTTATCTTTCCTGAATCTTGAAGAATTAAACGGTCATCGGCCTCAAGAAAGCGGTCAAGGCGTTTTGCCCAGTCTTCCATGGTCATGGGGATATGCTTTTTTGCCCGATCCTCCGCCAAGTCAAGATACGCGTTGACAATGCGACCCAAAGATTCCAATTCTTCCCCGGTCAGATAATTTTTCGCGACGGCTACATCTGTTTTTACAATTTTTCCCTGAGGGCTGTTTTCCCATGTCGTCAATCCCATGTGTTCTTTATCGGAATCGGCGCGTTCGTAAATCACCTCAGCGGCGGTATGCCCGTGAATGGCATAGTGCAATTTATTTTGAACTTTGGCAAAAAACTCTTTTGTTATAGGGGCGTTTTTGTTGTAGTCCATTGCGGTTGCGTAGATGTCGGTTATCTTTTGGTAAAAGCGGCGTTCACTGAGGCGGATTTCCCGAATTTCCGCAAGCAGATGTTCAAAATAATCTTCATCAAGAAAAGCGCCGTTCTCCATGCGTTTCTTGTCTATGACATACCCCCGCAACGCGTAATCCCTGAGAACTGTCGTAGCCCATTGCCGGAAAGCGGTTGCCCGCTTGGTGTTAATCCGGTAACCTACAGCGATTATGGCGTCGAGGTTGTAATGTTTGGTACGGTAATTTTTGCCATCGGCGGCAGTTACCGAGAAATCCTCGGTAACTGAAGATTCGTCCATTTCCCCTTCGGCGAATATATTTTTGAGGTGCAAAGAAATGTTATCGGTAGAGCAGTCAAACAGGGTGGCTATGAGTTTTTGGCTGAGCCAGATAGTTCCGTCCTGTATGCGGACTTCTATACCGTTTTCTCCCGCTTGCTTAGTAAAAACGAGAAATTCGGCGGTGCTGTTACGGATTTGTAGGGTTTTTGGTGGCATAGCAGACTCCTATAAATATATATTCCTGCTTTCATTAATTTATATACATTCTTCCTGTATCATATAACAATCCTATCAATAATTTCAGATTTTAAAGATTGAACCAAGTCCAATTCATCAGGAATACTTTCAAATATTTGTTTTGATGATATTCCCGCTTTATCATTTATTTGAATTCTCATACCATTATAGGGAATAAAAACACTTGTAAGTATAGCACCATCATCAATTAGTTGCTGATATATTGGCTCATTCATTAAGTCAGAACCAAAAAGAGCAGAAGATGTAACTCGTGTGCTCACTTTTCTAAACCATGCTCCTAAATAATCATCAACATGAGAACGTAAATTTTGCATATCAAGTGTATATTCTTCTATTTCCGTATTCAAATCAGAATTTTCTTTAATGCTTTTCATTAGATCATGAACAACTTCAGATGTCGCAGATAAGAAAGCAAAATTATCTTCACGATTAAGGTAACATTTTATAGTAAATTTCTTCAAGTAGTTATGGAAATTCATTGTTTCTGGTTTTTCACCAATAAATCCAAAAGCCAAACCATTCTCTTGAAACAGCATCTCATGTTCAAATTCATATAATTCAAATCCACAATAGTTATTATTAATATAATGAATTTCCGTTTTTGGTTCCCTTGTGAACCCAGGTAATGCCGCCTGAACAACAGTGTGCTGAGTGTCTCCTAAATTCATTATCGGAAATCGCTTTATTGAGATTAGTTTATAAGAATTCATAACTTTAGTCCCCCCTTAGATTAATATATTTTTCAATCTTCAAAAATAAGTCATTTAGACTAGATGTACAATATCTTATTTTGCTTTTTTCAATATTTATTACCCCATCATCATCATGTATTATACAATTAAAGTTGACGATTTTTTCATTGTGTAATGTTTTTACCCAAAAATTATAATATGGATTAGAATAACCATATGAAATTTCAATTTCATATGCTTTATCGCTTCTATCAATCATATCTATATTGTTTTCAATATTTTCAAATATAATTGAGAACTCTTTTATTTTTTTTCTCATACTCCTAAATGGAATATCAATTATTGATGTATAAAAATGAAGAGTATTTCCGTCATAGATATTTTTCTCAATTCTAAAGTTAAAAACATTTCTTGATTGCCAGAATATACTAATAAATTCCTGCTCTTTTTTAATTATTTTACATCCTGTTTTGATTAATTCATCGAATATGTTTTTTAGTGTTTTATCACAATCAATGATTTTTTGGTATCTTACGCTAAATGACCATGAAGTATGACTCCCCCAAAACCATTGTACAGATCTTTTTAATATAAAATAAAATCGTTCATCAATTCTGTACATAAAAGTGAAAATATAAAATAGATATGGTGCAAACAACATTATCATTTCTACACTTTGTGTATCGGGTAGAATGATAAATTTGAGCAAAAAATATAAGAGAGGTATAACTAATAGAAAAAAAATCCAGATAAATGATATGTTTTTTCTTGTCATTTATTCTCCTTTTCCCACATACAAATCTAATGACAACTTCTGATACAATAATATTGCTTTTATATTTTCATAGTACCCTATAAAATACTACACAAACGTAAAGATGTTGTCAAGTGGTTTTTTTAGCAATTTATGCCTCATCGGAATCCTTTCCCCCAAACAAGCTCAATCACAGCCTTGATTTTCTCCTCATATAAAGCAATAGGTTTCCCGTAACTATTAACGGACTTTTGCTCTGCTTCTATTTCCGCAACAATGGCGTGTTGAATTTCAATTGACGGGAAGGTAATCCGGATAATTTTAAGTTTTTCCCTCTATCTCTCTCTCCACCATAGTCTTTGCCTCATCCAACAAACGCTCGCTTTCGGCACGAAGAGAAAAACTTTGTTTGATTAATTTTGCTATTTGCTGTTGGATTTTTGAAGCTATCAAAGGAATGGGCATATTTAAAACATCGTCATCTTTAATTACAGGATATGATGTACCGACATTATACTTTAAAAGCCATTCTTTGTAAAGGGTAGTTCGTAATAAAACAAAAAGAACTTCCTTCTTGTAATTGCTATTCTCTTCTAAAACAGTAAATGCTCCGCTTACTACTAAATTAGGAATATATTCATTAATGATTGAAACCGCACCTCGATTGGGTCGAACTTTAGAAACTAATAGATCGCCAGATTTACTCATTATCTTTGCATTTGCTGGTAATTCATCAACATTTATTAAGTTAAAAGCATAATTTCCGTCTTCTATATTAATATCCCCGATTTCTATATAATTATATTGTTTTTCTGAATAGATAATATTTGTATTATTTGGTTTGAATAGTTTGTAAATATAAGAAAAACCATCTTTAAATTTTTTTATCTTATTTTCTATTTTCTCATACTTGGGCTGATAATACTCCGCATCCAATCTTCCTGTTGCCAGAAACGATTTTTTGAGACTTTTGATATTTGTTCCTTTTTCATTAGGTTTGAAATCTTTTAAATCAAGGGTTTCCAATAATAATTCTTCGGCTTGGTAATAAAGGGATTGAGATTGTTCATGCTTTGAATGGGCTGACTTAACTAAATTTTCTATTTTATTTTGAAAATCATTAGTTATTTTTGGGATAACTATTTTTTCAATCTGAGATAGATATAAATGTTGTTGTATTGCACCTGCTTGTAATCTAATCATCTGGAAATAACCGTATTTACTGTTTAAAAATACGGACAGAAAATATGGATTAATATCGTTTGTTTCTATTTTTGCAATATCCTGATTTGAATTTATTGGATATTTCCATTGTTCCAAAGCAACAGTTGTATTACCGACCGTACCCGACATTGTTACTAAAACCATTCGAGGTTTAACTTCTGATTTCCACAGTAAATTATTTGATTTTTCATCAATAAACAGCAAATCATCAAAATTTACCAAACTATTTTTTATATTTAAACATCGGATAAACGGAATTGCTTGCTCTTTTTTTTCAATAAACTTAATTTCATTACACAAAGAATATGCGCCGAAACTTTTTATATCAGATACTAAATCCTTCAATTTATGGTGAGGTTTATTATTCACAAACTCTATAGCAGTTAATATTTCTTTTTTGAAAAAGTCACTATCTATTCTAAATTCAAAATTATCTCTTTTAACCTCACTCAATCTTACTTCGCTTATTTCCAGCCCTTCCAACAAGCTCTTGTATTTACGCTTATTGAAAGGGCTACCTAAAAAAAACTTAGTCGCTCTTTTTTTGCAAATTCTATAAACGCTTCCGCAATTCCATCTTTTGTTAATCCGTCATGGTTAAAAAGGTCATGTTTTACAATCATGTGTCCATGCATATCAAGCAAAAGTTTATATGCATCTTTTGGAGTGGTCTGATAATGATTACGTGGTTCGGCTACGGTATCTTTATTGGCAACACTTGTTTTAGTTTCAATAAAATCATATTTTCTAGCAAATATTTTATCCCCACTATTATCTTTGCTCGGCTCCTGCATGGTAGCAAAAAATATAGGGTAATCGTCTACCTTTGGGCAACGTTTTTCATCCCATTTTTGAACGAACAATACGCTTGTTTTTGTGCCGGTATGTGGTTTAAACACATTGCCATGTAGACCAACTACTGCCAAAATACGACAGCGTTCTGCAATAAATTCACGTATATGTTTATCGCTCGAGTTATTGAATCGTCCCTGCGGAAGGACAATCGCCATGCGTCCGCCTGGTTTCAGAAAGTCAAGATTACGTTCAATAAATAAAATATCCCGTCCAACCGTGTCATGATATTTCCCCGTAGCTTTCTTACTAAGCTCGTATTTTGCAAGAATACGGCTTTCTTTTATTTCTCCGGCAAACGGAGGATTTGCCATAAGTATATCAAATTGAAATTCACGATTCCCGGTTTTTTCTGCCCGTAATTTTTTTAATTTTTTCCAGCCATTGTTGTAGGTATCTACCCAATCTTCGTCTTCGATTTTTTCTTCCCAACGTTCCCAGTCAATCGTATTAAGATTCAATACATTGGTTTGTCCGTCTCCGGCAATAAGGTTTATTGTACGGGCAACACGTACCGCCCGTTCGTCAAAATCTATCGCAAAAACATTATTATTCACATAATCAGTACATTCCTGCGGTTTATCTTCCAGTGTAAAAAGATGGTTTTTACTTAATCCCTTTTCTTTTAAAATTTGTTCCCAAACGTAAAAAATGGTATGCACCGGGAAACCGCAGCTTCCTGCGGCAGTATCAATCATAGTTTCTCTTTTCTGTGGATTGAGCATTTTTACGCACATATCAATCACATAACGGGGCGTAAAATATTGTCCTTTTTCCCCCTTACTGCTTTTATTTATTAAATATTCAAAAGCTTCATCAATCACTTCAAGGTTGGAATTGAATAATTTTACGTCCTGCAGCGAAGCAATACAAATTGAAAGATGCGAAGGGGTAAGTGTTATTTTTGTGTCTCCAGAAAAAACTCCTTCCCATTTTTCTTTTGCCCTGTCGAAAAGTGCGCTAATTTTATTTTTCAATTCTGTTTCGGTATAGCCATAGTTGCGAAATTCCAAATGGCGTTTTTTATCCCGTCCGCTTTGCAACTCATCGTACAGTTTGGTAAAAATCAGTTTAAAAAGTTCTTCGAACACATCCACACCCGCATTTGCTAAGACTTCGTCTTCCATTTCCAGAATCAGGTCTTTGAGCGACTTGTGTTCAGTAAGAAGTTTGTCCTTTTTAATTAAGTCGTCTATTGTCCAGCGTTCTTGCAGAATATCCGCAAGGTTTTGATCGTTTCGTGGTATTCCTGGCAAATCCTCAAAATAATTGGGGTCTTTACGGTGATAATACGAAATGGATTCGCCGTTTGTCCAAATTCCAATAGGCGCTCCGGTAGCATTACAATAAGATTTTAATTGCTCTTTACCTTCTTTGAGTTTAGGTTTTTTCAGTTCAACAATGATATAAGGAACATTAGGTTTATCTTTATCAAATACAACAATATCCGCCCGTTTGACTTCACGACCAAATGATACTCCATATTCTAACTCCATGCGGGAAGTGGGATATTGATAGGTATTAAGCAATCTATACACAAATAACTGGCGGATTAACTCTTCAGGAGTTGCTTTTATTTCCTTCTTGCGGATTTGGCATTGAATATACGGAACATCCGTGCTGCGGGATTGTTTTATTACAATAGCATTATTTGTCGCTGTTTTTTCTGTTTCGGTAAACAATATGTCGGCATAAGCCGTTTTATTAAGAATATCCTGTGAATTCATGATGTTTTCCCCCTGTTTGATACTATACCATGTAAACGCTCCATTAACAGCCCTCACAACAAAGCATCAATCATACCACATCACCCTCAACCCATCACCACCATACGATCACACAGATATTCCACCGCGCTGATGTTATGCGAAATAAAAAGAATGGTCAGCCCCAGGCTTTCGCGCAGTTCACGGAAAAGGTTGAGTATCTGCAGCCCAACAGAAATATCCAGAGAGCTGATGGCTTCGTCGGCGATGAGAATTTTTGAATCCAGCATCAGGGCGCGGGCGATACAGGCGCGCTGTTTCTGACCGCCGGAAAGTTCGTGTACCCGCCGTGTTTTGTATGAGGGATCAAGCCCGACGCGCTCAAGCATTTCATCAACTTTGCGGGAACGTTCCGCCGCTGCGCCCAGGCGGTGGATAATCAGCGGCTCTTCCAGCAGCCAGCCGATTTTTTTTACCGGGTTCAGCGAAGCGCCCGGGTCCTGAAAAACCATTTGTATCTGGCAGTTTCGGCTGTTCTCGCTGCCAATTACAATTTCACCCTCATAATCAATGAGCCCCAATATACAGCGGGCGAGGGTGGTTTTGCCGCAGCCCGATTCGCCGGTAATGCCGAAAATTTCCCCGGCGGCGATCTCCATGTTGACATTACGCAGAACGGGCTTAATTTTCTTTTTGCCGAACAGACCGAAATTACGACTAACGTAGGCATTGGAAAGATTGCGAATCGTAATGAGCGCGGGAGCGTCTGTTTTGGGAATATTGGCAAGGTTTCGGTTTTTTCCGGAAGGAATCGCCTCAACAAGTCCGTCGGTATTTTCAATTATTTTACCCGCGCTCATCACCAGAAAGCGGCCGCAAAAACGCCGCGCCACGGGAATGTCGTGGGAAATAAACAGTATCGCCGTGCCGAATTCACGGTTTATTTGTTTGAGCAGGGACAAAATGTGAGTTTGATTTGCCGTATCAAGGGAGGTCAGCGGCTCATCGGCGATAAGCAGACGGGGACGGCAGATCGCGGCAATGGCGATCATGACCCGCTGGCACATGCCGCCGGAAAGCTGATGGGGCCACGCATGAAGAATTTTTTCCGGTTCCGGGAATTTAAGCTGGCGCAGTAAATCCAAAGCCGCTTTTTGCGCGGCGTGTTTCTCCGTTCCGTGCAATTCCAGGGCCTCGGCGACTTGCGTCCCGATTCTCATCAGCGGGTTCAGCGACTGCCGCGACTCCTGAAAAATCATGGCGATTTCTTTTCCCCTGATTCGGCGCAAAGATTCTTCGTCAAGGGAACACAGGTCAACCATTTCACCGGATGCGGCGCGATACGGTATACTGCCGCCGGTAATGCGCGCCGCCGGGGGGAGGAGTCGCATAACGGAAAGGGAGGTAATGGTTTTACCGCAGCCGGATTCACCGGCAAGCCCGACGATTTCCCCCTCGTTAATCGAAAAATTTATTCCGTTCAATACTGAGAAATTGGCGCGCTTATGGTTAATAGCGACATTCAGGTTTTGAATTTCCAGCAAAGCCACGGCTACTCTCCAAACCGGCGGCGAAGGCCGTCGTCCAGGCAGTGAAACGTGATCACCGTCAGCATGATGAAAACGCCCGGCGCAAGGGCGCACCACGGGGCGTTGTACAAAAAATTTTGCGATTCGGATAACATTCTTCCCCAACTGGGCAGGGGCGGCTGTATGCCCAGGCCCAGGTAACTCATGGCGGCTTCGGCGAGAATAGCGTTGGAAAGCCCCAGCGCGCAGGCTGACAGCAGGGAAGGCGACAGGTTCGGCAAAATGTGCGTAAAGACAATGCGCGCGTGGCTTGCCCCCAACAGCCGTTCCGCAGTAATAAAATCAGCGCCCTTGTACTGTAGCGCGCCGCTGCGCATAATGCGGGTAAAACTGGGAACAAACAGAATCATCAGCGCGATAAAAAGGGTAAATTGACTGTTGTCCATCAGGGCGACCATGACCAATGCGAACAGTATCCCCGGGAACGAACTGATAGCGTCCATCAGGCGCATGATAATTTCATCGCGGATGCCGCCCGAATAACCGGCAAACAGCCCCAAAATGCTCCCCAGCGCCGCCGAACCGGCTACCGTACACAGCGCGAGGACAATAGTATACCTGCTGCCGGCTATTATGCGTAAAAAAACATCCCTGCCAAAGTTGTCCGTTCCCAAAAGATGCGCCTGTCCGGGCGGCGTGAAACGAAGGCTTGAATCCATCGCGTTGTAATCACGCAGGAAAAAACTGGTTAATACCATTAACAGTATTAAGAGCGTTAGCAGTAATCCCGCTTTTAATTCGCCGTTCATTCCTGCGCTTCCTTTTCCAGCCGTATGCGGGGATCAATAATCTGAATGGCAATATCAACCAGAGTATTGGCGGTGATCACGATAAAGGCGATATACACCACCAGCGTTTGTATTAACGGATAATCCCGCGATGTAATCGCGGCGATAAGCAGCCGCCCGATTCCCGGAATGGCAAAAACCTGTTCAATGACAATACTGCCGGAAAACACCTCGGCGACAATCATTCCCAGCACGGTAATTGAGGGGATAAGGGCGTTACGTAGCGCATGGCGGCGCAGGGCGAGGGCAGGGCTTGCCCCCTTACTGCGGGCGGTTCGCACATAATCACCGCGCTGTTCCTTAAAAAGCCATGAGCGCAGAAATTTGATCATAATCGCCGCGTTGGGAATGGCTATCGCCAGGGCGGGAAAACACAGGCTGCGGTAACCGGCATATCCCCCCGCTGTAAACAGGCGCAGGGTTATGCCAAACACCCAGATAAACAGCACTCCCAAAAAAAAGTTGGGAACGCTGATGCCGGCGGCAGCGCCGATATTCACTATCCGATCAATGAGGCTGTTTTCGCGGCGCACGGAAAACAGCGAAACCGGCACGGCGATCAGTACAATAAACAAAAGGGACAGCAGCGCCAGAAAAAAACTAATGGGCAGGCGTTCAGAGATCAGGGCGGAGATCGCCTCGCCGCGGAAACGCAGGGAATTGCCCCAGTTGCCGGAAAAAAAATTGCCCAGCCATTCAAGGTAACGGGCGGGGATACTGTTATTCAACCCCAATTCCTCACGAAAAGCGGCAAGCTGTTCTTCCGTGGCGTTTGTTCCCAGCATCAGGCTTGCCGGATCGCCCCGTATGACGCTGAACGCCAGAAAGCTCAACACCGATACCAGAAAAAGGGTTATGAGGGCGGAGCCCGTTCTTTTCAACGCAAAATACATTAAAATTCCTGATGTTATTATGATCAATTACGGTGTTTTGTCAAAGAGCGAAATCCATGCGGGCAATATCTTACCTTATATAGACATTTCCGCCGTTTTTCTGTATGATAATAACATTAAGGAGAAAATTATGTCATCAATCACAGAAAACAAACAGGGTTTGAAGGTTCTCGTAACAGGAAGTATTTTACAGCTATTTTTGGGAATTATTTATGTTTGGAGCGTATTTGTAATACCGGTCAAAAATTTTTATGGATGGTCTGTTGACAGTGTAAAACTTACGTCTTCGTTTATGCTCTGCTTTTTTGTCATCGGCATATTGGCGGGGGGGAAGATGCAGGTGAAAATCGGCGTAAAGCTTACAACCTTGATTGGCGGACTAATGGTCGCCGTGGGTATGCTGGCGACCGCATTGATTCCCTCCGATGGAAAAGCGCCCGTCTTTCTTATCTATCTTTTCTACGGCATCATCGGCGGCTTCGGCGTGGGCGCGGGTTATAACGCGAACATTTCCTGCGCGCAAAAATGGTTCCCCAAAAACCGCGGCTTTGCTACCGGCATAAGCGTTTGCGCGTTTGGACTCTCCACCGTTGTTTTCGCGCCGCTGGTTACCATGCTAAACAAAAACCTTCCGGTGAATTATACGTTTTTTATTTTAGCCGGAGGTTTCGCGGCGGCGGTTCTGCTGTTGTTCAGTTTTATCAAATCGCCGGAACAAGTTCCCAACGTCGCCGCGCCGGTTTTGAAAGGCAAACAGTACACAACTCTGGAAATGATCAAAACACCGCGCTTCTATTTAATCGCGCTGTCCCTGATGTTTGGCACTTCGGTATTTTTCATCATCCTTCCCAGCCTTAAAGAATTGGCGACAAACAGAGGGCTTGAGTCTTTCGCAACGGGACTCGTCATGTTCACCGGCATAGCCAACGCGCTCGGCAGGCTTGGCGCGCCGCTTATGTCCGATAAAATCGGGCGTGAAATGGCGGACATTATCATCCTTGCCGCGACCGCGCTCGGAGCGTTCGGGCTTTGTTTCGCCAGCGGGATTCTGTTGATAGTAATCATCGCGGTAGTCGCCTTCTGTTACGGCGGCTATTCGGGACTGTATCCCGTTCTGACTTCCGGCAATTTCGGCATAAAAAATATCGGCTCCAACTACGGCGCGGTCATGGTGGGCTTTATGCTCTCGGCGCTGTTGTTCCCCATCGTGATCAAAAAAATCAACGGTCAACAGTTACAATTTATCGCGCTCGGCGTACTGGCGATTGTCGGCGTGATACTGGTCATCATTTTAAAACTGATGAATTCAAAACAGGCAAAAGAAGAAAGTTGATGAGATGATGCCGGGGACAATGAAGCCATTGTCTCCGGCGTAATTTTTTTGAAAAAAGAACGCAGGGTAAAAAACCCGACCTTATAAAGATTCATATACAAGTAGTTATGCGAAATATATTTGATAATTATTTAAATATTATTATTGACAAAATAATAAAAATAAATTAGTATTTTAATATGTTATTTATATATTTATTGGATACAATATTAATACTCATTGCAAATATAATTTTATTAAAAAATGGAAATATAGGAATAAAAGAACCTGAAACATGGGCGGGTATAATAATATTCTATTTAATTTGTATAATATATAGATATATATTTAATAAAATTATTAGAATATTTTATAAAATAACTTTAAAACATATTATTATATTCTCAATTGTGTTTGTTTTATTAATGTTATATATAATAAAAACAAATAGTTTTATTGGTATATTCACAAATGGTTTAATTATTGTATTAATTTATCAAAATACTTTGTTTATATTGATAAATATGTATAAAAAGTATATAAAAAATGTTAATAATATATAGAATGGGCACGCAAAGGTGCCAAGCACCCAAATTTTTCACACAAAGAGCGCATCTTTCCTCGTGTTCTTTGTGTGAATCTTTTTTACTCCTGCTTCCCTAAAACCAACTTTACACCATATTTGGCGAGGAAGAGAATCAACAGGAGTATCAGAATGGGAATGACAACAAATATGAACAGGAAAATAACAATGTAATCCACCACATTTTCAATTATTGTTTCGCTCAAAGTCTTAACGCTGTCCATATATTTAACAATTGAGTGTCCTGTCTTTCCGGAACGTATAATGTCATGTTCCATCGCGATTGCCGCTTTTCCGTTTTCTTCTGTTATTGTCTTGACAAGAGCGTTGATGTTCTTCGCCATTATTTTATTTCCCAAAAGCGACGCCATATTGATGGAAGACTGTATCGCAAACGGAACCAACAAAGTGCATAAAGCGGACGCTATTGCTATCTTGAATAGTTTGGTCTTGTCTTTATATGTCCATAGTATAATAATGGTTATTAACGCGCCGATCGGTATTATCAAAATTAAAACCAAAAGAATGGGAAGAGACAGCAGCATTTTTTGAAAAACTATAACGGAATACGCCACAAGGAACATCCCTGAAATTTTACCTAAAATACTGTCAATAGGGGCAAGAAATTCAACGGGGTGTATAACAGAAGCTTCCGGGAAATATTTGCTTTTAACCTGAGCTGATTGCAAAACATTAATAACGCCGTCCATCGTCTTTACAACCCCCCAAACATCAAGAATTTGATGAGATTTTCTATCCAACGATGCTCTCACGGCTTTTTCGTAGTCAACTTCAGAAGCCAAAAATGAAACTACCTTCTTGGGAGTGGATTCGGCAGCGGTTGTTGCTTTTTTCTTGCTATCAGCGCTTTTCTTTTTGTCGTTGCTTTTCTTGCTATCTGTACTATCCTTATCTTTATCCTTAACAGACTGAGTTTCTTCCTTATTTACCGACTGGCATGATGTTAAACCAAAGAAAAGAGAGCCGGAACCGATTAATATTAACAAAACGGTAAAAATTAGATGTTTTGGTCTCATATCTCTAATTATAGTATAAAGGCGCATATTTGCAAGAGTACGCCAAAATAATAAGCGCCAGGGCGCCAATTAGGGGGTAGGCTAAGCCCCCCACAATATACTGAAAAATGACAAAAAACAACTTAACAAAAATTTAGATATACCCGATAATCAGACTATTATTTTGTATTTAACAGGCGGCAGCCCTTTTGGGTTAGCCGCCTTTTTTATTAACATGGAACTTGAATAAGGAGGATATTAAAGTGGTAGAAATTAAAGGAAAGTATAACACCGCAAGGGTCTATACTGACACTCTGGATGAAAAGTCACAGGAGCAGATTCAACTGCTTTGCGATCAGACTTTTGTAGAAGGGAGCGCGCTGCGTTTAATGCCCGATGTCCACGCCGGCGCCGGTTGTACCATTGGTACGACCATGACCATTAGCGATAAAATTGTGCCTAATCTTGTTGGTGTTGATATTGGCTGCGGAATGGAAACTTTAGTTATTCCTAAGGATAATCCTGTTTCAAGATATTTTGATCCGGCAAAACTTGATAAATGGATACATAAGAAGATTCCCAGCGGTAGAGATGTCCGATGGGAACCGCATGAATTTGTTGAAAAAATACCTTTGGAAAACATACGCTGCCGGGCAATTAATTTATACAGAGCAAAATTAAGTATCGGCACACTCGGCGGCGGCAACCATTTTATCGAAGCAGACAGGGATAAAGATGAGAATTTGTATATTGTTATACATTCCGGCAGCCGTCACCTGGGACTGGAAATCGCGGAATGGTATCAGGAAGAGGCATGGAGCCAGCTAAACGGCAAGCGAAGGAGTGATATTGATGAAGAAATCGCAAAGCTAAAAACCGAAGGACGAGATACAGAAATTCAAAGCAGAATAAAGGAAATTAAGGCTCAAGTTCATGTCGATATTCCAAAAGACCTGGCTTATGTTACAGGTGATTTATTTGACGATTATATTAACGATATGAAAATCACTCAGCTTTTTGCGACCATGAACCGCAAAGCAATGATGCGGGTGATTCTTGAAGGACTTGAAATTGCGGACGAAAGCAACTATGAGAATTTTACAACGATTCATAATTACATTGACACTGATTCAATGATACTGCGAAAAGGGGCGGTTTCCGCGAAGGCAGGTGAAAAACTGCTCATTCCCATTAACATGCGGGATGGTAGCCTTGTTTGTAAAGGTTTAGGTAATCCGGACTGGAACTTTTCAGCGCCGCACGGCGCAGGCCGGTTAATGAGCCGCAGCAAAGCATTTAAAACATTATCTTTAGATGATTTTAAGGAACAGATGACAGGTATTTATTCAACTTCAATTAATAGAGGTACTCTGGACGAAAGCCCAATGGCTTACAAGAATATGGACGACATTGTCCGCAACATAGCGCCGACCGCTGAAATTGTAAAAATCATAAAACCAGTTTATAATTTCAAAGCGGCTGAGTAATTAATATCCGGTCTTAATAAATCAATAAGAAATACTTCAACTTTTACTCCGTCATCCTGAATAACGCAGCCTCTGGAGCGAAGTTTTTCTATTTGTTGCTTAACGGTTTTGATCTAATTTACTGGGCATAGATCACCTCTTTAACTTTGTCTCCCAGTCAGCAGGAAACCCAATACAGGAAAGTTGTATATTAGCTTTATATTCATTTATTAGAGAATATAAAGATGTAAATATTTCTTTATTCCATTTTATCGGATCTGTATATAAATTTTTTAGAACCATTATTACCGCATAAAGACTACGTTGGTTGTATTTATCAAGTTCGGGTATGCCATCAGGTATTGATGTGAAAATGCGATAATATAATCTGCCAAAATGAGCGCAAAAATTGCGTAAGTCGGTACAACATTTCAGCCAACTTGAAAGTGTTTTTTGGTGAGTTTTGAAAAAATGCCGGGCAATAGACTTTTGATCGTTTAGCGGCATATCCGTATAAAAATGGGACAAAGTACCGAATGTAAACAACTCAATCATAACCCATATTGGGAAACTACCGCCGTATTTATCAATATGATGTTGAACAAAAGGTTCCTTTAATCTTTTCTTTTTTTCTTCTTCAATTCGGGATATAAATTCTATATGCTTATGCTTTGGACTGTAGTTTTTATTGTCTAAATATCCCAGAGCGCCATATTTGTGAGCATGATAATATGCCAGAATGGAACGCAGATTTACCTCTATTTCTTCAATTGCTGAAAAAATGATAAGCCGCATTTTACGATCAAATTCATATATTTGAAAAATAACAGCAAAATCTGTGCCGTCAATATAGGTTTCGTCATGTTCTTTGAAAGGTAAAAAATAAGCTGTTAAGCGGTAGTAATTAACTTTTGAAAGAATATCAATAGCATGATCTTCATCTTGAATAATGCAGCCCCTGGAGCGAAGTTTTTCTATTTGTTGTTTATATGTGGTTGGTGGTTTAATTGCAGCCATAAAAAAATGTCCCCCCACTGTTACACATCACAAACCCGCAAAGCAGATTTGGAGAGGTGCGGGGGGGTCCTATCACTTTAATTATGGGCTCAAAAAGAAAAAAAATCAAGCATTTTTTAGAATTTGGGTACGCTTTGGTAACTGTCACCAATTAGGGGGTAGGCTAAGCCCCCCAAACTCAATATACTGAAAAAATGAGTTCAAATAATGATTATTCTGCGCAAAATATCACGGTTTTGAAGGGTTTGGAGGCTGTCCGCAAGCGGCCCGGTATGTATATCGGGACAACGGGCATTGACGGGCTGCATCACCTGGTTTTTGAGGTTGTTGATAACTCTGTTGACGAGGCGATGCAGGGTTTTTGTACCGATATTTTGGTGGTTTTGGAGGGGAACGATGTGGTGCGGGTGGAGGATAATGGCCGGGGTATCCCGGTTGACATCCACCCTACCGAGCATGTGAGCGCCCTGGAACTGGTTATGACGAAGCTCCACGCGGGCGGCAAATTCGATAAAAAGTCCTACAAGGTTTCCGGCGGTCTGCACGGGGTCGGCGTTTCGGTGGTGAACGCGCTGGCTGAGTGGTGCGAGGTTTTTGTCCATCTGAACGGCAAGATTCACACCCAGCGTTACAAAATCGGCATTCCCGAGAAACCGGCCCATGAAATAGACGCCGCCGGCCTGCCTTACGCTTATACGCCCGACCGCCGCGGCACGGTGGTGCGCTGGAAAGCCGACGCTTCGGTTTTTGAAACCACGACCCACAATTTTGACGCGCTGAGCAACCGCCTGCGGGAACTGGCCTTTCTTAACAAGGGCCTGAAAATCACGATCCG
>Ga0268262_10003793_pt1 | contig 16057 bp, 14 predicted proteins | sample TergutNc150P3_FD_190354 | JGI IMG/M metagenome (GOLD analysis project Ga0268262, IMG submission 190354) | Nasutitermes corniger P3 segment gut microbial community from laboratory colony in Florida, USA - Nc150 P3 (SPAdes) (version 2) | ecosystem: Host-associated > Arthropoda: Insects >... | reverse complement strand
TAACCGTATTCAAGCCTTATAGCGCTTCCGTCAGGTTTCACTATTTCGTTTAACCTATCTTCGATATAATTGTACTTACCTGTGTCCCCTTCCTTATCCTGTACAGACACAAGGTCGTCCCCGTTATATCCGTACTGTGTTTTTGTTTTTTCAGGCCCGTTTATCGCGCCGATGAATTCCCCGCTATATTCAACTGTCCACTCGTTTCCGTGTGGGCCGCGGATTCTGGTCGCTTTCTCATTTGCGTTGCGGAGAATTTCTACATGATCACCGTTTAGCTCTGTTACCCCGATCAACATCCCGTTTCCGTCGTAATGCTTTTTGCGTCCGCCGCGCTCGGTTAGTACGAACCCTGCCGTGCTGTCAGCGCCTCCGCCGTTGACGCTGGCGATCTTTTCATAAAAACATTCAGGGCTGCTTATAGGAATCCATGTTCCGCTTCCGGAAGGCGCAAATACCAGCGGTATCCCGTTCTCGTCTATCAATACAAGGTACCCGTTACCTGCCGTTTCGTAAAATTCGGGAGTCCCGCGGAATTTTGCATACTTGTTCAACGCCGCAAGCTTCTGCCCTTGCGCTTGTATTATCAGTAGTTCTTCCAGCTTCTGTCTTCCATTTTGGATTTCATTTCTTAGTTCGTTTACCTTTGACATCAATTTGCTATATGTTTCTTCTGCTTTCTGGCGAGTCGCGGGATCCAGGTTTTTTGTTTTTTCCAACAAGTTATCGGCTTCTTTTTTAATATCCTCACTGCATTGAGATGCCGCTTTCAAAAGTGAATCTGACTGGGATAATAACGCTTCCTCAAACTTGGTAATACCGCGCATTATCCTGCTGTCTGCCGAAAAAGACCACCCTGTTCCAATGCTCCCGGTTATTCTGTTATCGCTTATGTATCTCCTTTTAATCCTAAAACTACTGCCGATTATTTCGTAATCTTCAACATCAAAAAGATAACTCCCGCTTGTTACAAGAACAGGGTCACCTGATCTATCCGCTTTTCCCTTGTTTCCATTATCAGCGGTTGTGGTTTTACTTTCTTCCGTTTTTATGCTTGCCTGGTTTTCCACAGTTCCGAGAGTGATTGATGCAGTGTTCGCATTTGCTCTTCCGCTTTCATGCATTGGCTGCGCTTTTTCCTCTGCAATTCCAGAATAATCTGGTGGAGGCGGAGGCGGGGGTGGTTGCGTATTAGAACTGCTGTTGTTGTTCTCATTACCGCTACCAGAATCGCCGCCGTTCTCACTGTTCTCGTTGTTACTGTCATTAGGAGTGTTACTGTTATTTTGAGTGTTTCCGCCTACAGGGTTACCAATGTTGCCAGAGTCGCCTGGACTGTCATTGTTGCCTTGGTTGGTGTTGTCACCAGGGTTATTGCTAGCAGGGTTATTGCCGCCAGGGTTACCGCTGCCAGAGCCGCTCCCGTTGCCCCCGCTTTCAATTTTACCAGTAGTTATCCATTCGAGACTGCTGCCTTGTGAACTGCCGCTGTTGCTGGAACCACCACTATTGCCAGAACCGCCACTGCCCTCGATTCTGCCAGTAGTCATATATTCGTTGCTGTCACCTGCGAATATAACTACTGTGGTTAATAAATTCGTTAGAGTAAACAACAATTGTATTAATGCAAACACAAAGCATTTTTTATTTTTTCCCCTCACTTTTTCCCTCCTGCCTGTTAATCGCAAAAATCAGTTACAGATTTTGCATGGCGTAAGGTATACGCATCCAATTGACGGTTTTGGCAGGATTTATATGACAAACGTCATAGATTATTTCAAAAAATAAAATGTATTTTCATTTGCGTGCAGTTAAGGGATTTAAAAAGGGGGTTTTTAATATGATGATTTCAGGGCTTGTTGTAAAAATACTTTTTTCTGTATTCTCATTCGCGATTGCTTTGTCAGATCTTAAAACCGGCGTGGTTCCACGAATTGCCTTTATTTTTGCTTTTCCGGTCTTCTTTGTTCTTTGCCAGTTGTCCGGTAATTCTCAGTCGGCGTTTATAATGCTAGTAGGCGCCTTGCTTGGGCTTTCTGTTTTTTTTCTTGCCTTTTTTATTTCCGGCAAAAAGCTGGGGCTTGCCGATGTTTGGTATGCCGCCCTTATTGGCCTGGTGTTGGGGCCCTGGTGGTGGTACGCGGCGATGTTCTTCGCCTGTATTGCTGGAATTGTTTTTATTATTGCTTCCGGACGGCGCAAAATCCCGTTTATTCCATTAATGGCGCTTGGCAGTGTTGGTGTGAGTATTTTTCAAATTTTTTCCTAAAAATCGAAGCGCCATGCATCCCCGTGCAGTAATAGGTTATGGATTTTTCAGGCATAGAAAAAGCAATTATTTCAGTCAAAGGGCAGAATGTCATTATTGACAGCGATGTAGCAAAAATTTACGGCGTAGAAACGAGGGAAGTAAATCAAGCCATTAAGAATAATCCTGATAAATTTCCTGCTGGCTATATTGTCGAGGCCGACAAAAACGAACTTATCAATATTTTTGATAAGTCCAAGCATATAAAGAATTATCCTGGTACGCCGAAGGCTTTTACTGAAAAAGGCTTGTATATGCTTGCCACAATACTGAAAAGCCCGCAAGCAACAGCGGCGACTATTGCCATTATTGAAGCTTTTGCGAAACTGCGTGAATTATCACATTCAATCGCCAAGCTGGCGGAAGCCAAAGAAAAACCGGAACAACAATCACTTATGCAAAGAAGCGGAGATGTTTTCTCTGAATTGATAGCCGCCGATCTTCCAGTGTCGGGAACGGAAACTACCTTTGAGGTAAATTTTGCAGTAATGAAATTCAGGCACACTATTAAGAAAGAGAAAAAGAAGGGAACGGCGCAAGGCGCCAAAAAAAGACCCTAACATTCGGGTTCTTAGTACGACGCTCTCAGCGGTGTCACCCAATCTGACCCTTGACCAAGAACCCCAGGAGTGGTAAACTATCCCTATGAGCGTATCCCCTGTGAATTCAAAATCTCTCTCTCTCTCTCGTTTATAGAAGATAGTTGTCATTTTCCCCTCAGACACATTTTACGGGACAGCTCTGTCCAAAAACCAACATTGACCAAGGCAAAACGCGGGGTATGTCCGTATGGGCATATACCGGCTTTATTTATACGCACCCTGGATGGCGCTGTTTCCATGCTTTAGCAGGAGTCTTTATGAAAAACTTGAAAAAACCAGTCGGAATTATTTCAATTATCGCGATAATCGTGTGCACTATGGCGACTTGCGATTTCTTAGACTTACCCGAACCAGACAAAACCCCAGTTGTAGGTGATTATGACATAGGCAACCTGAAGCAGGCGGCGGGTGCGACTATAGCCGCCGTGACCCTAACGCCCAAGGCGGGCAAGTCAAGCGGCGCAAGAACGATCTACTATGAAGGGATTGGCGTTACAGTCTACACCAAAAGTACCACGGTTCCCCCGACAAGTACGTCAGTTGCAACTTACGCCGTTACCTTTGACGTGGCGGCGGCAAGCGGCTGGAGCGCCGTGACGGGTTTATTCGCCGGCGTTCTGACCATAGGCACACCAAACCCAGTTGCAGGCGATTATGAAGTCAGCGGCCTGGCGCAGAAATTTGGCAGCGTTACGGCGGTTACCATAACGCCTAAGGCGGGCAAGTCAAACGGCGCAAGGACGATCTACTATGAAGGGACGAGCGGCACAACCTATGCAAAGAGCACAACGCTCCCCTCGGCGATAGGAACTTATGCCGTTACTTTTGACGTGGCGGCGGCAAGCGGCTGGAACGCCGCTGCAGGCTTATCCGCCGGAAATCTGGTGATTAACGACAATCCAATCCCCGTTGCCAGCGATTTTGACTTCGGCAACCTGATACAAACGGCGGGCAGTGTTACCCCAGTAACCATAACGCCGAAGGCGAATAAATCAGGCGGCGCTAGAACAATCTACTATACAGGGACGAGCGGCACGACCTACGCGAAGAGCACAACGCTCCCCACGGCAGCCGGAACTTATGCCGTTACCTTTGACGTGGCGGCGGCAAGCGGCTGGAACCCGGCGACAGGCTTATCCGCCGGAAATCTGGTGATTAATAACGCGCAGACGCTGTCGGTCACTATTATCGGAACTGCGACTCTCGGCAGTACATTGTACGCGGACGTCCAAAAAAACGTTTCTGGGAAAAATGCATACCAATGGATGAGAGGGGGCACCCCAATTCAGTATGCGCAAAGTTCTGATTATGAAGTGCAGCCATTAGATACGGGCAAAGCGATCACGGTTAAAGTAACGGTCGGAACCGGGCCCACCGCCCCCAGCAAGACATCGGATGCGATGGCAATCCCGGCTATAACGGACTATACGGTTGCGATTAATCGATATCGGGATGTTATTTATGTTGACGGAGTCACAATCCCCCCGAGCACTTATTCATACGGTGCCAATGCTTACAGTGGCCTGACCTGTCAATGGCTGAGGAATGACGCCGCCATTCCCGGCGCGACGGAAGAGCAATATGAGCTGACAGCTGACGATGCTGGCAAAACGATCAAGGCTAAAGTGGGAGGATATGGGCTAACCAGAACATCAAGCGGAATAGATATTCCACCCTCCTTCGCCCCAGCCATAACGATCGAGTATGATAACTCCTCCGCGCGCTCAGACGAAGTAGCTGAGGCAGTAGCACGAGAAATACAGGAAGCCTATAATAACAATTTAAATGGTTGTAGAACCGCAATAGGTGCTAGGCCTTGGTGCATAGATTTTTGCAATCTTGAATCATCTCGAGATGCGAAAATCATATTAGGCAAGCTGCATATATATTTCAGCATGGACTACTACGATACCTTTAACGCTGATAAAACCACCCGTCTGGGTCAAATTGGTACAGAGTTGAAAAATCTGGCTTTGGACGCAGCATTTATTTCCCTTGGTAAAGAATACAGCGGTAATTTTGAAGATATCCTCGAAGGGTGACTGACACTAACATGAAGAAACCAAGCGGAACCATTTACAAAATACTGTTCGCCTTGCTCCTTGCACTTGCGCTGGTAAATATTACCTCGTGCGACAATTTAATGGGTCTCCTGGATGGCTTGCAAGGCGGTTCGCAAGGCAACTCGCCAGGCGCCGTGCCGAGTAATCCGAATGACAACAATCCTCAGACCACTGAACCAGACGCTCCTCCGAAAAGTCATTATTCTGACTATGACAATTTTAACCCGGCCGATTATGTCATAGAAAATGAGTCAGGCAAGCCGGATTCAGAGATTGCATGGCTGAAAGACATTATTTGGTTTATGTATGCGGAGAATGCGGATGTAGGGGAATGGACGGCGAATTACGTCAAAACAAACAAAGTTAAAACCATCCTGTCGAACGAGTGGGGGGCCAATGGTTGGATAGATCCCGATCAGCTGGATAGATTTTATTTGAATGAGAATGTTTTTAATCAGACGATGAGCTTTTATAAAGAACAAAATGATAGTGGTGGCGGGGCTGTCGCGCGCAGAGATTGGTATACTAGATTTTTTAAGCATGAAACGATGCATTTGATTCAATATAAAAGCAACGCTTTTAAATTAATGACGGGAATGCGTCCCGATATATGCGCGGCCGCCGATATGCTGACGGAATTCCTCGCATGGTTTTATTGCGAGAATCGCTATCCCGGCACAGATGTATCCGCGGATATGCAAAATGCGGTGGAAACTCAGTCAAAATATATGATACTGGCCACGGATCCATGGGAATACGACAAGGCGCGTGCCAAAGATCCTTCTCTTCCGGATTTCATTCACTCGACGCCATGGTTCAATAACGACGTTAGCATATACGCGCAACATGCCTTTGCATCGGGATTAGTCAGAGAAAGTGCCATAACTCTTCCTCTGCGCCAGGCAAACCAAGAAGATATGCTTAAAGTGGCTCGCACTCTGCTTGCCTGCCGCGATCCGAAAACAGCGGGCGTGACGGACGAGGCGCTCTGGACCGTATTCGATGCGCTATGCAAGGTAGCGACCGGCGATAGCAAATATCTTAAGCTTACCGCAAACGGTGGGTGGGGTTGTAAACAAGATTACTTTGATTATTTCCAGGAGCTCATCGCCAACTGGGATGAGGAATACGCGGCACAATAGGACAGAACCGAAGGTAGAGATCAGCGCGTTACCAAATTGCGCGTTTTCTGCTATTTTTTTGTAAATAAGCTCAAAAAAATCAAAATTTTTTTCAAAAAATCGAAGCACCACGCATCCCCGTGCAGTATATAGGCATGAAACAAATAAGGCTGATAATAATACTCTTTACATTTTCCTGCTTTGCTTTGCATGGGCAGAACAAAAAAAACCAGCTCATTGGTTTTGATTTTGTCGATCAGCAGATTCGGGAAATATTGTACGCGTTTTCCTCTTACGCGGGCATTTCCATCATTGGCGATGATACGGTAACGGGGACAGCGAGTTTTCAGTACAACGGCGCCAATTTTGAACAGGCGTTCGATTCGTTTTTATTAACAAGCCGTCTGTTTGTTGAGAAAACAAACGAGGTCTGGATTGTTTCAAAAATAAAAATCACGACAAATAATGAGCTTATTGTCCTTGATTCCCTGGATGCGACAGCTTCCCAGTTGACGGATAAACTCAGCCGTAAGACCAACGCCACCATTCTAAGGGACATACTTCCTGAAACCCGCCTGTCCATACATCTGGAAACCGGAACTCCTCGGGAAGCGGTGGAATTGTATATGAAGCCTTTCCACGACTATACCGTAGAAGCCGCCGACAACTATATTCATATCAAAAAAGCAAGCGCCATGCCTTTTGGTTCCGTTACATTTGGCGGAGCTTCCTCAATAAACATAAATGAAAATGACGGCCTTTTTGACGTTGATATTGAACGCACCGGAATAGGTGAAACACTTAGCAGGCTGTTTCAGACAGCCGGGCGGGAATACATTTCTTTTGTACGTCCCGATCAAATGATTGAGAGGACAAAATTCTCTGGCAGAGGATTTAATGAAACTTTAAAAATAATTTTAGAACAGGGAGGAGGTGAATATAAAGAGATAGGGGACATGTTTTATATTTTTCCGCTTCAGCAAAGTGAAATTATTGCTTTGCTAAAGAATGAAGGCAAAACCTGGCAGACTTTTGAAGTGCTTTATCGCAGAACGGCGGAGATTTTGCCGCTCGTTCAGAGCCGCTTTACAGGCGTGCAGACTGTCTCGCTGTCAGGCAGCAATACCTTCATTGCTTTAGTCAGCAATGAAACAGCGGAGGACATACGCCGCTATATTACGGCGATTGATTTGCCTAAACGCCGCGAAGCTATCAGGCTTAAATTTATAAAGACCGAGGATTTATATAAATCTTTGCCGCCAACAGCCCAACCGGAAGATATTGTTGACGCTGGTGACGGGAACACCTTCTTTTTTCTGGGAAGTGATGAACGAAGGGAGCTGTTTCTTAAAGACCTGGAAATTATTGACCGGCCCCAGGCGCGTATACGCTATGATCTGTTTATTATACAGGTGCAGGAAAGCAGCAATTTAAACTGGCACGTTCAGGCAGAAACAAGATCCATCCGGCCCGGCGACAGAACGATGGTTACAGGACAATTGGGAAATTTGTTAAATTTAAATTTTGACATTGTAACTATATTTGGCTATCAATTTGCGGCAAAGCTGAACCTGGCCATATCCGACAATCAGGCGAGTGTTTTTGCGGATACAACGCTCTTTGGCCTTTCGGGGCAGGAAATTAAATTTCAGAATACCAGTACTTACCGTTACAGGGATTCCAACATTGATCCCGCTACAGGAAAGCCGGTTTATTCAGGCATTACCAGAGAAATTGTTTCCGGTTTGGTGCTGGAAATAAAAGGCTGGGTTTCCGGGGACGGAATGATCACCACCACTGTTACGGCGTCTGTCTCCAAGCGTGGAGCCGAGGTTTCTTCCGCTATTGGAAATCCGCCGCCCACGTCAGAGAGGGTTTTAACAACCCAGGTTCGCGCGAGATCCGGCGAAACAGTCGTATTGAGCGGACTGCGGCAAAACGATTCCAGCATCATCGAACAGCGGCTCCCGTTGTTTTCGAAAATACCTTTTTTGGGCTGGCTTTTCAAAAGCAAAAACAATTCCAACGAAAATTCGCAAATGATAATTTACCTTGTGCCTCATGTTGATATAGCCAACGATGAATACACCGTCAGCGGTTTAAAGACCGCTTCAATTTACAGCCGCTTTGTAGAACCCTATATGGAGGGCAAATGAAAGCTCCCTCCATCACTCCCGCGTTTTGCGCCGCAAACGGAATAATTATTATCCGCTTTGAAGACAAAACAATTATTTTCGGATTGTTAAATGCAAACGACACAATTTTAAAAACAAGAGTAAAGAAAGCTTATGCCGAATGGCAATGTGTATTTCAGGAACTTGACACAGAAGCTTTCAACCTTAAATTGTCACAGTTATTTTCAGAAGATCATTTAGATCATTCAAATGGTGATTCATTATCCGAAGCGGCACGTGACCGCCGCGAATCAATAATCGATCAGGTAGCGGACGATGCGCCGGTTGTAAATTTGCTTAACAGCATTTTCCTGGAGGCAATTTCCAAGAGGGCTTCGGATATACATATCGAATCCGGCGCGAGTGAAAGCGCAGTCCGGTTTCGCATTGACGGTTTACTCGTTACTGTGAAAAAAATAAACCAGGAACGGGCAATAGCGGTTTCCGCGCGGCTAAAGATACTCGCAAACTTGAACGTGCTTGAAAATCGGCGGCCCCAGGACGGCCACATTGACGTCAAAACCGATTCCTATTCGCTTGATGTCAGAATTTCAACAATACCCACTGTCTGGGGCGAATCGATCGTGCTGCGGCTTCTTAACCGTTCCGATTCGCCTTTCAGCCTTGATTCTCTGGGCTTTTCCGAGAGGTATTCCGGCTATCTAAAAAACATCCTAGCCATAACGTCAGGGCTGATTCTCGTGACCGGCCCAACCGGTTCCGGCAAGACAACCACTCTTGCTGCTTTATTAAAAAAACTCGACATTAAAAGCACAAAGATAATTTCCATTGAGGATCCGGTTGAATACCGCATTCCGGGAATCATTCAAATACAGGTGAACGAGGAATTGGGCTTGGGCTTTGACGCTATGCTTCGCCGGATTTTCAGACAGGATCCCGATGTAATTATGATTGGTGAAATTCGTGACATCGAAACCGCGGAGCTTGCGATTAGGGCCGCTTTGACAGGGCATCTGGTTTTTGCAACTTTACATACGAATAATTCCATAGAAGCGGTGTACCGCCTGCAAAACATGGGAATACCGCCCTACATGGCGGCGGCTGTATTAAAAGCGGTAATTGCCCAGCGCTTAATCAGAAAAGTTTGTAAAGAGTGCATGGGAAATGGCTGTGTCCGCTGTTCAAATACAGGTTACATGGGGAGAACAGCCATAGCGGAGTTTATACCGATTGATCTCACTATGCAAGATATGATTGCAGGAGGGATTGTAATTGAGCAACTGAGATCGCATTTACAGAAAACGCATTTTAAAACGCTTTATGACGACGCGGAAGAAAAAATCTCGGCGGGACTGACAACCGAAGCGGAAATAAGGCGTGAGCTTGGGAGGCGCTTATGAAAAGTACAACAGCCGCGCTGCGTTTCACCGAACTGCTGCTTGCTTTACTCAAAGGGAAAACCGGCCTTCTTGACGCGCTGGGTATACTTGCGCGTGAGGGCATAGAAAGGCCGGTTAGAGAAAGCGCCGTTTCCTTGCTGGCGATAATGAAAAAGGGAAAGGGACTATCGGAAAGCCTGAAGATCGTCAGGGAGGGAAAAGTATTTTTTGAACCCCTGTACATCACATTAATTGCCGCCGCGGAATTAACAGGAAGTATAGAAGCGGTGCTGGAACGAATTGTATCAGATTTGCAGAGAAAACAGCGGGCAAAAGAAAATCTGCTGAATATATTGATATATCCGGCGGCAATAGTGCTTCTGGCTGTCGTTGGAACTATAGGGATCATCCTGAAAGGTATGCCCTTGTTTATTTCAGCTGGCCTTCTTTCGGCTTCTGTTACCGAAGACGCAAAAGCGGGCATAGGACTTGCGGGACTTGTTTTGCTGCTGGGCGGCGGAACCCTCTTTTTTGTATATTTCAAAATTTTCAACGATGATTCGCCAGAGTCAAGAATATTTTATCTCCTTGATTTTTTAATGAAGGGAAGCATAACACTGACAGACGCGCTTTCACAATGCATTGTGAGTTTGGGGCATACAAAATACGGCGGCGCCCTTGTAAAAATAAAAAAGGACATAGTCTCAGGCGTTTCGTTCTCGGAAGCTTTTACAAAAACGCGGTGTTTTTCTCCTTATGTGCTGGGATGGCTTTCCATTGCAGATATAAACGGCAATTTAAACGAAATCAGCGGAAGTATAAGGGATTATTATTTGCGAAAGGAAAGCAGGATGCGCGAAGCCGCCGCAAAGCTTATTGAACCGGCGGTAATCGTACTGGTTGGTTTTTATGTGCTGATCATCATGGTAACAGTTATTTTACCAATACTAAGTTATGCAGGAGGCATCTTATGATTTTAAAGCTGCTTTTAAAAAAGGATAAGGGGTTTACGTTTATTGAAACGATTATAACCATCACAATTATTCTTATACTTTCGGCGGCGGTTGGTTTTTCCGCAATTAAGTATGTTGAAAAGGCCAGAATAGCCGCATGTCGAAACCAGATTGAAACTTTCAGGCTTGCTCTGCAATCGTACCTGCTGGATTGCGGCCAATTTCCCACAGAAGCCCAAAACTTGCAGGCTTTGTGGGAAAAGCCAATCTTGTCTCCGGTTCCGTCAAAGTGGAGCGGGCCATACGTTGACAGACAAATACCGAAAGATCCCTGGGGAAATGATTATATTTACCAAAATCCCGGCGAAAAGAATTTACCGTTTACCATTATGTCTTATGGTGCGGACGGGAAAGCGGGAGGGGAAGAAGCAAATGCTGAAATTCATTCGTGGGACTGACAAAGGGAACGCAGTAATTACAGTATTGGTTTTAATACTGGTACTGTCCTTAATTACTCTTTCATTTATACCGCGGATAATATCAACAAAAGATTTTGCCCATAAATACAAGGCAAATGTCATTCATAGCATCGAGCTTTCTAACAGGGAGATAATGAGGAATTATGCATTTAATTGACGCTGTTGTAGCGCTGATTGTTTTGGGACTTTTTCTGTTTGGATTTTCTCAGATTTTCCTGCCTGCTTTTAATGAATGGAGCAGGGCCGCGTCTGAATACTACGCGGCGCATACAATCCAATTCATTGCGGAATCGTTCAAAAAGGAATGTGCGAAGCCTCATCCAAATATGAAAAAATGGAAAGAAACTGTAAGTGCCGCGAAAGAGCTGCAGAGCTGCGAGATTACCGAGTTAATAAAAGAAGATAAATTATACGCGCTCAGAGCGGCGTGTGTTATCGCGGGAGAGCAAATCGTAATTTTAGGACTATGTAAACCATGAAAAAGATAATAATTTCGCGGAAAGACCATGAGGTGTATTTTATTCCGGCTCCGGAAGACCTCAAAAGAAAATTTATCTGCCAATTTGTTTATGAACAGTTACAGAAGCTCCATCCTGCTTTCTCGGAAGCTTCCGTTTTTGACTGGCAGTATCTTATTTTTAACAATTCACAATGGATTATGGTTACTGTCATGGACAGGGAAACCATTGAGGAATACAGAATCCTTAACAAGAGGGCGGTGTTCTTTACCAATACGGCGATTGCAGTTCGTAAAAAGGACTTTACAAGCGGAGGAATCAAAACAATTGATGATGAACAGATAGGTTTTGACAGCGAGAACAATAAACCCGTTTCCTTCCCGCTGGAAATCGAAAATAGAAACGGTATTCCTGAACAGGAGGCGTCGCTGCGCTTCATTCCGCCATGGTATGGTTTATTCACCGAAAATGAACAGCGGCGCGGTATAACAACGCTGAGCATTGGCATTTTGGCAATGATACTGCTATCGCTTGTATTCGCACTTGCCGCAAAAAACACAAAAGAACCAATTCGCTTGGATCTGCCTGTTGAAGCACCGACTGAAATAAGGTATTTGCCTTCCGCGATTGAAATACTGGAAAAATTTTCCGGCGATGTTCTTGAAGCAAGAGGCACAATGACACATTGGAAATATGATGAGGAAGCTGACCCATTTATCGAAGTTCAAATACAGGGAATAGAGCTAATAAAAATTTATGAGATTTGCAGTCACTATGAATTTTTGTCATTGCTGGAAGTACAGAATGTTAAGTACAACGAAGGGAAACCTTTTGTAACAATTCAATTGAACCAGGTGCGGAATGGCTATACTTTGCTTAACGCCAACGCCTTTTCTTCCCAAAGTTCAACCATACAGTTAATTGACGGTATATCGAATTTACTGCGGCAGCAGAAAGTTTCAATAAGCTCTGAAATTCTGCCTACGGATCATAACGGAAAAAACTTTTATACAATTACTTATACCGCAAAAGATCGGAACCTGATAAGCTCGCTGGAAATCATCGCCGACTCCTGTAATGAGCATTCGCTGAACATTAAAAGGCTGGACGTGTCAATTGCAAATGACAGTAGTCTTTTTACTGTAAGTGTTTCTTTATCGCAGTCAGGAGAAGCAAATAACGCTTACAGTTTAGGCAATAAAAAAAATAAAATACCAATTGCCTTTGGTTACAGGGAAGAGGTATTAAAAATTGTAGTGCCGGATAAAAAAGTAATTGAAACAAAACCTGAAAATTCTCTTGTTGGATCGATTAGGGATATGTCCGGACAAATAGTTTTTTATCACGATGCTAATACAAAGAAAATATTTATCAGAGAAAATCATGACTGACAGAAAATACCTGCGTCTACTGTTCATCGTTTTGATTTCATTCTCATTATTTTCCTGTATAACGACAGAATTTGGAATTAAAGTAACAGATATTAACGGTATGGTATATGATTTTTCAAACAGGCCGGTTTCCAATTATGAAATTGCTTTAGGCAGATGGTACTCTGGCAGTACAGATATAAACGGAAGATTTACGCTGCCAAAAGTTCCACTGGGAAAATATAAGATAAAAGGAGGGAAAAAAGGTTATGAAAGTTATACCGATGAAGTGATTATTAACGGGAAGGGACAAATTATTTACATAAGAATCCCTTCACAAAACCAGCTTCTTGCCATGGCGGATGAAGCCCTTTCGTCCAATGATTTTGAAACGGCCGAAGAAATTGCGGAAAGAGCATATCAAATCGACAAAAACAACATTGAGATGCTGTTCTATTACGCTGCAATTTCATTCAGGCAAAACAATTTGGAAAAAGCTGTCTCGTTTTTGGAAGAAGCTGTCAAGCTGGGATCCAAGGATCATTACGTTCAAAAGTTTTTAACTGTAATAAAGGAGATGCAGTATGCAAACAAAAAAATGTAAACCGCTGTTGTTATTGCTTGCGGTTACTCTGTTTATGGCTTGCGAGGAATCAGGATGGATTATCGCCGATATACCGCCCCCGGGGCAATCGCCCGCAGTACGAGCGCCTGTGACACAGCCGGAAGTGACACAGCCAACTTCAACACAGGCGGCTTCAACACAGCCGAGTGCAGCGGCGCCGGTTACGATACAGCCATTTGCGGCCCAACCGGTTGCGGGACAACAGGACATTCCGCCTTTTGTTATATCAAGACCTGTTGTTGAAATAAAGGAACGCCTAAATGGTTTTAAATATGCCGGCATTGTGTTTAAGTTTTTAAACAATACTGAAATGTATGTTGAAAAAATAACAATTTGTTTCATGCTTTTTGATACAAAAACCCAAACAAGTCCGTTCCTTGGAAGCAATAAGTTTGAAATTACAAAACACGATTTCCTTTCTCCGGGGGAAAACAAGGAGATAAGTATCTCACTTGATAACTATATTTATATCGCCCCAACTGAACCGTACTTAATTGACTTTTTTTATATCGCGGAAATTAATTACCTTGACGATATTATCTGGCGGGATACATACGGGAAATACAGGGTGAGGTGATAAAATGAAGAACATCCTGGTCTTGGTGATTGTCTTGATGTTTACTGTCGGCTGTCAACTGAGAACTATATATGATGAGCAATGGGCAACTGATGGAGGTATAAATGGTACGCAAGTGTCAACTGCCGGAGGAAACGTAAACGGGGCGCAAGGGACAGGAGCCGGGGGAAATGTGAACGGGGCACAAGGGACAGGTACTGGAGGAAATGTGAACGGCGCGCAAGGGACAGGTGCCGGGGGAAATATGAACGGTACACAGGGAACACTTGGAGGAGGTGTAAACGGCGCACAAGGAGCAACTGGAGGTGTAAACGGTGCGCAGGGGACAGCTGGAGGTGTAAACGGCACACAAGGAGCAGCTGGAGGTGTAAACGGTGCGCAGGGGACAGTTGGAGGAGGTGTAAACGGCGCGCAAGGGACAGGCACCGGGGGAAATGTAAACGGTACGCAGGGGACAGCTGGAGGAGGTGTAAACGGCGCGCAAGGGACAGGTGCCGGAGGAAATGTGAACGGTACGCAGGGGAAAGTTGGAGGAAATGTAAACGGTACGCAAGGGACAGCTGGCAAGGATGGCTTCGTGAAGGACGATCAAGTTTCTTCAGGAAAAAGAAAGTGGACATTTATAATTTACATGGCAGCAGATAACGATTTGGAATCCGCCGCTATTGCGGACTTAAACGAGCTTGAAGCGGTAAATTATGGCGCGGCTCCTGTTTCAATTTTGGCCCTGGTGGATCGCCATAGTGGTTATGATATGACTAACGGCAACTGGAGCGATACGCGTCTTTTTGAAATAAAGTCTGACCCAAACGGGCTGACCCCTACAATTCGCTCTTCTCGGATTGATTGTCCTGAGCTTGGTTTGTCAAAAGATTCAGAAACAGAGTTAAATACCGCAGATCCCATGGTTTTGTCAGGCCTTATTAACTTCGCCAAGCGCGCTTACCCGGCTGAACAATACGCCCTGTTCATATGGGGGCATGGAACAGGCTGGCGCGGCGGCAATAATAATAACAGTCTTCCGGAGCCAATAAAAGCGGTCGCGTTTGACGACAGCCAGGGCCAATATATGTCATTACCGTCTTTCGGAAGGGCAGTCGCAGGGAAAGGCCTTTCGGTTATTGCTTTTGATACCTGCTACGGAGCGTTATTGGAAGTAGCGTATCAGATTAGAAATGCCGCTGAACTTTTTGTTGGTTCCGAAGGAGAAATAATGTCAACAGGCTGGGATTATACGGCTTTATTTACCGGGTTTTTAAACAAAGCAAATCTTACGATCTCTGATCTTGGCAACGCAATTCAAAACCAGTTCAGTAATCAGTATGCCTCGGTTAATAAGGCTACGATATCACAAATACAATTGTCCCGTGTTAATACTCTTTTTTTACGATTCAATGATTTTACAGGCGCGGTTGCGAAAGCGATAACTACCGAATCGGCCAGAAACATGGTTTTAAACCAAATATTGAATAGTGTCGAAAGTCATTTCTCTACTTCCTTCCCTTCGGATATGTATATTGATGTCTTTGATTTTACAAAAAAAACAGCGGCAATAAGGGGAAGTATTACTTCAAATCCCACTCAGCAGAACGCGATTTTAGAAGCGGCCAATAAACTGGAGGAGGCTTTGGCCCTGGCAGTTCCTTTATCATGGGCAAAAAACGGAACAGACAAAAAGATAGGGATACATGTTATTCCGCTCCGTGGTATTGCAGTTCCGGCTGCCTTGCATGAACTGGCGTATGTTAAGGGAAGTATAGCCATAGAGAAAAACGCTTTTGTTGAGGATTCGCAGAATTGGGTACCTAATGTTGTTCCAAAAAACGACAGTTTGCTTGATAAATTGTTTTACTGGACCTATTGATTGTTTTCGGAAGGGGGGGATTTGAACCCCCGACATCCTGGTCCCAAACCAGGCGGAATAGCCGCTATCCTACCCTCCGTCTCTTTTACTATATACATTGTTGGTATGAGGGGCAAGGGCAAC
>Ga0268262_10003792_pt1 | contig 16061 bp, 3 predicted proteins | sample TergutNc150P3_FD_190354 | JGI IMG/M metagenome (GOLD analysis project Ga0268262, IMG submission 190354) | Nasutitermes corniger P3 segment gut microbial community from laboratory colony in Florida, USA - Nc150 P3 (SPAdes) (version 2) | ecosystem: Host-associated > Arthropoda: Insects > Digestive... | reverse complement strand
GGTTTTCGGCTGCGCTTTCCGTTCCGTTCCCCGCCTGCGGCGGCTCACTCCACTCGCGGCGCAGCCAATGCACTCCGTGCCATTCCCTGCGGGAACGGCTATAGTTGCCAAACAGAGCGCCTCCAGCGGACATTCCAGGCACTTGTGCCGCCTTTTGCCCGTGCAGTCGCCCAGAATGCCCAGGTGGGCCAGGGCAAAGTCGTATTTCAGGGGGTCATCGGGGTCGAGTTCCCTAAGCGCGGCCGTGATTTCATACGCCGCCTTTGCGTCTGCGGCCCGCCTTTGGCAGAGGCCTATCTGCATCGAGATGCGGTGGACGTGCGTGTCCAACGGGACAACCAGGCAAGAGGCGGGGTAGTTTTCCCAAGCGCCGAAGTCCGGCCACCCCTTCCTTGCCATCCAGCGCAGGAACATCCGCCAGCGTTTGCACGCGGCCCCTTTCAGTGGGTCGGGCAGGTTGAACCTCAGCCCGTGCGATTCCGGGAGTTCCTTCCTCAGAGCGTTCACCAGGGCCGAGAGGCGTGCGTCGGCCGAACCGCGCGCATCGGGGATCAAAAGCGGGCCGACCCCGGAATGACCGGTGGATTTGTCCAGGAGCTTCCAGGCGATGAGCCACGCCGCCATGTCGGGGAGTGTGTGGAAGCGCCAGACCCAGCCCGGCTGTGAGCGCTCCATCTCTCTGCGTATCTCTGCCTCAGACCGCTCCCGCAACCACTGCGCTGGCCTTGGTCCCAGCGGGGCCAGCAGGCGGCGGATGGCGTTCAGCATAGGCGATACCCGCCCGTAGGCCAAGTGCGCCGCTACCCACGATGCGGTCTCCATGTCCTCCGCGCTTGCGTAGGTCAGCGGTATGGAGATGGGATCGGCCACCAGCGCGGCGTCGGACTTGTATTTGTCGCAGAGCGCGTCCATGGCGCGTTTGAACCTAGGTTTACTGACCGCCCCCGCCGACATGAAATCCCTTCCCTCCTAATACGCTCGGTCCGACCTACTGCCCTGGCATTGTAGTCGATGCTTGCCGCGAGCGGCAGGCCGCGGCAAAACTGTGGGCGGTTGCACTCTGCACTTTGTCCAGCGGATGGGCTATAATGACAATGTAGCCATTTGCAAAACCAGAAGGTTTTGCAAGTTACCGGAGGTAAAGGCTGCGTCCGGCCGTAGCAGGCTCTGGCGCGAACCACTGAAAACAAGCGTGATACGGATTCTAGCCAGGGACAGCGGATGGCCGGGGGCAGACGTAAGTCTGAGTTTTGCAAGAGGCTCAAGGAATTGGAGGGGGTGACTTGCCATGATGATTCGGATTAAAGCCACCTTGGTGATGGTCCTGGTGGTTTTCGCCATTGTCGCCGCCGACTATTCCTTCAACGCAATCTATGCTTACGAGACCCTCCTCGACACCATCAAGCGCGGTCAGGTCGTGGACTGTGAACTGGCGGAGAAGCTCATAGGCGCCGAAGTGGACAAGCTGATCTCGGATGTCGAGTCTTGCTCCAAAGCACTGAAAGCCGTCACATCGGCGGCGGAGTTGCAAAAGGCCGTGAAAGTGCAGTTGGGCGGCTTCACGATGTTCACCGGGCTGACGGCGTTCGACGGCAATGGCGTCCTCGCCTTTGCGGGCCAGAGTGCGCCGGCGTCGTTGGTGCGCGGCCGCTATTTGGGCAAGGCGCTCGGAGGCGAAAGCGTGATGACCACCACGATGAAAGACCAGGCCACCGGCGAGCTGGTCTTTTACGTGTGCGTGCCCATGGGGGCGCACAGGGCGCTGGTGGCCACGCTGCCGTCCGAAGGGTTCGCCAGATTCTTTTCGGACTACAATTCCTGGAAGACGGGTGTCATCTCCGTGATAGACGGGGAGGGCACGTTCATCGTTCACTACGACCCCAAACATGTCAGGGAGCGGCTCAATTACATAGAGATGGCCAAGGCCAACCCGGGCGACAAGGACTTGCGGTTGGCGAGCGATTTCACCAAGAAGGGTCTGAAAGACGGGATGATCTCGGGCACATACACATTCCACGGGGAGAAGCGGGTCGCCACGTTCAAGCGCGTTTCCTCCGACCACATCGACTGGGCGGTCTGCTCCGGTGGATTCGTGAAAGAAAGCCATGTGGGCGACATTTGGGTGACGTTGCTCCTTTCCTCGCTGGGGGTTTTCTTGGTCGGGGCTGTCGGGGCCTACCTCGTATCGGGGATGGTGGTGCGTCCCTACCGCAAACTGGAGGGCTTCCACAAAACCATCCTCGAGCAGTCCAACTGGATCAAGGGGGAGCTGAACCGCGTGAGCATGATTCTGGAGGCCATGCCCCTCTCGTGCCAAATTTGGGACAGAAACATCAAATGCATCGAGTGCAACGACGAATCCGTCAGGCTCTTCAGGGCAAAGGACAAGACGGAATTCCTGGAGAGCGTTCTGACCGTTCTGTCGCCCGATGTCCAGCAGGACGGCAGAAACTCCAGCGAAGCGGGCAGGCAGCACATATTGAAGGCGTTTGAAACAGGCAAGCAGCACTTCGAGTGGCTGCACCGTACGCTGGACGGGGAGCCCATGCCGGTGGAGGTGGACTTGGTCCGCATCCCCTACGGCGACGACTTCGCGGTGGTGGGGTTCGTGCACGACATGCGCGAGCACCAGCGGATGATCGACGAAATCGAAAGCGCCCTGGAAGAGGCCAAGAGGGCCAGCAAGGCGAAGACCAGCTTCCTCGCCAACATGAGCCACGAAATGCGCACCCCGCTGAACGCCATCCTGGGCTTGTCGGAGCTGACGCTGGAGGCCGATCTGGACGACGCGGTCCACGAAAACATCGAAAAAATATACGCCGCCGGCTCCATGCTCCTCAGCACGGTCAACGACATCCTGGACATCTCCAAGATAGAGGCGGGCAAGTTCGAAATCATCAACGGCGACTACGATGTGCCCAGCACCATAAACGACACCGTGACGCAGAACATCCTGCGGATAGGCGAAAAGCCCATCAAGTTCATCCTAGACATAGAGAGCGACCTCCCCGTGCGCCTCAACGGGGACGAGCTAAGGGTCAAGCAGGTGCTGAACAACCTGCTGTCCAACGCAATGAAGTACACCCTCGAGGGGACCGTCGAGCTCAGCGTCCGCTGCAAGCGGGAGGGAGATTCAGTGTGGGTCACGGTGAGGGTCGCCGACACGGGCATCGGCATCAAGCCCGATGACCTCAAGAGGCTCTTTTCGGACTACTCCCAGTTCGACAAGAACGTCAGGCACCGGGTGGAGGGGACCGGCCTCGGCCTCCCGATCACGAAGATGGTGCTGGAGCTCATGGACGGCTCAATTGATGTCCAGAGCGAATACGGAAAGGGCAGCGTCTTCACGGCCAGGTTCCGCCAGAACTTCGTGAGCGACGAGACCATAGGGGTCCAGACGGTGGAGAACCTGAGGCAGTTCCACTACGCTGACGGCAAGCGCGCCAGCAACAAGAGGGTGGTGCGCGCCGACCTGCCCTATGCGCGCGTGCTGGTGGTGGACGACATAGCCACCAACCTGGAGGTGGCGAAGGGTCTCATGAAGCCCTACGGCATGAAGGTCGACTGTGTCACCAGCGGGCAGCAGGCGGTCAGCGCCATACGGAAGGCGACGGTCAAATACGACGCCGTATTCATGGACCACATGATGCCCGAGATGGACGGCATAACCGCCACCCGGCTGATCAGGACGGACATTGGGACGGAGTACGCCAAGAACATCCCGATCATTGCCCTCACCGCCAACGCCATTGCGGGCAACGAAAAAATGTTTTTGGAAAACGGCTTCCAGGACTTCATCTCCAAGCCCATGGACCTCTTGCGCCTCGACGCCGTCATCAAGCGCTGGGTGCGCTCCCCAGACCACGACAGACTGCTGGCGGAGTACCAGGCTGTCCAGCCGTCCGAAGAGGCCGCGCAGGAGCAGGAGCCGAGCAACGACCAGCCCCAGATCACCGAGGAAATAGACGGGATAGACATAAGCAAGGGCATCGAGCGCTTCGGCAGCGAGGAGGTGTACCTCAAGATACTGCGCTCCTACGTCGAGACCACCCAGTCCCTGCTTGGCCAGCTCCACCTGGTGGACAAGGGCACGATGGAGGACTACGCCATCCGCGTGCACGGCATAAAGGGGTCGAGCATGGGCATTGGCGCATTCAAGGTGGGCGAAATTGCCGAGGCCCTGGAGCGCGCGGCCAAGATCGGGGACTTCGAATTTGTGTCGAACAACAACAAGGCCCTGATCAACGCGGCCGGGCTGCTGATACTGAACATCCAGGAAGCGCTCGATGCGGCCGCGCTCCGCTCGGGCAAGCCGAAGTTGCCCGGCCCCGACAACGAGCTGCTGGCCAAGCTCATGGACGCCTGCGGGAACTACGACACCGACGCAGTTGACGACATCATGTCGAAAATAGACGCCTTCGACTACGACGACGACGACGGCTTGGTCGAATGGCTCAGGAAGAACGTGGCCATCACCGCCTTCGCCCAGATAAAGGACAGGCTCTCTGTGCTGCTGGGGTAGGCTGCGGGGGCGCCGGGCACGGGTCTGTTTTTTTCAAGGTTGATTCACCCGATTACTGTCATACTCTCATGGTGCCATTTTCCAGGAGGATTGCCATGGCTCACAGAATCACGGATGCCTGCACTGCATGCGGAACCTGCATGTCCGATTGCCCGGTCGAGGCCATCAAAGAGGGCAGCCCCCACTACACGATAGAAGCCGACACATGCATAGACTGCGGCGCATGCACTTCTTCCTGCCCCTCAGAGGCCATAGTGGCCGATTGATGCCATTTCCAATTCAAAATTGCCTCCATGCAATTTTGAATTGGTCGGCTGCGGCGAGGCGCGACTCGCCTTGCCTCCCGAAATGCTGCGCATTTCGAGCGCGACGCCCTTAGCGGCACTAAGCTCGGACGCTGCAGTGCAGCGTCCAGGCCAAGTGCCGCTTGGGGCGTTATCCATGTCGCGCATTCCAATTCCAGACAGAATTACCACGCATTCTATCTGGAATTGGAATTAGTGCCGCTTGACCCCATTCCGTAGGCGGGGAACGGAACGGAAAGCGCAGCCGAAAACCACTCCAAAAATTGTTAATCATTAGAGCAATTCAACTTTGAAAAAGTTGAATTGGCACGGAGTGCTTAGTCTGCGCTGAGAGTGAAGCGAGCCGCCGTAGGCGGTGAGCGGAGAGGAACCGCTATATTACTGCGCCTCCAGTGTCCCGACGCTGACCTGCACGGCCTGCTCGGTGCCGTTCTCCAGCAGCACCGCGGCGGGGAGGGCGGAGAGGCTCACGGCGCCGGCCTGCGCGCCGGACTGTATCTGCAGCTGCACCGTGGCGATGGTGCCGTCCAGCGACTTGGCGCCAACGGAGCTGCCCTTCTGGCCCATGGAGACCTTCACGCCGGGGCCGTCCAGCACCGCCTTGAATATCCTCGGGGCGTTGCCAAGGTCGAACACCGCGCCGTTGCTCGCGTAGTTGCTCCCGCCCTGGTTGACGAACCGGGTCTTGGCGGAATCGGCTGTGAGACCGAAGTTGACGCCCCTCGCCCTCACATTGGAGGGGCCCTTGAGGGCGAGGGTTATCGTGCCGGTGCCGGAGCCGCCGGCGGCCTCCAGGCGAAAGTCGCCGCCGGCCGGGTTCGTGTAGTTCAGCCTGGAGGCGCCGGTCGTGCCGCCGCCCCCGCCGCTGCCGCCGCCACAGGCGAGGATGGTCCCGATGGCCAGGGAAGCCAGAATCAGTTTGCCTGTGTTTGCCATGTTTTTCATTTCACCACCCCATTTCAGCAAAGAGGAGCGTCAGGTCGCCGTCGTCCACCCTGCCGCTGTTGTCGAAGTCGTACTTTTCAAGGTCGGCGCTGTTCGTAGAGCCAAAGGTTTTCACAATGCCCAGCAAAGACGGGTTCGTCTTTGTGTTGCCGTCGAAGGACGCCGCGCTGACCCTCACCTGCACGGATTGTCTGACCGACTGGTCCTGCACGCTGGTTGCCGTTATTGTGTACGTCCCGGTCGTCTGCGGCGCGGTGTAGGTGCTGCCGCTGAATGAGCCGCCGGTGGCGGACCAGGTGACGGCGTTGTTGCTTAGACCTGTAACAGTTGCTGTAAACGTGGCGGTCTTCCCGACGAACATACCCGTTGGACCTGTAATGGAGATGGCGGCCGCGGCCGTCACTGTCACGGCGCATGTGGCGGTCTTATTGCCGTCCTGCGTGGTGACGGTGATAGTGGTCGTGCCAGGCGATACTGCCTTCACGAGGCCGTTTGCCACCGTGGCCACCGCAGTGCTGCTGCTTGACCATGTGACCGCCTTGTTTGTTGCGTTGCTTGGCGCCACGGTCTCTGTAAGCTGCTCCTGTCCGCCGACGCTTAGCGCGAGGGACGTCTTGTTAAGGGCCACGCCCGTGACGGGGACGACCGCGGCGGTGACTGTGACTGTAGCCGTGCCGCTCTTCGATGTGTCCTCCTGGCTGGTTGCGGTGACGGTGTAGGTGCCGGTCGTCGCCGGTGCGCTATATACACCGCCTTGGGTTATCGTCCCGCCACTGGCAGTCCATGTGACCGCGGTGTTGCCAGTGCCGCCCGTGACTGTTGCTGTGAACGTCTGGCTTCCGCCTGTGGTCAGCGAGGCGGTGCCCGGAGAGACGGCGACCGAAACCAGGTTGGTCACGGTCACTGTGCAGGTGGCTGTCTTTGAGCCGTCCTGGGTCGTGACGGTTATGGTCGCGCTGCCGGCACCGACCGCTGTGACAGTGGCGCCGAGGCCGCTGCCGGCCACGGTGGCCACGCCAGGTGCGCTGCTGGTCCATGTGACGTTCTGGTTGGAGGCAGTGGCGGGCTGTATGGTGGCCGCCAGTGCCCCATTCCCACCGGTGATCAGCGCGAGTGTGCCCTTGTCGAGCACCACGCCCGTTACCGCCGTGGTGATCGCGACGGTGCAGGAGGCGGTCTTATTGCCGTCTGTTGTTGTGACTGTTATTGTCGCAGTTCCGTTGCCGACAGCAGTGACCGTGGCGTTCAATCCAGAGCCTGTGACAGTGGCAACGGCGGAGTCACTGGTCGTCCAAGTGACGGCCTTGTCCGTGGCGTTGCTTGGTGTGATCGTGGCCGCTAGAGAACCAGTGGCGCCGCCTACCAGTAGGTTCAGCGTTGCCCTGTCAAGGGTGACACCGGTGACGGGGACGTTTGCGGCTGTGACCGTTACTGTGCAGGTTGCTGTCTTGCCGCCGTCCTGCGTGGTGACGGTTATGGTCGCCGTGCCGGCGGCGATGGCCTTGACCAAGCCGTTGGTCACTGTGGCAACCGCTGTATTGTTGCTTGACCAAGTGACTGTCTTGTTCGTGGCGTTTGCTGGGGCAACGGTCTCGGTCAGCTGCTCCTCGCCGCCAGCGGTCAGACTCATGGTCGTCTTGTTCAGGGTGACGCCCGTGACCGGAACCGTTGCCGCCGTGACGGTGACGACGCATGTGGCGGTCTTGCCGCCGTCCTGCGTGGTGACGGTTATTGTAGCGGAGCCTGCGGCGATGGCCTTGACCAAGCCGTTTGTCACTGTGGCAACCGCTGTATTGTTGCTTGACCAAGTGACTGTCTTGTTCGTGGCGTTTGCTGGGGCAACGGTCTCGGTCAGTTGCTCCTCTCCGCCCGCAGTCAGACTCATGGTCGTCTTGTTCAGGGTGACGCCAGTTACGGGAACCGTTGCGGCCGTTACCGTGACTGTGCAGGTGGCAGTCTTGCCGCCGTCCTGCGTGGTGACGGTTATGGTCGCTGTTCCTGCGGCAACCGCCTTGACCAGGCCGTTGGTGACGGTGGCGACGGCGGTGTTGCTGCTGCTCCAGGTGACCGTCTTGTTCGTGGCGTTGCTTGGCGCGACTGTAGCCGTCAACTGCTCCTCTCCGCCGGTCGTCAGGGAAAGGGTGGTCTTGTTCAGGGTGACGCCTGTGACGGGCACCGTTGCCGCCGTTACCGTGACTGTGCAGGTGGCGGTCTTGCCGCCGTCCTGTGTGGTGACGGTTATGGTCGCCGTGCCGGCGGCGACGGCCTTGACCAAGCCGTTCGTCACTGTGGCAACCGCAGTGTTGCTGCTGCTCCAGGTGACCGTCTTGTTGGTCGCGTTGCTGGGGGCAACGGTCTCGGTCAGTTGCTCTTCTCCACCCGCAATCAAGTTCGTTGAGGTCTTGTTCAGTGTGACGCCGGTGACAGGCACGACAACCGTAACAGTGGCTGTGCCGTGCTTTGTGCTGTCCGCCTGGCTGGTTGCGGTGACGGTGTACGTCCCCGCTGTTGCCGGGGCTGTATAGGCGCCGCCGGTGGTAATGCTGCCGCCAGAGGCAGACCAGTTGACCGCAGTGCTGGTGCCAGAGGGGCCGCCGGTGACATTGGCTGTGAATGTCTGTGTGCCGCCTGTTGGCAGTGTGACAGTATTTGGAGTGACGTTGACGGCTATCCCGTCCACTACGGTGACAGTCGCCGTGTCCTTCTTTGATGCATCGGCTTGGCTTGTGGCAGTGACAGTGTATGTACCGGTGGTCATCGGCGCGGTATAGACGCCTGCGGTTGTAATAGAGCCGCCGCCTGCGCTTACGCTCCAAGTGACCGCAGTGCTAGTGCCCGCTGGTCCGCCAGTGACTGTGGCAGTGAAGGTCTGTGTGCCGCCAGTTGTCAGGGTGGGTGTCTTGGGGGAGACACTGACCGAAATCGGGTTCACCACTGTGACGGTCACCGTGTCGCTCTTTGTGGTGTCAGCGACGCTGGTTGCCGTGACAGTGTAGGTGCCCGCCGTTGTCGGGGCGGTGTAGGCACCACCGTTGGTAATGCTGCCACCAGAGGCTGACCATGTGACTGCGGTGCTGCTGCCTGCGGGTCCGCCGCTGACTGTTGCCGTGAAGGTCTGGCTTGCGCCAGTGGCCAGTATGGCTGTCTTTGGTGAGACGTTGACCACTATCCCTGACACTACCGTAACAGTTGCGGTGTCGCTCTTCGATTGGTCAACGAGGCTTGTGGCGGTGACAGTGTATGTGCCTGAAGCAGACGGCGCTGTATAGGCGCCGCTTGCAGTTATGGAGCCGCCATTCTCGCCAACCGACCAAGTGACACCCGTGTTGCCGTTGCCGCCAGTCACTGTCGCAGTGAATTGCTGCGCACCGCCGCCAAGCAGGTTCTGTGTCTTTGGGGATATAGTGACGGAAACGGGGGCAAACACTGTGACGGTGACCGAGTCGCTTTTGGCGCTGTCGGCTTGGCTGGTCGCAGTGACAGTGTAGGTGCCGGCTGCGGCAGGGGCAGTGTAGAACCCATCATTGGTGATCGTGCCGCCCGTGGCAGTCCAGTTGACTTGGGTGTTGCCTGTCGTTCCTCCCGTTACGGTAGCTGTGAAGATCTGGGTCATGCCGGTAAACAGATTGACCGTTTTTGGGGAAATCGAGACGGCCACTGGGGCAACAACCGTGACAGTCGCATGGTCGTTCTTTGTGCTGTCAATTTGGCTGGTAGCCGTGACGGTGTATGTCCCCGCCGTTGTTGGTGCTGTATAAACGTTTCCAGCAAATGTGCCGCCTGTGGCGGTCCATGTAACCGCCGAGTTGCTTGGCGTGCCGCCAGTCACTGTAGCAGTGAAGACCTGTGTGCCGCCTGTGGTCAAGGTTACGGTCTTGGGTGAGACATTGACAGACCCCAAAACAACTATGACCGTAGCCGTACCAGACTTTGACGTGTCAGCCTGGCTTGTGGCCGTTACTGTGTACGTGCCAGGCATGCCTGACGGGGTGTAGACTCCGCCGGCGGTTATGGTGCCGCCGGTGGCAGTCCATGAGACCGCAGTGTTGGTGGAGCCCGCGACCGATGCAGCGAATGTGTGCGTCTCGCCCGTCACCAGCGTTGTCCTATCCGGGGTGACGGCTACAGAGATGGGGGCGCCGCCGGCGACAGAGACGGCGCAATAGGCTGTCTTGTTGCCGTCCTGCGTAGTGACTGTAATGTCAGCTGTACCCTGCGCCACGGCCGTCACGTATGCGGCAAGGCCGTTGGTGTTGATTCTGGCCACCGAAGAGTTGCTGGTAGTCCAGGTAACGTTCTTGTCTGTTGCGTGGCTCGGACTTATGGTAGCAACAAGAAAACCCTGCCCATCAGCCGCAATCGCCATCGAATGCATGTATCCTGCCGACACTGCCGCCCAGTCGTTCGCCGCTCCGACGCGAACGGGGGCTTTCCTGTCTGTGGTGTCGCCGAGGCCGAGCTGGCCATAGGTGTTGTCCTCCCACGCCCAGAGGCTGCCGTTAAGCTTGAGGGCAAGCGTGTGGCGAGAGTAGCGAGACACCGAGACGACCGACCAGTCGTTATCCGCGCCCAAGCGTTCATGTTTGGACCCCCTGAAGACCCAGAGGCTGCGATCGCCCCTGATGGCCATTGAAAAATGTTGACCAGCCGATACCGCCGCCCAGTCGCTGTCTACACCAATACGCGATGGAGCGTATCGGTTGAGGTGGGTTCCATCGCCAAGCTGACCGAGGTCATTGTGCCCCCACGCCCATAGGCTGCCATCGGTCTTGATGGCGATCGAGAGGGAAAGGCCAGCCGACACCGCCACCCAGTCGTTCGCCGCTCCGACACGGACGGGCGCCGTCCTTCCTGTGGTGTCGCCGAGACCGAGCTGGCCATAATCATTTCCCCCCCACGCCCATAGGCTGCCATCAGTCTTGATGGCGATCGAGTGGGAATGGCCAGCCGACACCGCCACCCAGTCGTTCGCCGCTCCGACGCGAACGGGGGCTTTCCTGTTTGTGGTGTCGCCGAGGCCGAGTTGGCCGTAGTTGTATCCCCACGCCCAGAGGCTGCCGTCCGTCTTGATGGCGAGCGAGTGTTCGTAACCTGCGGACACGACCGCCCAGTCACTGTCAGTGCCCACACGGACTGGGGCGTTTCTGTTTGTGTTACTGCCGCTGTCGCCGAGGCCGAGCTGGCCGTAGGTGTTGCTCCCCCACGCCCAGAGGCTGCCGTCCGTCTTGATGGCGAGCGAGAACTCATAGCCAGCCGACACTGCCGCCCAGTTGGCATCGGAGCCCACGGGGACAGGGACGTTACGGTTGTTTGTATCGCCGAGACCTAGCCCACCACTAGCGTTGTTCCCCCACGCAAAGAGGCTGGCACCAGATGTGTTAGGGGTCAAGCTAATGGCAGTTTTGTTAAGCGACACACCAGTGACATTGCCGGGCAAGACCGTGACAGCAGATGTGGCAGTCTTGGATGTGTCGACCTGGCTGGTTGCAGTTACGGTATAGGTGCCCGCCGTCGCCGGCGCAGTGTATAAACCAACGGCATCGATAGTGCCGCCAGTCGTAGCCCATGCGACCGATTTGTCGCCGGTGCCACCCGTGACCGTTGCTGTGAATGCCTGTGTCCTGTCAGTGACCAAGGTGGTCATCTCGGGGGAAATGGTAACGACTATTGGGTTGAGACGAACGGTAACAGCGCAGACAGCGGTCTTGCTGCCGTCCTGCGTGGTGACTGAGATGTTCGCTGTGCCCTGCGCCAGGGGTGTCACGGATGCGGCCAGACCGCTGCCGCTGACCTTTGCAACAGCGGGGTTGCTGGTATTCCAAGTGACAGTCTTGTTTGTTGCGTGGCTCGGGATCACGGTTGCCTTCAGAAACCCGTCGTCTGCAATGGCCACTGAACGGGAACGGGCAGACACGGCCGCCCAGCAGTTGTTTGTACCAACGCGGGTTGGAACGTTTCTTGCGGTTGTATCGCCGATGCCGAGCTGGCCGTAGTAGTTGTATCCCCACGCCCAGAGGCTGCCGTCCGTCTTGATGGCGAGCGAGTGGTAATCGCCAGCCGACACTGTCGCCCAGTTGTTGTCCACTCCAACGCGGACGGGAACGTACCTGGTTGCATTACTGCCAATGTTTCCGAGACCGAGCTCACCTGTATTGTTATTCCCCCATGCCCAGAGGCTGCCGTCTTTTTTGATGGCAAGCGTGTGGCTGCCACCAGCGGACACAGCCGCCCAGTCGCTGTCCGCTCCGACGCGAACGGGGGCTTTCCTGTCCGTGGTGTCGCCGAGGCCGAGCACGCCGAAGTCGTTCTTTCCCCACGCCCAGAGACTGCCGTCTTTTTTGATGGCAAGCGTGTGGCTGCCACGAGCGGACACAGCCGCCCAGTCGCTGTCCGCTCCGACGCGAACGGGGGCTTTCCTGTCTGTGGTGTCGCCGAGGCCGAGCTGACCGTAGTAGTTGTATCCCCACGCCCAGAGGCTGCCGTCCGTCTTGATGGCGAGCGAGAACTCATAGCCAGCCGACACTGCCGCCCAGTCGCTGTCTACGCCCACGCGGAGAGGGGTATTAATGTAATTACGAATTCCGCCATCGCCGAGCTGATCATGAGTGTTATCCCCCCACGCCCACAGGCTACCGTCCTCCTTGACGGCAAGCGAGTGGTTATCCGCAGCTGACACTGCCGCCCAGTTGTTGTCGGCTCCAATACGGACAGGAGAGTACTGGTCCATAGTTGTTTTGTCGCCAAGCAAACCGCGACTATTAGCCCCCCATGCCCAGAGGCTTCCGTCCTTCTTGATGGCGAGGGTATGAACTTTGCCAGCTGACACTGAAGCCCAATCGTTAACGGTGCCCATGCGGACAGGTGCGTTTCGAGCATTGTCATCGCCAAGACCGAGTATACCATACAAATTGTTACCCCAAGCAAAGATGTCACTGCCAGAATCTGCCACTGCTAAGTCCATAGTTGTCTTGCTGAGCGTCACGTCAGTGGCGCTTCCCAATACGACTATGACGGTAGCCGTGTCCGTTCTAGATGTGTTTGCTTGACTTGTTGCAGTGACCGTGTAGGTTCCCGTCGTTGCCGGCGCAGTATAGACCCCGCTGGCGGTTATTGTGCCGTCAGTGGCAGACCAAGAGACGCTGGTGTTACCGGTGGTTCCGCCCGTGACATTCGCGGTGAATCTCAGTGTTGCGCCGGTGCCCATAGTGACTGTCTTGGGCAAGACATTGACTGCTATATCGCCCACCACTGTGACAGTTGCGGTGTCTGTCTTGGACGTGTCAGCCTGGCTGGTGGCCGTGATCGTATAAGTGCCTGAAGTTGACGGCGCAGTGTAGAGACCGCCAGTGGTTATAGTGCCGCCGGTGGCGGTCCAGTTGACTGCGAAGTTGTTGGTTGTTCCGCCAGTTACAGTGGCAGCAAATGTTTGTGTGCCGCCGGTGATCAGGCTTACAGCCTTGGGAGAAACCGTGACAGAAACTGGGTTGACAACCGTTACTATCGCTGCGTCCATCTTGGAAGTGTCTGCCTGGCTGGTGGCCGTGATCGTATAAGTACCTACAGTTGACGGCGCGGTGTATAGACCGCCAGTAGTTATCGTGCCATCAGAGGCAGTCCAAGTAACGGCAGTGCTGGTGCCTGGGGCACCACCAGTAACGGTCGCAACGAATGTCTGTGTAGCGCCAGTGGTCAGGGTTACCGTTTTCGGTGAAACAGAGACTTTGACAGGATTGACAACATTGACGGCGCAGGTGGCAGTCTTGTTGCCGTCCAGCGTGGTGACAGTGATGTTTGCCGTGCCTTGCGCCACAGCCGTCACCGACGCTATCAGACCGCTGCCGCTGACCTTGGCGACTGAGGGGTTGCTGGTACTCCAAGTGACGTTCTTGTTCGTGGCGTGGTCAGGGCTTATTGTCGCCGCCAGGAAGCCGAACCCGTCGTCCATAGTGGCCACCGAGTGACTATCGCCAGCCGACACCGTTGCCCAGTTGCTGCCAAGACCTACACGGACGGGAGTATTGTAGGAACTGTAATTGCTTGTGCCGAAACCGAGCATACCCGACACGTTGTATCCCCATGCCCAAAGGCTACCGTCTTTCTTGATGGCAAGGGTGTGGCTTTGACCAGCAGACACTGCCGCCCAGTCGATCCCCGCGCCAACGCGCACGGGAACTTTTTGGCTAATAAAAGTGCCATCGCCGAGTTGTCCATTGTAGTTGTATCCCCACGCCCAGAGGCTGCCGTCTTTCCTGAGGGCAAGCGTGTGTTGAGTACCAACGGACGCTGACACCCAGTCGTTTTCTGTGCCAACGCGGCAGGGGACGTAGCGGGTGTTATTGTCGCCAAGGCCGAGTTGCCAGTCATCGCTCCAGCCCCATGCCCAGAGGCTGCCGTCTGTCTTGATGGCGAGCGTATGCCTGAGGCCCGCCGACACGCTCGCCCAAGTGTTGGCACTGCCAACACGAACCGGGGTGCTTTGGCTCACGTTGGTCCCATCGCCGAGTTGACCTTTATTGTTCGACCCCCACGCCCAGAGGCTGCCGTCCTTCTTGATTGCGAGCGAGTGGTAGTAGCCAGCCGACACTGACGCCCAGTCACTGCTGGTGCCAACGCGAACTGGAGCATTTCGACTAACTATGGTCCCATTGCCGAGCTGACTATTGTCGTTCAACCCCCACGCCCAGAGACTCCCGTCCTTCTTGAGGGCAAGCGAGTGGTAGCAACCAGCCGACACAGCCGCCCAGTCCTTGGCGGTGCCGACTTGGACGGGTGCTAGGCGTGTCTCATTGGTGCCATCGCCGAGCTGGCCGTCTGAGTTGGTGCCCCACGCCCAGAGGCTGCCATCGGTTTTTACGGCGAGTGTGTGTTGACGACCAACCGACACGACCACACAACTGCCGGCCGCGTTCACTTGAACGGGGGAATACCGGTTCACGTTGTCGCCAAGTCCGAGCCCGCCATAATAATTGGATCCCCAAGCGAAGAGACTGTTGCCTGAAATAGTCGGGTTGTCGAGGTTCATGGTCGTTCTGTCGAGCGCCACGCCTGTGACGTTGCCCCCGGCAATGACAGTGACGGTGGCCATGCCAGCCTTGGACGAGTCATATTGGCTGGTGGCGGTTATGGTGTAGCTGCCCACCGCCGCTGGCGCCGTATAGACTCCGCCTGTGGTTATGCTGCCGCCTGTGGCATGCCATGTCACACCCGTGTTGCCCGGCGTGCCGCCGGTTACCGATGCAGTGAATGTCTGTGTACCGCCCGTTGCCAGTGTGGCCGACAAGGGGGACACTGCCACTGCCACCGGGGACAGAGCTACGGTGACGGCACAGGTGGCGGTCTTGCCGCCGTCCTGCGTGGTGACTGTGATGTTCGCAGTGCCCTGTGCCACGGCCGTCACGGATGCGGTCAGGCCGCTGCCGCTGACCTTGGCAACAGCGGGGTTGCTGCTATTCCAAGTGACATTCTTGTTTGTTGCGTGGCTTGGGATCACGGTTGCCTTCAGGAACCCGTCGTCCGCAATGGCCACTGAATGGGAACCGCCGGCAGACACGGCCGCCCAGCCTTTGTCGGTGCCTACACGGGTGGGGGTGTATTGTATGCGTAATGTGGCCTCGTCGAGGCCAAGACCAAGCCTGCCTTCGAAATTTGCCCCCCACGCCCAGAGGCTGCCATCTGTCTTGATGGCAAGCGTATGAATGCTGCTTGCGGACACGGCCGCCCAGTTGTTGTCAGTCCCCACACGGAGGATGTTCCTGCCGCCTATGTATTCGCCGAGGCCAAGCTCTCCATAACCGTTGGCCCCCCACGCCCAGAGGCTGCCATCGCTCTTGATGGCGAACGAGTACCCAGAGCCGGCCGACACGGCCGCCCAGTCGCTGTCTTGGCCTACACGTATAGGTGACTTCCGATTTATGTCGGTGGCGTCTCCGAGCTGATAGCAATAGTTGTTTCCCCATGTCCAGAGGCTGCCGTCAATCTTGAGGGCAAGCGAGTGATCGTCGCCCGCAGAGACGGCCGCCCAGTTGTTGTCCATACCCACGCGGGTGGGTGTGTTCGGATTTGCGGTGCCGCCGAGACCGAGCAGACCTTCTGAGTTGTCGCCCCACGCCCAGAGACTGCCATCGTTCTTGATGGCTAACGTGTGTTGATAACCCGCAGACACTGTCACCCAGTTGCTGTCCACTCCCACGCGGACGGGGGCGTACCTGTCTATCGCGTCGCCGGTGCCGAGCTGACCAAAGTCATTGCCTCCCCAGGCCCAGAGACTACCGTCCTTCTTGAGGGCAAGG
>Ga0268262_10003791_pt1 | contig 16061 bp, 13 predicted proteins | sample TergutNc150P3_FD_190354 | JGI IMG/M metagenome (GOLD analysis project Ga0268262, IMG submission 190354) | Nasutitermes corniger P3 segment gut microbial community from laboratory colony in Florida, USA - Nc150 P3 (SPAdes) (version 2) | ecosystem: Host-associated > Arthropoda: Insects >... | reverse complement strand
CCCAGCGTTTCTAACTCGTTATATTTCAGGCACTTACGCTTGTCTGAACCCCGATTTTTATCGGGAAAATCCTTTAATCGGGAGAATCGGGGTTCAGACAAAAAAATTTCCCTTTCACAACCCTTAACACAGGAGCATCACAATGAACACACCTAAACTAATCGCTATTTTTCTGGCGGTTTTCGCAATAACCTCGCACGCAGACACTGCGGAGCAACTGAAAACCACCATAGAAAGTTTCAGTAGCGGCACTGGCAGCCTTACTGCAACGGTAGATGGCAACACTGTCACCGTGACGGGAAGCAAAACCGGAGTTGCTCCATCGCTCACTCTGAATATAGACAGCGACGTGAGCGTGATATGGAAGGCAACGATTACTGGCAATTACAACTCGTTCAATTTTGGTACAATCCGTTTAAGCGGCACGGGTTCTTTTGAGGTGCAGAGCGGCGGCACGGTCTCGGCTACTAGCCCCACCAGTTCTATCAGCGCATATGCGATTTACAACGTTGGTGCCGGAATGGTGAACATAAGCGGCGGCACGGTCGAAGGGCTTAACAACGGCAATGCGGTTTACAATGACGGAATAATATTCATCAGCGGCGGCACGGTCACGGGCTACAAACTCAACAACGGCATCATAGTCGAGTGGAACAAGGCGGCGAACAATACCGAATACACGGCATTGAGCAATGACGATATTACCGCATTGCCTTCCTCAGCCACCGCAACCTGGAACGGTCGCGGTGGCATTGCCTACGCCAAGGGCGAAAACACAGGTTTCATCCCCATTGAGGGCGTAACGGTGAGCAAGGTAAAAATAACCGAACCCACGGTAACAAACACAGCCCTTGTTTACACGGGCAGCGAGCAATCAGCAGGCATAGCCGCAAACGCCGCCTACACCGTCACAGGCGACAAAGAAGCAACAAACGCAGGCGATTACGCAGCAACCTTGGTCTTGGACAAGGACAACTTTGAATGGTCAGACGGCACGGATGACGACCTCTCATTGCTGTGGGCAATAGCAAAGGCAAAAATAGCCAAGCCCTCGGTCACAAACACATCCCTCGTTTACACAGGCAGCGAGCAGTCGGCAGGCATAGCCGCAAACGCCGCCTACACCGTCACGGGCGACAAAGGCACAGCCGTGAACAGCTACACAGCAACTGTTGCGTTGAACGACAAAGCAAATTACGAATGGGCAGACGGCACAACCGCCGACCTCTCGTTGCCTTGGGCAATATCAGCACCACTGATAGACCCAATCCTCCCGCAAATAGCAGGCGGCAGCATCCGCGTGCAGGCAACAGCCAACGCCATAATGCTGGAAAATTTGCCAAGGAACGCAAAGGTACAGGTGTACACCCTGCAAGGCAAGCAAATATATTCCGCCAATTCTGATAATTCTCAAATTCTGAGAATCCCGGTTCAGACAAAGGGAATGTACATCGTCAAGGCAGGCAGCCAAACGTTGCGTGTAGCGGTAAGATAAAATCAACAACCGTGGAGCAGGGGCGAATTGCATTCGCCCCTTTTTTTCTATATTCTCTATAAAATGTCCACGCATACCCCATTGCCTCCTGGTTTCAAACTGCCGCCGCTTGCCAGCGGAACAGAGGAATTTTTTGTGAATATGGGGCCACAGCACCCCAGCACCCACGGCGCGTTGCGCCTTGTTTTGCGTTTAGACGGCGAAACTATAATTGAGGTTGTGCCGCATTTTGGCTATATACACAGAGGTTTGGAAAAACAAGCCGAAAGCGAAACCTACATTCAATACATCCATCTCACAGACCGGCAAGACTACCTAACCTCGCACCAAAACAACCATTGCGTTTGCTTGGCAATAGAGGAAGCGATGGGCATTGGAGTCCCAGAACGCGGCGAATATATAAGGGTAATGCTCTGCGAGCTTAACCGCATAGCTTCGCATTTGGTTTTTTATGCCTGCTTTGGCGGCGATTTAGGCGGGCAAACCGCGTTGCTCTATGGCTTCAAAGAACGCGAGATGATTCACGATATTTTTGAAGATGTGTGCGGGCAGCGGCTCACTATGAATTATTTTAGGCCAGGTGGCTCAGTAAAAGACGTCCCCGATACCTTTATCCCAAGAGTCAAGGCGTTTTTGGAACACCTAAAACCAACAATGAGAGACTACGAAACTCTGCTCTCCAAAAATGTGATAGTGCTGTTTCGCTCGCAGGGAATTGGGGTTCTCTCAAAAGAAAGGGCTATTGAACTCGGCTGTTCAGGCCCCGTTCTAAGAGCGAGCGGTGTGAATTACGATGTACGCAAAAACGACCCTTACTCAATTTACAGCACTCTTGATTTCAATGTCCCCGTTGCAACCGAGGGCGACTGCTACGCACGTTACATAGTGCGAATACAGGAAATTCACGAATCAATGAAAATTTTGGAACAGTGCATAGCCAAATTTCCAGATGGGCCGTACCGCTCTGCTCCAAAACCGAGTTACAAACTTCCGCCGGGCAAATACTACGCTCAAACGGAAACCGCAAAAGGCATCTACGGAACTTATATAGTTGCGGACAAAGGCGACAAGCCTTACCGCATACACACCCGTAGCCCAAGTTTTGCAAACCTATTTTCCCTGAACGAAATGAGCAAGGGGCACAAGGTCTCCGATTTGGTGACTATAATGGCTACCCTTGACCCCGTAATACCAGAAATAGACAGGTGAGCTATGAGTAATCCAAACGAGGAAATTTATTGGAATTCAGACCGCAAAATGCGGCTTTTGTTCGCGTTTTGCGGCTTTGCGATGTTTTTTGCCCTGCTTTACTATTTATCCGATGTACTGATTCCATTTATCATAGCGTTTTTGCTGGCATATATTCTAAACCCCATCGTGAATTTATTGCAAAAAAAAGTTAAGCACAGGTGGCTGGCTTCTATAATAGTATTGATGTTAGTGCTAATCATTTTCATTGGGGCGGTGCTCATATTTGTCCCGATGATTATTGACCAAGCCATAAATTTAGGGCGTCTGTTGCAAAAATATGCAAGTGACAGCACGTGGAAAGCGACCATTATGGAATATCTGCCAAAAGAGATTAAACTGTATTGGGATAAAATATGGGAAGAAAGAAATTTTGAGCCTCTTTTGGACAAATTGCAGAATTTTGATTTGCTGAGTATTGCGCAGAGCGCTTGGGAAAAAATTTTGCCGAGCGCGGCTGGCGTGTTTTCTGGGGTTGGCAGGGTGTTTGCGTGGTTTTTTGCCCTTTTTATGATAGCTCTATGCTTGGTGTTTGCGCTGATAGATTTTGAAAACATCAAGAAAAAAATGTCTAACCAAATTCCAGAAAAATATCACGAAAGCGTTTTGCATTTTTTCAGCTCCTTTGACCATATAATGGGAAATTATTTTAGGGCGCAGACCGCTGTCGCTTCTATTGTCGGGGCGCTTTTTGCTATAGCGTTTAGCATAATGGGGCTTCCGATGGGGCTTCCGTTTGGCCTTTTCATAGGCGTATTGAATATGGTGCCGTATTTGCAGATAGCGAGCATTCCCATAGCGGCGTTTTTGGGGCTGATTTATTCGCTGGAAGCGGGCGTAGCTTATTGGGAAGTGGCTTTGATGATAATCGTGATTTACGCAGGCATTCAGGTTCTGCAAGATTCGGTGATAGTTCCAAAGATAATGGGCGGGGCACTCGGTCTTTCGCCAGTTCTCATTTTGATTTCGCTTGTGGTTTGGGGAAAGCTGCTGGGCTTTTTAGGGCTTGTGCTAGCCATTCCATTTACCAGCGTTGTAATTGCTACATATAAAAGCTTTAGGGTAAAGGGGAAGTCTCCCCCTCGCTCCAACCACCCGTAAACTTAGCCGCTGGGCAGGCTACGCAGTTGCAGGGCTGGTTTGTTTGAGAAGGTGGTTCTCAATATCGGCTACGGTATAGCCTTTCTTTATGAGGTCTAGAATTTCTTCACGATTTTCGTTTCGGCCATCTTCCCTAGCCTCTTTCTGCCAAACTCTCTTAGCATCATCCCAATTCCATCCGCTCAACAACATATTATGTACCTCCGACCCATGTTCCTTCAAAAAATCCCTAAGCACATCTTGGCGTATGCAATCGCCAATGGCACGCTTTATAGCGCTACCCCTATCCATTGACTTAACATATTCCTTTATTAAATATATAAAAATTTCATAGCCTTTCAGTTTTTCGCTACGGGTTGCAAATTCCTCGTTCCTGCCCTTATTTATATTGTAAACAGTCACCACAAGCTCAAGTTTGGCAAGACTTTCTGGCAGAGGCTCGCTGAACATATCGAAAAGCTTTAAAACCTGCTTGTCGGGGTATTCATCGTCTCCGTTGTACAGCACTATGAATTCAGGGTTCGGAATGGTTATCTTTTTAGAGCCATAGAGGTTATCTTCGCTAACTATCTTTTCATAAACCCTTGCGATATAGCCAGACATTTTTTACCCTTAACGCATTAGGAGATTTTATGCCAAGAGTCGCAAAAAAAGAAAAAACCGAGTTAAAGGCAGAGGCTAGGCCAAAAAGATTATCAAAAGCTGCTTTATGGCGGCAAAAGCATCCTAACGGCATAGGTTTAATAATTCACGATATGAAAGCTGTGTTAAGGCAATACGACACTCCGTGGTGGTACACTTGATATGAGATACCTTATTGACACAAATATATTTCTCTTTGTAATACAAGAGCAAGATAAAAAATCCCTCTAATAAGTTTCGATACCTATATGCCATACTACATAAGCCAGGGATTGAATTTTATTTGGAACAGATTTTAACATAATTTTTTCTACATTAACTCTGCCGTGAAAATACAGAAGTTGAAAATTCAAGGGTTTAAGTCTTTTGAGCAAAAGGTGGAAATACTATTTGAAGGGAATGGGTTGACCGCTATAGTTGGTCCAAACGGCTGCGGCAAATCCAATATAGTGGATGCAATACGCTGGGTTATGGGCGAGCAACGAGCTGGGTTGCTCAGAATGGACAAAATGCAGGGAGTTATTTTTTCCGGAACTGCGGAGCGACCCGCTAAGAGCATGGCAGAAGTTTCCCTTGTTATTGAAAACGATAAAGGGCTTTTGCCCTCCGAGTACTCCGAGGTTATGATAACCAGAAAAGCCTTTAGCAACGGTGAATCCGAATACTTGATAAATAACCAAGAATGTAGGCTTGCAGATATAAGAAATCTATTTGCAGATACCGGTATGGGTTCAGGCTCTTATTCCCAAATGGACCAGCGAATGGTGGACGCCTTGCTCAGTGACAAAGCGGATGAACGCAGGACAATTTTTGAAGAAGCCGCAGGCGTGAGCAAGTACAAAAAGCAGAGAAAAGAAGCCGCCGCCCGCCTTGAAAGAGTGCAGATAGATTTGGACCGCATATCAACGGATTTGCAATACGCGAAAAACCAATTCAGGCAACAGGAGAGAATGCTCGTCCGCGCACAGGAACTCCGCAAACTGAAAACCCGTTTGAAAGAGGTAGATGTCTCCGTAAACCTCGGCAAATATACGAATGACAAAGCATCTCTAAAAAAACTCTCCGCCGCCAAAATCACGGGGGAAACGGAAGTTGAAACCTTGAGGATGAAATTGACCGAACTGGAAATAAAAATAGAGGAAAAACGCCTTTTAATATCCAGCGATGAGGAAAATTTAAGAGAATGCGAAATAGAAGTTTCAGATGCAAAATCAGAAGCGGCAAAACTAAACGAAGCCTATATCCATTTGCAAAATAGAGGAAAAGAACAAGGGGAAAATAAAATTCGCTGCGAACGCGAAATAAGCGAAAGCGAAAATGCGATTTTGGCATTAAAAGATGAAATGCAGCATTTGGAAAACGAATTGAGAAGCGCAACGCCAAAATTAGAGGCAATAGAGGCGCAGAGCAAAAAAGAAACCGAAATTTTGCAAAATCTGCGGTATTCCATAGAAGACCTGCGCAAAAGGCACAGAGAACTTTCAGAAAAAAGGTTGCAGTTCGTTCAAACAGAAGGGAAACTCAAAAGCCTGTGGCAGAGAACTGATACCGAAATAGAAATGTTGGAAAAACGAATACAATCGGAAACTGATGATATTCAAAATATGGATTCCAAAATTCAGGAATACGAATCATCTATGAATAACAAGGAAAACGAAATAAACGAAAACAAACACAAATCCGAAATTCTTGCCGAGAAGCAAAACGTTTTGGCAAACGAAAAAGAAACCCTAAACGAAAATCTAGATTCCTTGGTAAACCGAAACTTGGAAGCCATTAGGGAAAAAGCCCGTTTGGAATCTCGCTTGGAAACCCTGCAAAGCATAAAAAATTCCAAAAATCTGGAAGGCAATAAATTGCTCTTAAATCAAAAAGCGGAGGAAATAACCCTCCTTTCAAATCAAATAGAAATTTTAGATAGCAAGTATGCCGGCTTAGTTGAATTCTGCCTAGGTTTTTTGGTGCAAGCCCTTTTAATGCAAAATAGAGAAACCGCCTTAGCTTGCGAGCAAATCTTGAGCGGTGAAAATTCAGGGCGAGCCTTGCTAGCTTGGAATGTTTCGGAAACCTCAATTGACATCTCGCAAAAAATCAGCGACCAAGACATAATAGCTCCGTTGACATCTCTGGTAAAATGCAGCGAAAATTCCTCCGCTCTGTTAAATTCTCTGCTCTCTAAATATTTTTTGGTAAAAAATTTTGAAGCGGCGGCAAGGCTTGCAAAAGAATATGCCGGCAAAGATTTGTGGTTCTGCACGGAGAACTGCCAGGCCATCAATTCCATAGGCTTGGCTCAAATAGGCAAGGAATCGGAAGAGAGCTACGGTATTTTGCAGCAAAACGCAGAGATAAAAGACCTGAAAACGAGCATATCCTCTCTGAACGAGGAGATGAATTCCATAAATTCGCAAATCACCGCGGCAAAAGAAAAATTGCAGGAATTGTCCGTTTTAATTTCAAATACCTCAGAAGAAAAGCAAAATTTGGAATCGCATACAATAAAGGCAAATTCCGAATTGAAAATAGCCGAGGCAAATATCTTTGCGCTCAAAGCCCAAAGAGAAAAAACGCAGCAAGAAATCTCAGATTTTGAAGCTCGCTTGCAAGAATTGAAAAGTTCCAGAAGCTCAAATGCAGAACTCAATGCAGCGGAGCTTGAACTTGAACAAACGGAACGCGAATTTGAACGCATAGATGGCGAACTTGGGGAGCAGGAGAGGCTGTCTAGAAATCAAGAGGAAATTATAAACGAAGTTGCAAATTCCTTGAGCACAAACAAATCGCAGTTTTCGGAAAAGGAAAATCGCTTGCGTTTTGTAAAAGAGCAAATAAAAACCATCAACAATGTAATTGTTCTGCGCAGCGAAGAACTTGAGGCAATAAATGCAAGAACAGGGCTTTTGCAAAATGAGCTTGAGGACAAGGCTCTGCAAATAGAAAATCAGCAGGAGCTTTTGACAAAAAAAGAGAATTTGCGAGACGTGGCACGTGAGAAATACAATGTAATGGGCGGCGACATAGAAGAATGGAGAACAGAAGTTAGAGAGATAAACCGCTCCTTGCGCGAAAAGGAGAAAAACTCCCACGATTTAGAACTTGCAATACAAGGTTCTTCAAATTCTTTGGAAAGGGTTAGGGAGCGAATATTTCAAGAGTATGAATTTGATTTAGAAAGAGAAGCTGCCGAACAAGATTTTGTTCCTGTGCAGATAGAGGAGCGCGAAGCAAATGTTGAAATATATGATTTGCGTGAAAAAATAAAATCCATAGGCCCAGTCAACGCCACTGCTGCGGAGGACTTTGAGGCTGAGAAAGAAAGGGTGCTCTCCATAGAAACCCAATACAATGACCTCAACAAAACAAAAAATAGCCTCTTAGCGGCAATGGAGAGGTTAGACTTGGTAGCCCGTGACCGTTTTTTAGATACATTTCGCAAAATACAACGCAATTATCAGGATGTGTTCACAAATTTGATGCCCGGTGGCGAAGCCCTGCTCTCTATGCAAAGCGATTTAGACCCACTGGAAGCGGAAATTGTGATAAATGCTCGCCCTCCCGGCAAAAGGATGATGGGTGTCAGGGCTTTATCCGGCGGGGAAAGAGCTTTAACCGCTACATCCCTGCTCTTTGCCCTTTATATGGTAAAACCATCTTCCTATTGCATACTGGACGAAATAGACGGGCCGCTTGATGACGCCAATATCGGGCGTTTTATGGGACTTTTGCGCCGTTTTAGCCATCAAACCCAGTTTGTTGTGATTACCCACAATAAAAGAACAATGGCTGCATCCGACAAGCTCTATGGCGTAACCCAAGAGATAAAGGGCGTGAGCAAAGTGGGTTCGGTGCGTTTAGAAGATGTAGGTGTATAAATTTTTCTATTTTCTTATAATATTGTCTTTTAATGGAGATGCTGAATGAGAGCTTTGCGTTTTGCCATTGTTATGGTTGTTGTGTTTGGTAGCATAGCGGCTTTTGCAACTGATGCCCGTGTAGAATCTATGGGAAAGAGCGCTAGGTTCATTATGGATGATATATCCATTTTTGATAACCCAGCTAATACCAGCCTCTATCCGAATTTCCTCATAGGCGAGCTTGGTGTTTATAGCGGCGAAGTTGAACCCGGTGCAAATCACGACCCGTGGAATCCTTGGTTTGGCGGCTTGTTCTCGCTTGACATAGGCGGTAGCAAATCTCTTTCAATTGGTGGCGTTTTGGGGCGCAAAGACGAAAGGCTGCTGAAATATTTCCCGGATTATATATTTAGCTCGGCTGGTCTTTTAAACGGAGAAGCCACTCTTGTAACTGACCTTCCAGTGACTAATTTCGATGGTTTTTTAGGAGCGACTTTTGGTAGCATAGCCACGGGTTTGCATATATACATAGCACATCAAGACGGCATAACCAACAGTGGCAGAATGACCAACGAAGCCTTTGCCTCTGCTTTGCAGTTAGACGGCGGCGTGAATGTTGAAATTTCAAGCGATTATCAATTTGAAGTTTCCGGCGGAGTAGCCCGAATTCAGTATGGGCCTAGTGACCACGCCTTGTTTGATAGCGATCTGTTCTCCGGTTTTGCGAGTGCTCGCTTCTTCAAAAGAATAAGCGCTATAGAAGGGCATCTTATTCCTGTGGCTTCTTTCCGTATGATGAATGCTCCTGGCCGTAGCGAAACAGATATCAATGTTGGTATGGGCGTTGATACCAAGTTTGAGAGGGGTTTCTTTTGGCTTGGCTTAACAGGTTTTTATAATGTTCAGAAGGCTGGTTCTAATTGGTCTATGACCGATTCCGGTACTGTTTTCAAAGATTTAGACGATGGTGGCTGGGGTACAGGTTCAAAAGCCAGGTTACAGCAGGTTGGCGGAATAATCAGTTTTGGCATTGAGAGAAATCTTTGGTGGGATTGGTTTGTTATGCGAGTTGGCGGGCAGAAAGTCATTGCTTATGCAGACTATAAGGCCTCAGAGGATGCCCCGATGAGTATCCTATGCCCATCGGCTCCAGAACATCCTTGCAATGAAAACGGAAACTATTTTGTGACCAACCCGGTTAACGATGGTACTAACAACGATAATGTAGGTTTTGGCTTTGGGGTCAATATTGAGGAAAGGCTAAAAGTTGATTTCACCGTATCCGAAGATTTTCCGTTCCGCAACCCGTTCCAAGGCGGTGGCCGGTTGATAAACAAAATTTCTGCGACATACTCTTTCTAGAAACTGGATATGTATAAGCCATATCCTTGGTTTCTTTTCATATCTCTTATGTTTGCCTCTTGTGCAGACCCTGCTTTTAGGGTGCACGAGCGGCTGGAAGAAACCTTGCAGCAAGATTTGGAGAGTATGGTTGCCCAGATAATCAAAGGTTCTAATAGGGAAAATGTTCTGGATTCCCCATATTTTGTGATAAAGGACTTAAGGGAATTTCGCGGCGATACGGCAAGGATTTATTCCGCATACGCAGAAGTTGACTTTTATTACTTTAAAAATGTAAAAATAGGCGAAAAACGTAAATTTCGCTATGATGCGAATAAACACTATTGGGATAGGTATTTTAAGGAATGGTTTCATTATTGGTAATAAAACTTAAAGTTTTTTCTATTTTCTACCGATATATACTATGAAGAGGTAATGGCTATGCAAATTTCAAATATCCAAGTGCAAAGCGGAGCCGCTGAGTGGGCTAAGAGAGCCGCAGGCGGGGATGCCTCTACCCGTACAAAAGAAAAAGACGAAAAATCTTCAAAAACAGTCCGTGACAAGGTTTCTATATCCGCAGATGCTGGCAAAAGCAATTCCGCAGAAGCCTTGGTAAGAGCAAGGGCAAATGCCTTGCCGGAAATCAGGGAAGAAAAAATAGCCGTTGCCAAGGAACGTATTGAAAGTGGCTACTATAACTCACCTGAGTTTAGCAAAGAGCTTGCAGGGCACTTGGTAGATGGTTAAACCATTTTTTCTCGCTTGCCTTCTGATTTTTTTGTCGTTTGGCTTGGCGAGAGCACAAGATGCTTGGTTTTCGGCAGACCTCCCATTGAATGGCAAACTTTATCCTGTGACTGCCAGAATTCTTTCAAAAAAAGCAGGTGATAACATTGAATTTTCATTGGACTTGTCTTACCGCACAAAAGATACTTCCTTTTCAATGCACACTACCGGAGTTTACAACGCGGTAAAAAAGAATCCCGTTTGGCAAAACTCTATCAGAAGCGGCTTATACGCCGTTGAATGGACTTTTAGAGATTATACGGAAATACCAGCCGCTGTTTATTGGAGCAGCAATAGAGGCTCTAACATAAGCACAACAACATTTGAAAACGATGCTGTGCCGGAGGAATTTCTCTATTTTTTAACCGAAAAGATAGATTCTAACAACAAAAGCAAAGATTTTAAAATTCTCTCCCCCGTTTGGGAAGTTTCCCATATCCCAGAGGCTTGGGTAATCACTGCCAATTACACGGGATTAAAGATGCGTATTCAAGGCGTTGATTGCTATCAGGTTGTTTACGTGAGAAGCGATGGTGCGCGTGCGGAATACTATATAACGGTAAGAGGCAAGCAAGTTTGGCGTTTCCAAACCTTCAGAGGCGTTTGGTTTGACAGGGTTCAGTAAATTCCCCAAAAAACGTTGACAAACCGCCTTAATTTTGCTATATTTACTTTCCCAGCTTATGGCGAGCGATAAAACAGATGTTATAGCGATAGATGGTCCTAGCGGAACAGGAAAGAGCACCACGGCAAAAATGGTAGCCAAGGAACTCGGTTGGACTTATCTAGACACAGGAGCTATGTATAGAGCCGTGGCTTACTTGATGGAAAATGGGGAAAAGACAATAAATATAACATTTGACAACAATAACCAAATCTTGATAAATGGCGTTAATAGGGAAAGCGAAATTAGAGAACCTAAAATAAGCGCAGTGGTCAGCAAATATAGCGCAATGCCCAACATTAGAGAAGCCCTGACCGTGCAGCAAAGGGAAATAGGCTCAAAGCAGCCGTGCGTGCTGGATGGCCGCGATATTGGAACGGTTGTGTTCCCAAACGCAAAGCACAAATTCTTTTTGACGGCAGATTATAAAACCAGAGCAGCCAGACGGCTTTTGGAGTTGCAAAACGCAGGCAAGGCAGGTGGCGAGACTCTGGAATCCGTAGAGAAAAATTTAAGGGAAAGGGACGAAGCGGACTCAAAAAGAGATGTAGCCCCCCTTGTCCGAGCAAAAGATGCAATTGAAATAGACACCTCGCATTTAACAATACAGCAACAGGTTCAGAGGATTTTACAGAGCGTTGGCGAGGTGGCGCGCTGTAATTCGCTGAACACAACCCCAAGGTTACAATGTCCAATCTAAAGCTAAAAACAGGTTCTCAAGAGGACTTAAACGAAATTTTGAATGCCGAGCAAATGAGCAAAGGCACAATAGCTTCGCAAGAGTCTATGGAGGCCTACAACCAAACCCTTAAAGACTTCAAAGAAGAAGTTGTTGTAGAGGGTATAATTCGCCAAGTCAATGACCAGGAAGTCTTTGTTGACATAAAAGGCAAATCCGAAGGCATAATCCCCCGCGAAGAGTTTAAGGAAGGGGAATCCATATATGTAGGCTCAAAAATTGAAGTCTATATAGACAAATTTGAAAATGACGATGGCCGCTTGGTTCTCTCCAAGCAAAAAGCGGATTTTTTGAGAATTTGGAAACAAGTTTACGAATCTTATGAAAGAGGCGATATTGTGCGCGGAAGCCTCTCTCGCCGCATAAAGGGTGGCGTGGAAGTTGACCTTTTTGGCATACCGGCATTTTTGCCAGGTTCACAGATAGACCTTCGCCAAATACCCGATATCAATGTTATGATAGGCCAGGAATTTGATTTGAAGATTATCAAAATCAATAAAGACCGCAGAAACATTGTCGTTAGCCGCCGCGTTGTGCTTGAAGATGAGCGCAACAAGCAAAGAGGCAATGTTTTGGATACGTTGGAAAAGAACCAGGTTCGCAAAGGCATTGTCAAAAACATCACCGAATTCGGTGCATTTATAGACCTTGGCGGCGTGGACGGCTTGCTGCACATAACGGATATGAGCTACAAACGCATCAACGACCCAAAGGAAATTGTGCAGCTCGGCCAGGAAATTGAAGTTATGATTTTGGACTTCAACGATAAAAAGGAACGCATTTCCCTTGGCATCAAGCAACTGCATCCGCACCCGTGGAAAGACGTTGCGGAACGTTACCCAGAAGGCACAAAGGTCAAAGGCAAAATTGTTTCCGTTACCGATTATGGTGCATTTGTTGAGCTGGAAAGCGGTTTGGAAGGCTTAATTCACGTTTCCGAAATATCCTGGAGCGCGCATTTGCAGCATCCCAACAAATTCTTCTCGGTGGGTCAAGAAGTTGAAGCCGTTGTCTTAAAAGTTGAAGCCGAAAATGAACGCATCTCCCTTGGCACAAAGCAATTGGATGCAGACCCGTGGGAATCCATTGAAAGCGAGCTTTTGCCGGGTGCAAAGGTTACAGGCGAAGTTCGTTCCATCGCTACATTCGGTGCATTCGTTGAGATTAAAGAAGGCGTTGATGGCTTAATCCACGTGTCCGATATGAGCTGGACAAAGAAAATTGAGCATCCGAGCGAGATGATAAAGAAAGGCGACAAGGTTGAATGCGTTGTGCTTGCGGTAGATAGCGAACGCCGCCGCATTTCACTTTCTATGAAGCATTTGGAAGACGACCCGTGGGATTCCGTTGAAAGCGATTTCCAGACTGGCGCGGAAACCAAAGGCAAAGTGATTCGCCTTATTGACCGCGGGGCGGTTATTGAGCTGAATCGCGGCTTTGAAGGTCTTGTTCCTGTTTCAAAATTGGGAACGGATTACATCAAAGTTCCTGCCGAAGCCTTCAAACTTGGCGATGAAATTCCGGCTGTAGTCACAGAGCTAAATCACAATCAGCGTACCATTTACCTCTCTGCCGCAGATTACTTCAAAAACCACGGCGATGAACTTGCTGCTTGGAGAGAAGCCCACAAGCCCGGTATGAATGTAACGGATAAGAAAAAGAAAGAAAAGAAGAAAAAAGAAGAAGAAGAGAAAAGCGCTTAATAGCTTGGGGGGTTAATAACCCCTTTTTTTGAAAACGCCCTTGACAAATGTCTTTATTTTTGTTATATTTATAACTAGTTATGATATTTTTTGGTTTTAAATTTTTGGAGGGCTGCAATTTTCAGCTTTGAGGTGAATCTATGAAAAACATTAAAATTGGTCCCAAGCTAATCGTATCTTCCCTATTCACAGCCGCATTGATGGCTTTTATGGGAATATATTCTATGAAAAGTTTGACAATCATTAACGGCGAAACCGATATGCTGTACGAAAACGGCGCAGTTCCTCTTGGAATACTTGTGAAAACAGCCTATCTTTTGCAGGAAACACGCCTAAGCGTTAGGCATTGGCAAATTGCGAAAACCGACAAGGAGCGCGTTGCCGCCTTGAAAAACATAAATGATGTGTATGCCGAGATAAAAGGGCTTCTATACAAGCAAAAAGAGCTGCTTTTAGAGGAAGCGAGTAAAAAATCTTTGGTTGATTTAGAGGCATCCATAGATAGATATATAACGGAAGCGCGGAATTTTCTAAGAGCTGCCAAAAATTTCAGCCAAGAAGGAGTCAACACGGATGATGTCTCGCCTGCGTATATAAATGCATCAGCAGAAATGCTGAAAGCTCTAGATTCCACCATAGAAAAGGAAATAAAATCAGCTTCAATTCTATCGGATAGCGCTACGGAACTGACAATCCGCTCCAAAAATATTGCGTTTGCCATTATGGTAATAGCTTTGCTTTTTTCCACGGGTTTCAGCATCTTTCTCACAATTTCCATCACTCGCCCCCTGAACATTATGGTCAGCACGCTTAACAATGTGGAAAAGGGCGATATGACAATCCGTGCCAATTTGAAACGTGGGGATGAGCTTGGGTCGCTTTCCAACGCATTGGACAGCTCGTCTTCTAAACTGCGGTTCATATTTGAGCATCTCCAGAGGCATTCGGGAATATTGGTAAGTACGGCAGAGGAACTTTCCAGCGTTGGCAGGCAAATATCGGATGCAGCGGAGGCAAGCGTTTCCCACGGTATGACCGTTGCAAGTGCCTCCGAGCAGGCAGCAACTAGCATACGCTCTATCGCGAGCAACGCAGAAAAGACTTCTATGAACGCCAACGAGGTTGCTAGCTCTGCGGAACAGATGTCCGTGAATATGCACACCATAGCTTCAGCTATAGAGGAGATGAGCGCGAGCATAAGCGAAATATCCAGCAATGCCCACGAAGTAGGTATGATTGCCAACGAAGCCACGGTTAAGTCCCACGATGCCACCGACGTTATGAGCAAGCTCGGCGCTGCCGCCAAGGAAATTGGGCACGTGACCGATATTATCAAAAAGATAGCGGATAAAACAAACCTTCTGGCGTTGAACGCTACCATAGAGGCAGCGAGTGCGGGTGCGGCAGGAAAGGGTTTTGCTGTTGTGGCAGGCGAAATCAAGGAACTTGCCAACCAGAGTGCCGCCAGCGCAGACGACATAACACGCCGCATAGAAAGCATTCAGGTAGGCACAAACAATGCAGTCAGGGTTATAGACGAGGTTTCGGAGATTATAAAAAAAATCAACCATAGCGTGGAATCCATATCCATCCACGTTGGCGAGCAGACCAAGGCGAGCAACGAGATAGCGAGCAATGTTTCTCAAGCAAATATCGGGGCAAAGCGCGTGGCTTCTGCCATAGGCGAGGTAGCCAGGAGCAGCAGCGACATAGCTCGCAACGCTGGCGAAGCTGCCAAGGGTGCTGTAGTGGTTAACCAAGGCGTGAACAGCATAACGCAAGAGGCCAAAAGCAGTACCCAAGGTGCAAACCAAACTAGCCAGCAGGCAAGCGAACTTGCCAAAGCAGCAAATAATTTGAAAAGGCTTTTGAGTCAGTTCAAGACGTAAATCTAAACTCCGACTTTAGATTTACGCCTTTTTACATTTCTATCTTATCCAAATGGCTAACTGGCACAATGGGGAAAAGCCGAATTTATATTTTTTTCGGGACGAGAAGGGGCACGAAATAGATTTGCTCATTCAAAATTTTCGCCAAATTGGAAAAACTCGGATACGGCTGCGAAATATGCCTCACTCCAGAGCCACAGCCGTTATCTCCAGAAGCTATGGCTATTTCTGTTTGGGATATTTGAAAAGCCATCCGCCTAACGGCTAGCGGCGACTTTCATCAAAACATTCTAGTTCATCTATAGTCACGATTAGCCAACTCAATGCACCTCTGAATCCCGCAAACCATTATATTATCTGCTACGGGATATTATCTAAGTGTAATATAGAAAACCAAAACTTACAAAAAAATTCACCCCATTTCTAACGCGGCTTGTATGCTAAAAGTCCCCCTCAACGCACAAATTATTCGCTGGTAATGCCGTATGTCATCAAACTCCAGCTTTTGCCCTTTGCGGTCTTTTAGCCATTTTTGGGCGGGCTGGTAGCCGCCGATGTAAAACTCCCACGCTTCTCGCGGAACATTATCAAAAAAT
>Ga0268262_10003790_pt1 | contig 16062 bp, 15 predicted proteins | sample TergutNc150P3_FD_190354 | JGI IMG/M metagenome (GOLD analysis project Ga0268262, IMG submission 190354) | Nasutitermes corniger P3 segment gut microbial community from laboratory colony in Florida, USA - Nc150 P3 (SPAdes) (version 2) | ecosystem: Host-associated > Arthropoda: Insects >... | reverse complement strand
CCCCCCCCCGTTAAATAGGAGTCCTTTTCTCATTTGTAGATAACTTTCATGGTTAAATATTTCTCTTTTTATATTCACATCATAAGTTGTCTCTTTAACATTACCAAAATCAAGATTATATGATGCGCAACAAGCACTAAATGTATTCCATCCGATACCAAAGTGAAACCATGGTCTGATACACACAGGAACTTGCATAAATTCTTCATTCATTTTTATATATTCTCCCTTTTCAATTTATTTAATGTTTCAAGTATTAATGTAGATGATATTAATGTAGATGATGTACTTTTCGTGTAAGGAAAATAAAAAAAGTCCACTCCGCATGGCTTTAATTGTTCCTCATATTTAAGCCATTTTGGGGTGTTTTTTAAATCATCCCCTACAAATATCGCGTTAAATTTGTATTGCTGCCACTGTAAATATTTATCCTGATTTATCTGCGGAACAGCTTTATCAACATACTTTATCGCGCTGACGATTTCTATTCTTTCCTCAAATGGTATTACGGGTTTCTTGTTCTTATGTTCCAAAACCAATTCATCTGTCGATACTGTACAAATCAAATACTCGCATAATTCTTTTGCTTTTTTAATAATATTAAGATGTCCTACATGAAACAAGTCAAATGTTCCGGGAACATAACCAATTTTATATTTCAAAACTGCATTCCTTTGTCAGTTCAGAAAAAATTTGGTCTTTTATATACTCACCGTTACCGCCGGGATTGACTTTAAGCAGTCTCTTTGCCAAAGAAAGCCTCTTTTCTTTCATCGGGTCAATATCTTGCCTAACATCTTCAAGTAATTTAATAATATCGCCTTTTTCCCTTGCTACATATACGTTACTGCATATTTCATCATAAAAATAAATTCCACCTCCGCTTTCTTTTATTGTAAAAATAAGCGGTCTTCCTGTATAAAGGTATTCAATTAAAAATGCCGTTCCATCGGTTATTATGGCATCGGAGGCGTAAAATGAATTTCTGTAATCAGGCGACCGATCCAATATAACATTATCTTTTTTTTCAACAATTTCAACTAAATGATTTAATTCAAATTCTGTCATTAAGCCGCTATTTACCAGCGCGCCAAACATAAGAGGATGGGGACGCCAGAGCAGAACTATATCAGGATGATTTTCGAAATAAGAAAATATTTCTTCTTTCCATATAAAAAACGTACCGGCTCCGGGTCCTTCCTTTAATGTATGCTGTGTATTCCATAGAATTGTTTTACGTCCATTTATTTTCATTTTCCATTCTTCGGGAATGGTATTACGTTTTTCCTCAAGGTTCGAATAATAATCAGCTCTGGGGTGTCCCCATGCGACAATATTTTTTTCCTGATTATGTCTAACTTTCTTAGCCAGTTCTTTTACCATATCTCCATATACTATAAATTTCCAAGTTAAATATTGCAAAGGCATTTTAAAATGATAATCCAAATTCCATGCGGCAATTTCAAAACCATATCTGATATACACGCATCTTCTTACCACTTTATCTATATCATAAATATAAAACTGCTTGGGAATAAGATCATAGGGCTTAACAAATACAGCGACATCCGGGCTTTCTTTGCTCAAATCGTACATTGTATACGGCATAATAGGATATCTTTCTTTCCAATAAGGCTCCATCTCTTCATTTGGAACTGCGTGTCCTTCTTTATAATTTTGATGAGAAAACGGGATATACACATGTTGGGCAATAAACCGCTCATCTTTATTACAGGCGTCATAAAATGATTGTAACGAAGGCCAGACTGAATATTCCTGCGCAAAAAAAACAATTTTAAGCTTGCTTTCCGAGATATTCTTAATCCGCTCTAAAAGCGCTTTCATGTCTTTTTTAAGTTTTGAATACTTCCATCTACTTTTTGCATCTGCCTCAAAAAGTATTTCCAATAACTGTTGCAAGAACGACATATAGGCGCGCTCGCTTTCGGGAATGTTCCATTGGCATCCCTTTGGGCGAATTAGCACATCAGTTATTTCGTTCTGAATTTCCCGTTCAAAAATATACAGATTATAATTAATAAAATTTAAGTTTATTAAACCGTTTATAATTGACTCTAGTTTGATATACCGGCTATAGTTTAATTTCAATATTTCATGATTAATCCAGTCAATGTTATTAATTAAAAATACTTTGCATCTTGTTTTATCTAATGCGCGTCTAACGGATATTATATAAGGATCGAGTTTAAGGGGTATATTAAAGTCTTTTGAAAAGAACGGGATAATATCATCACCGCATTTAACGTAAAATAAAGTATTTTTTTGTAATTGTTTGGTTGCTTGTGTTAAAATTGTCGAACTAGTAAAGACTTCATCAGGACATAAAATAGTAAAATCGCATCCTTCTGACGCTTCAAGGCATTGTTTGAATACTTCTGAACCATTTGCACGACGGGAATTTCGGCTGATGATTATATTTGCATTTTTTCCGGTTTTATGTTGATTTATTAAATTCTCTAAACCGGCGTGATCAAAACCCGGACAGGCGTTATCCAATAGAAACAAACGCAAATCAGAGAAATCCTGTTCAAAAACGGAAGTCAATGTTTGGTCAATTCTTTCGCCTATTCGAGAAAATACAATACAAACGCAAAAAGCCATGTTATAAATTTACTTTAAAAATATAATAAAAATTAAATACTTCAAATTCCTCAGAAGATTCTTTGTTTAATTGAGCATTTAACTTTTTCATCCGTTCAATTCTCCTTTTAAGTTATTTCGATAACAACCCATTGTAAACATTTCTATAGGTTTATATTTTGCATCCCAAACAATATTGTTATGCGTAAATTGCCTTTTCATCATCTTCATGACCTATTACCAAAATTGCATGTCCGTCTTGACTGTTCTCCATTACCAATAATAATGGTATTCCTGACTCAATATATAACTGTAATATGCGTTTGAATATGGTACTATTTTTTGTATTATGAATTGAATGGATATTACACCTTTATTTTAGACAAATAATAATTGCCTAAAAGTAATAATACTCACATTTTCACCTATTGTCAACAGAAAATTATCGCGTAATCTTTTATGGGAATCTTATATTTAAGATTGTAAACTCAGTATGATTTGGCGGGTCCAGTCTAAAACCAACAAGTTGTTGTCCTTCGAGCCACAGAGCAACCGGCAATTGAATGGTTTTTTCTACTAAAGAAGCATCTAAAATTTGTTTTTTGCTTTTTTCTTCACTGAGACCATAACCATAGTCATAAAAAATCTGTAAAATACCCGGAACAGTATTAGTATATGTTATCTCTATAAAAGGGTTCACTGAAGGTTTTTCTATGGCATTTTGTAACGATATATAGAGTTGGGGGTCTGTATTTCCGGATTGCACGACTATTTCTGCGTTATCTATAATATCCAAATTAATAATATCATATGATTGTTGAATTACCATATTAGTTGAATTTGGAATGGGTAATCCGGAGTCCGGAATTAGATTTTTTTTAATAGGTATCTGCGGAGAAGAAAAATTAACAACTAATATATCATTAACTTGTTTTATTGATCCATACTCAGGATAGAGAGGCATTTTTTTTAGTTCTTTATCTAAATTGTATTTTTCGATATTATCCTGATTTGCAATTAATATATTAAGTTTAATGCCTAGAAAAGTATGTATAAAATTCCAATAACTATAAGCAGATGTTAAATTATTAGTTGATCCCGTAAAATTTAATTCTTGAAATTCAGGGAGTTGGGAAATACTTGATCCAGGTGATCCAACTATCATTATAGGAATATCTTTTTTATATCCTTCAGCACTTTCAATTCGTGTAACTAACTCAACAGAGTAAGCATAACCCTGCTCATATACAATATGCGCCTTAGTATATAATTTATTAGCTAAAATTCCATAATTATAAATGTTAAATAATAAAATAATGGTAATTATCCAACAAACCGTTTGTTTAAAAATAATAAGATAAAGGTATTCTTTTTGATATATTTCTCTTTCAATTATTTCCATCAACATGATTATGGCAATGGGAAATAATACCATTCCATAACGCATTAGTAAATGAATACCTGCGTTAGGGACCATAACATATATACTATTACAGGCAAGAGGAAATAAAATAATTAAGAGAACAAGAATAAAGAATTGCTTTTTTTCCATTAGTCTTTTCTGAATAATAATTATTAAGAGAAGGATCGTAGATAAAATAATTAATAATGGGAAAGTTATTTCACTAAATTTATGCGCACCATAAGAATCATGGATAAAAAAAGTTATTATATTTTTATATGCTTCCTTTATTAAGCCCAATAACATTGAAAATGTTATTTTACCCATTTCATTAATACCTTTATAACTTGTTAGTTCATTATTTGTAATTATTAATGACAATTTAACAATTATAAAATAAACGATAACTCCCAATAAAAGCATAAATAATAATTTTATAGCTTTTATAACTATATTTTTAAAAGATGAATTTGTTTTAATAATATCCAAGATTAAGACTGTAACCGAGAGTCCTGCCGCAAATGGAAAATATGCCTGATAAATACCTAATGAAAGAGCAATAAAAATGATCCCTCCCAAAAAACCATAACGAAATTTATGTGTTAAATAAACTGCAAAACACACAAACAAAAGTGATAGCATTGTCCCAGGAATACCAAACATATATAATAGAAAAGATGTAATCGTAGGGAAAGAAACCATTAAGCCAGAAATTAATATGCAGTATAAGTAATTTTTAATATCTAAACACTTTATTACAATACATACAGAAATAGCTAAAAAAATTATTGCTAATAAACCATCGATCCATGGAATTAAAAAAGCATGAGTTAAAAACAACGCAACAAATAAAAACCAACGGCCTGAAATTATTAACCAACGCGAATCATCATAAAGCGATGTCGTATCATAGTTAGGATACAAGTTAGTAATCATGAAGAAATGAATGAGAAGCCCAATAATTATTGATGACACAAAAGTAATTTTTACTTGGAATGAAATACTTTTATACATTTTTTTTAAGTATTCATCTGGATACATTAATATTTCTCCTTTTAATTTTTATTATTAAGATTATTAAGAATTATTTCTGTAAATTGTCTTCCGGTATATTCCCATTTGAAATTTTTACTGAATTCATGCGTTCTTCTGCGTATTTCTTCATATTTCATCTGATTTTTTATGGTATCTTCCATAATTTCAACAATTCCTTGACAATTATTTTTAGTTGCTATGTAGCCGGCTTTTCCAAAATTCACCGCGTCTATTAACCCCGGAGAATTAAATACTATGCTGGGAGTTCCTACAGCAGCCGCTTGTGTTATAATTACTCCCCAACCTTCCCTTATAGATGGAATTAATAATACATGCGCTCTGCTCATAAGTTCCAATTTTTTATCTTCTGTAACAAATCCATAGTATACAATATCCTTATTCTCAGTCGAATTACCATAAGATAAATTATATTGAGTACAAATCGGCGTTAATGAATGATTTATATATTCATCATCTTTTTTCCCTACTATCCATAATTTCGCGTTATGATATATTTTTTTTAACTCACCAAATGCGGTAATACATATATCAATCCCTTTGTATTTTGCGAATCTTCCAACATAGATAAATGTTTGTACAGATTCCTTATTTAGAAAATCTTCTTCCTTCCATACTTTAAAATCTAAACCGATTGGGCTTATCTTTATTTTATTACTATCATATCCTACTGCCTCTAAATCTTTCTTTGTTGACTCCGATACGGTAATAGTTAAATCATTTTTGTTTAATTTTAACATAAATGTTTCCGTAAGCATACCCAATTTATTAAACGGAAAGCTCAAATGATAATCCCATATTTCTCTGGTCAGCTGATGTATAAAGAAAATACGTTTTTTGTGATTTACCCAAAATTTTGTAAAAAAACGGTAAGTGTTACATTGATCAACCACAAAATCAATTTTATCTTTATTTTTTATATAAAATGTTCTGCATTTCCAAATAAGATTAAATAAATTTCCCTTTCTTATATAAATTATTCCGTCAATATTTTCTAAACTTTTTGCTCCTTCAAACATAGGCGAAAAATGTATCATTCTGAATTTATTTAAATCAGAATTGCGCATCATCTCGTGTGTATGTATTTCTGCACCGCCCATTTTAGGAGATTTTATATCTCTCCATGATAAAAACAAAATTGTAATTTTATCTGATTTTTCTAAAATCATTCTATATTCACCTGTTATCTGAAATAACCGTATTGCCTTTTTTACATTGTACAATATTTAATATTAAAATCCCAAACGATACTGCCGCCAGTACATTAATAATTTGTAAAATTTCAGTATGAATAAAATAAAATAAAATAAAACTGATTAAACAGCCAATAATCAAAGAAGCTGATAAAAACTTTGCAAAATTAATTGCCAAAAAATAACTTGTTAATATATTTAGAAAACTTATTATAATAACCCATAAACTAACCGGTAATATGTATAATGATGATTCAATGTATTTGCTTCCAAATAAAATATTTATTATTTGTTTTGTTAAAATATTTAACGCCAGAGCACAAAGCGCTGACAATCCGCCTCCGTATAGGAGAGCTTTTTTAAGTATTTTGTTTACATCATCTTTTTTTACAGTAGCTTCTGTTATAAAAGGGAACATAACCAACACTATAGAGGCTGAAACATATAAAATCGTTTTACCCAAAATACTTGCCACGCTATAAAATCCGGTCGCTTCATCTGTAAAATAATGTTTTACTATTATAACATCAATATTTGTTAATACCGTCATACCCACATTAGCAAAAAAAGTAACCCACGCAAATTGAAAAGCTTTAGAGCTTATTTTCATGCTTACTTTCTCAGGAGAAGGTCTAAAATTAAATTTAAGAAACCACAGTCCCAATAAAATCGCAAAAAGATTTCCCAATGTTAAAGATAGAATAATTCCATTCAGTTCGAGACCGAGCAGAATAAAGATAATACTCCCAAAAAGTTTGGTTAACGGAAAGACTAAACTAACAATACCAAAAGCAAAGAATTTTTTTTCTCCTTGCAATCCACCTGTTGTAACAGGTAGAATTAGACCAAACCCTGCGGCAATTACAACAAAAGAAACCAATATTTTACTTTCAATGTTAATAAATGAAGAGATAAATCCGGATAACGCTATTCCACACGTGATATAAAAAAAGAAAAAAATAAAAACATAAAGAAAAAATATTTTTAACAATGAAAATAAATTTTTACCTAATGCTTTATTTTCAGATACATATTTTGAGACCACAACTAAAACAACCGTTGCCGGTAATGATATTATGGCATAAAATGAATACAATGAATTAAGCACTCCGAAGCGGTCAATATCCAACATTCTTCCCATTATTATCTGAAAAAAATAATTGGATATATTACCTATCATTGTTAATGTGAAAATTATTATACTGTACTTTTCAAATTCCTTCATTTAAGGTTGGGAACATACGCGAACATTTTCATTCTGCGTTGAATGATTTTATAGTTTGGATTGGAGGACAAAATTATGTCTTTCATGACTTTGGGGTCATCAGGCAGATGATATGTACATAGCGATAAAACAGGCTGTTGAGTTTTTAGAATATTAACAGCTCCTTTCAGCATATTCCTTTCAAATCCCTCAATGTCGGCTTTAATAAAATCTACCTTTATATTCTCTTTGTTTACCCAGTCATCTAACTTTACTGCTTCAATCTTCTCTGTAAATATGTTATTTTCATTGTTAGTTAAAAACGTGGATTGAGCAGTACGCATATCTTTAAAGAAATTTAATATTTTATTTTCATCTCCAACTGCATATGGAACTATGTTTATTTTTCCCTGAGTATGTTTATTATATAAAACAGTTTTTTTCAGTAATGTACGAGTTTCTGCCGCAGGCTCAAAAGCATAAACAATTGCCCCCTTATGACAGGCATATGCCGAAAAATCGCCTATCCATGCTCCTAGATCAAGAACCACGTCACCATTATGAATTGTGATATCACAATTATCATTTTTGTAACAATAGCTTCCTTCAGGTAATCTTTTGTCTATTTTATCAACATAATCCGATGAATAATCATCGTTATTTAACAAAAATACACTAAAGGTATCTTTAATACAGTTATGTAACCCATATAAATTCCCATAATCGGTTTTGTCAATATATGGTAAATATATCCCATTAAAATTATATTTTTCACCATCAGAATATTTATCAAGTTTATTATAAGCAAATTCTCCGGATAGTTTTGTGTCATATTTTAATAATCTGGAAATATTGAATATTATTCCAACGGACGAAGCTAAAACTCTTATAAAAAGCGCCCAAATATCAAAAAGGCTGGTTATCCCCCCCGAAATTCTTGCCTTCATCTGATGAAATTTGATTTGTATGGGTGTCAGTTGTTTCATATCTATACTCCTTCTTTTTTATCTATATATGACATATTTTTCTTTTACAAACTTTTTCATATATTATACAAAAATTATAATAATACATATCCAGATATCTTTTTATAATTAATTATTAGGTATAAACATTATATCAGCACCAACTTCCATAAATATTTTATATCCGTTTTTACACATCAAGTTTTTTAAATTTAAAGTATCATTATTTTCAATACACAATAGTCCAAATCTGTATTTTTCGAAATTTATAGTTTCCAATATTTCTATTTCATGTCCTTCAACATCAATAGAAATAAAATCTATATAGGTTAAATCCTGATAATTTTCCATTAATTTATCAAAAGTAATTGTTTTTATATTAATTATATTTGTTTTTCCATATTCTTTTGCCTGGTTTTTATGAGTGACTTCCATTCCTTTGTTTATTCCGCTTAAAAAAGGGGCATTATGTGCTATAAAGAATTCAACATTTTCACTGGAATGAGATGATAGAGCAACATTATATAAATCACATTTTCTGTTTCTTTTTAATTGACGAAAAATTTTAGGCTGTGGTTCTATACATACACCTTTCCAGCCTATCTGTTCAAAAATATAAGTATTACTTCCTATTATTCCGTCATATGCACCTATATCAATAAAAAAACCATTTTTATTGATACCCCCCCCCCCCCGCATTAATCTGAGAGAATTGGTGATTACCCATGAAATTATTTCTAAAATAAATATATGCTATTAAATCCTGGAAATATTGACCTTGAAATTTAATCCTTCCAAAATTTTGTTTATAAGCCCAATAAAATCCTAGTAATTCAGTTATTTTATTATGATAAGGAAAAAAGGTTAAAAAATTAAGAAGCCCATAAATTATTTTTTTTATTGTTAAGATTATAAATGACTGTTTTTTCATTAATTTTCTCCTTAATTAGGTAAGTACACACAGTAAAGTTGAGGAATTAGATAGATTTATTATTTCCATTAAATAATTATATATTCATAGTATCTATAATAAAAACCGGTCTTTTTTTTGTTTCTATATAAATCCTTGCAATATATTCACCCAAAATTCCCAAACAAATAAGAATAATACCACCAATTATTAACAATCCGCTCATAATAGAAGCATATCCTGAACTTGTTCCAGCACTTTTTGTTATAATTGTGTTAATTATTATATAAAGCGCGTAAACAAACCCGATTAGTGAAATAATTATTCCAAAAACCAAAGACATTCTTAACGGAACTACAGAAAACGAAATAATTCCGTTTATCGCGTATTTAAAAAGTTTAACGGTACTAAATTTGCTGGTTCCCGCCGATCTGTCTACGTTTACGTGGGCAAACCATTTGGTATTAAATCCTACCCAACTGAAAATCCCTTTTGAAAAACGGAAATATTCAGGCATATTTATTATGCTTTCAACGACTTTTCGTTTCATAACACGAAAATCCTGCGCGCCTTCCTGTATATTCACATCGGCAAGTTTGTTTATAACGGAATAAAATTTTGCGGAGAAAAAACTCTTAATTTTCGTCTCACCGGAACGGTTTGTTCTTCTTGCGGCCGCGACATCATAACCTTCATCAAGAGCTTTTATCATATCAGGAATCATTGACGGAGGATGTTGCAAATCAGAATCAAGTATACATATATAATCTCCTTTTGCGTATTTCATACCGGCAAGCATTGCCGATTCTTTTCCGAAATTTTTGGAAAAGGAAATGTATTTAACTTTATTATCGGATTCTGCCAATTTTGTAATTTTTACTAATGTATTATCTTTACTGCCGTCATTTACAAAAAGTATTTCAAATTCTTTTTGATCTTCCAATACATTACATATCTCTTTATATATTATTTCTATTGTTTCTTCTTCATTAAAACAAGGGATTATTAAGCTTAATTTCATTTGTGTTTGCTCTCCTTTTTTTCAAATTATAAATTTTAGCAATCCCGAATTGGGCATCTAATTTTAATATCTTGTATATTTGCTTCCATAATGATTTTCTCATATTTTCCTATAAATACCGTGTACAGTACACATTCACTTTTTCTATTATCTCAAGCAATAAAGGAGTATATTTCTTAACATCCACAAAAAATCTTGTTATCTCGGCTATTTTGTATTCATGAACAATATTGTTTCTTAAATCCTTTATGGTGTGTAATAATTCGGCTGATGTTACAATTCCGCGTTTTTCCGCGCGGTTCATTATATCAATAATAGTGCCTATATCTTCCGATTCAACAGTGTCTATGCTTCGTAATACTTTATTTACGAGCATATCAGTTGTCCGTGCGTATCGGGAGGTCAAATTTTCAAGTTTGTCAAATTCTTCTATTGCGTATTTTGATTTAATTTCTATTGCTTCGGTTTGTTCATAGGAATGCCGTACCCAATCTGCGCTTAAATTAAGTAAGTTAATATTTTCCCGCAATATGTCAATATGTATTTGATTCATTGCAATTGAATTCCCTCTTCAACAGCCAGCTTGAAAATGGCTTCTTTTCCGTTGTTTGTTGTAACAATATCTATTTTCTGTTCGCCAATTCTGTCGCAAATGAAGCGTCTTACCTGTATTTTTTGCATAATATCATTATCTATTTTTTCTGAGAATATCGCAATATCAATATCGCCGCCTTTTTTATTGTCATCTACGCGGGAACCAAAAAGCCAAACTTTGGCGTTTGGGTCTGTGGTTTTTACAGCGTCAATTATTACATTTTTTTCATGTTCTGTTATGCGCATAGAATAAATTTAATATAAATTTCCCGCACGCCAATCAAAAAGCCGCAAATATGGTTAATCGCAGTTCCGCATCATCTATCAATAAATACTCGGGTTTTTTTCCGGATAGTTCAAAACTTTCCGATAGTATTATGGGAACTCCTTCACCGCGTTTATCCATAATAAAAACACGTTTACTTCCTTCAGCGTCAAAGTTCATCCGGCAACGCGCAAGTAAAGAACTTAAAAGCTCATTCCGTGATGATTGCCGCAGTGATATACTTTCTATACTCATGGTATTTGGAATACAGCCGGGCGAGTACAATTCCAATCTGTCGGAAAAAATATGCAGTCTGATTTTTGAACCGTAGATCGAATAATCACGGTGAACAACGGCATTAACGACAGCTTCAAATACGGCGTTCAATGAATACTGGGGGGTTTCTATTCTCCCCGGCTCTTTGACTGCCCTGACTTTCATATTTCGCTTAACAAATTTATAGGCTTCTTTGATTTGTATGTCCAGCGGTCCGGTACAATCCTGCGCATCCAACTGCGGTGAGTTATGGTTTTCACCGTTATAACATACGGCCTGTATATAGGCGCTTACAATATGTTTTTCCGGATATTCACAAGCCATTAATATCCCGCTTACGGTCGGATGAAGCGTACCGTCTTCATCACGGGATATTAGCTGCATTTTCTCAAGAAACTCAATATTATCAGGCGGAGAAAGAGGCGTCTTAAACCGATCACAAAGCTTTTGATCCATGTCATCAAGACTAGCGTCCATTACAAGCTGTTCATCAAAACGAATAAGACTGTTTTGCGTCCTCTGTTGAAATAATCTTGCCAATACTTCGGGAGACATCTCCCTTTTAGAGCTTCCTATGCGGTAAAAGTACCCATTTGGACTTTTATGTACAAAAATACTTCGCGGAATATCAATGCGTATGATGTTTTTTTCACCAACAGATAGTTTCTTAATTCTGCATTCCAACGGCGGTTTTATAAGATCATTGGCAATATTGCGTACCCATGTTTCAGTTATATCCAGTTTATCAAACGGCAGTTCTGTTATTTCGTGAGATTTATCATCAACTCCAAGAACAATTACTCCTCCATGTGAATTTGCCATCGCGGCCATTTCATCAGCCGTCGAATTCCTGTTTGGTCCGGATACGGTGTTATTTGTATATTCTATATTCTTTAATTCAAGAATACTGTCTTCTCCAAGTGAAATTTGTTTTAATAACAATTCTATATCTTTCATTTTATCCTATCTGTCATCTTATCAATATATTAAATCATAACTTTTTTAATAAACGAAATTATCTCATTACAAACTTTTTCTGATTTTATTTTTTCATCTGTCAAATAATCCGCATCAGTTATGCACACTGTATTTGATTTTCCTGACATTTGAAGCTGTCCAACTGTTCCAACCAATGATTTTTTATAATAATATTTTTCCCCATTTATTTTATTTTTTGCTTTATCAACATCATATTCTATTTTATCTTTAAATAAAGCTGTTTTTTCATGAATATCCAGAAATTTTTCCGCTTCAATAAAAATATCTTCATTTCCCTTCTTCATAAGCGCAATTAGAATGTCTTCTAATGAACCTGTATTGTTATCTTCACCTGTAAAAACAAATAACCCTATATTCATATTTCTTATTTTTATTATTTCTTTATTATTAACATTTTTTACCGATTCATCGTTTAGAACTGCTTTAAGTTCATCTTTTACCTGAGCAAGCCTATTATTTACGCCTCGTTTATCAGCATCAAAGAAGAATAACATGGAAAAAGTACTGTTATCTGCAACATTTATTTCGTCAGGATCAACAGGGATAAATTCATCAATTGTTTTTACAATTTTTTTTCTCTTTTCTTCCTGCGTATCTCCGACTGTTTTATAAATACACAGAATATTATCATCTTTCCGCATTACGCGATGCGGTAAAAATATTGAATTTACCGCATCTATATTCAATTCTTCATTTACAGAAAAAGATAAATCCTTTATGAACATTTTATTTATTGGCTCAGGATAATCCTTAATTGCTATATTGTGTGTTTTTATTCCATTTGCTTTTAAAATTCTATACAAAAAAGCAACGTCATGGTCTCCTTCTGTCAATATAAATATAAAATTGGTCATAACTACCTAAGAATTTTTCAAAACTTCAGTTTTTGGAAAAGGCTCACCTAATATCAAAATCAATGGATTGAATTAAAGATTCTAGCCGCTCGCCGCTGACATATTTGCAAACTATCTGTCCTTCTTTTTCCGACAACGAATATGCGGTTATATCCTTATTGTTGTTAGGTTTTGATTCTATAAAAGCGTCTATGCATTCTTTGCTGTGAGTTGATAAAAATACCTGTACATTAAAATTCACAGCTAAATGATAGATAAACTTAGAAAACTTAACCAAAAGTGATTTATGTATGGCGCAGTCTATTTCATCAATGCAAAGTATGCCGTCCCGGTTATATCCCATTAGTAACGCGATTTCAAAAACACGCTGAAGCCCTTCTCCGTATTTGGTTATATCAATTGCGGCGTCTAACTTGTTTGACGTTACCATAAACCGGTTATTTTCAACCATTTCTATTTTTTCTATTGACGTGTCAAGATTTTCACGAATGAATTCTATTATTTCATTGAAATATTTTTCTCTTACGGCGTAATTATGCGCACGGCTTAGCAAATCAACATTATACCTGTAGGGACTGGTTAATGCCCCTTTGCATAAAATCTGCGTTTTAGCGCATTTGATTATAGGATTTTTATTATTATACAGATATATATTTGTACCTAATTCCGTATTTTCTATTTTTGTATCTATATTTATAGCGGATAAAAATCCAAATTTATCTATATCTTCCGGTCCGTCATGATTTTTATGAATAAATAATTCTGATGCGCAGCCGTTAAAATTTCCGTTTATTTCTACCTTGTTAGCCAAATTTCTATGAAGCCATAAAGATTGAAATTCACTGTAAAATTTACCACGGTAACGTTCCAGTTCAAATAACGCGTTTGGATCATTCAATTGTGACAGGAGATAAAACGATTCTAAAACAGAAGTTTTTCCCAGATTGTTGTTTCCCGCAAAGATATTTATTTTTGCAAGGTTTTTTATGCTAATATTCTGTATTTTTCTGTAATTGACAATATCAAGGGAAACAAAATGTTTACTCACTTTTGTAAAATAATTTTTGCCGCTTTTCTCATTAATATTAATTAATCCTGTATTTGAAGAAACTAATTTTTCAAGTTTATCTTTTAATTCAACTATTTCAATATAATCTACGTCCGTCATATATTCGCTGAAATTTTTTACTCTTTGAACGTCTGATTTTATATTTTCCATAGCCGCACGGAACTTATCTTTACCTAATTCATCACTTAAGGCGTATCCCTCTGCTATACTGCGGCTTTTTTCCATTCTCTCAAGGGCTTTTTCATCATTTATAAATTTTGCCACATCTTTTACTTCACGGTACTGGTTAATAATGGGTTCTTTAATTACTGTAAATTCTTCGTCGGAATCATTTCTTTCTATTTCTTCTGTCCGTGATATCCAAGAAAAAAAGCGTTCATAATTTTTCTTTGTAGTCGCTTCAAAATTATCATCATCCCATCCTATCCAATATTTCATTGAAGGCTGACTGATAACAGTTTCAAAGATTGAAAACATCTCCGCCTTAAATTGATCGCCGTAATCACCTTCCTTGTATTGTTTTATGAACGACAATGTTCGAAGATTTCTGCGAAGTTTCTGCTTTGTTATACCTAGCGAGTTGCATATATCATCTTCTGAATTATTATATTTATTGAATAAATCAGATACCAATTGCGCTTCATTTACAGGACTCCATCTTTGTTTGCCGCTTATATGATGCAGTCCCATCGTTATAAGATGCTGTACAGGGTCTTCGTCTTTTATTTCTACTACATTTACATTTGTAAAACTGTTTTTGTTAAGTTTTCCAACATCATTTCCGTATTTATATTCATCATATAAAAATTTTAACGTGGCTACGCGCCTATTTCCTTCAAGTACAAGAAATTTATCTCCAGCCGCTCTTGTCTGAATTTGATCAATATCAAGAAACCCATTGCTTTTAAAACTAATAATAAGGTCTTTTATATTTTCATTGTTTTTTCCGACAAGTAAATTTAAGGTTCTTTGCTGTATGCGTTCATCCGCTATTTGACTGTCGGGTACAAATTTATATTCAGGTTTATCTATAAACCTGTAATTATTCGGATCAAGTAAAAGTGAATCTATATGTTTTTCAATTCTTTTGGTTATCATTTGTCTGATATTATTCCTAAAGTTTTTCTATCAATATTAATCAATTTATTACTATCGTTTCTCATAATTTTTTTCTATCCACTTTTTATACTCGCCGCTGCGTATGCTGTCTATCCATTCTCTGTTAGACAAATACCAGTCTACTGTCCGCGAAAGTCCTTCTTCAAAGTTTACTGTCTGTTTCCAGCCAAGTTCTTTTTTTAATTTGGAACAGTCAATCGCGTAACGGCGGTCGTGTCCGGGACGGTCTTTTACATAAGTAATGGCAGAACGTATTTTTTCGGCGTCTTTGCCGGATTTATTCGCTGTAATGTCAATCAGAACATTTAACAGTTTGATGTTTTCCCATTCGTTCTCTCCGCCTATATTGTATGTTTCTCCAACGCTCCCGTTTTGCATTATTTCCCAGACTGCGCGGTTATGATCTTCCACATACAGCCAATCGCGGATATTTTTTCCGTCTCCGTAAACAGGAAGCGGTTTTCCTTCCAGCATATTAAGGATCATAAGCGGGATAAGTTTTTCGGGAAACTGATATGGTCCGTAATTGTTGGAACA
>Ga0268262_10003789_pt1 | contig 16065 bp, 8 predicted proteins | sample TergutNc150P3_FD_190354 | JGI IMG/M metagenome (GOLD analysis project Ga0268262, IMG submission 190354) | Nasutitermes corniger P3 segment gut microbial community from laboratory colony in Florida, USA - Nc150 P3 (SPAdes) (version 2) | ecosystem: Host-associated > Arthropoda: Insects > Digestive... | reverse complement strand
CCGCCGACGACGCGGCCGGGCTCGCCATCTCCGAGAAGATGCGCGGTCAGATAGGCGGCCTCAATATGGCTTCCCGGAACTCCTCCGACACCGTGTCGCTAATCCAGACGGCCGAGGGCGCGCTCACCGAGTCGCACTCCATCCTGCAAAGGATGCGGGAGCTCGCCGTCCAGTCGTCCAACGACACCTACACCGACTCCGACCGCAACGAGCTTCAGGCCGAGGTCAAGCAGCTACAGTCGGAGCTGACCCGCATCGGCAACACGACGGAGTTCAACACAAGGTCTCTCTTAGACGGCAGCGCCGGCGGTCAAGGCGAGGAGCTCGGCGACGCGATAATGACCCAAACCGGCGCGAACAGCGGCCAAAACATGTTTACCGGCATAGGCGACATGCGGGCCGAAGCCCTCGGCGTGGCCGATGTGAACATCTCCACAAGGGACGGAGCCGCCGCCGCCATAGCAACCATAGACAGCGCCATAGAGTCCGTTTCAAGCCAGCGCGGAGCCTTAGGAGCCTCCCAAAACGGCCTCGAACACACTATCAGAAGCATAGACATAGCCGCCGAAAACACCCAAGCCGCCGAAAGCCGCATTAGGGACGCGGATATGGCCAAAGCCGTGTTAGAGAACACTACGGACAACATAAAACGCCAGGCTTCGCTTGCCATGATAGCCCAAGCGAACCAAAAACAGAATAACGTTATGTCGCTCTTTAAATAGGTTTTTGACGTACGCGACGCGAAGCGGCGCATGTGTTAAAATGTCCCCCCGTAAAATATATAGACGGGTCTTTTCCCGGCTATATATTTTACAAAAATGGGGGGACAGCAGGGGGGGGCTCTAAAGCGGGGCGTTACGGGGCGGAGCCCCGTCCCCATAAAAAGAATTTGATTTTTAAGATTTTTAAGCTTTTGACTTTAATTTTAATATTTTGACTTTAAAAATTTAACTAAATACTTGCTATTTTTTTAAAATCAATATAAATTATATATAAGGCGTAATAGTAAACGTGCCGGATGCAGCGGCAGCATATACCCAAATTGTTTTGCAGGAGAGGCGAGTCAATGAACATCGTACCCGTATTTTTGCGTCGCATGGCCGTTTCCGCCGCCGCGCTTGTTTTCGGCCTTGCTCTTGCCGGCCCCGCCGCCGCCCAGGACGCCAAGGATTTCAGCGACAACGACATCAACAGCCTTTTCGGCACCTTCCAAGAGGAGCAGGAGAAGAAGGAGGACGCGCCCAAACGCGTGCTTCCTACCTACACCGGCAACTACAAGGTGCTCGTCGGCAGACCGATATACGCGGTCTACGAGGCGGAGACCAAAACCAAGTGGATATCCGCGCTGGGCGAGATCTACACCCACTACAAGATGGGGGCTTTCCCGCGCACCTACGTGTACCCCATGGAGCAGGTGAACGGCGTTCTGCCCGGCTTCCGCGACTACGGTAAGCGGTTCAACAAGCAGCACTACATAGACGCGGCCAAAAAGCTGGGCGCGACCCACCTGCTGTACCAGGAGTACCAGCCGCAGAAGGACGGCAAGACCACCCGCTACGTGATGGAGCTGTACTGGATCGCTGAGGGGGCCACGGTGCTCAGGTCTTCCGTGGACATCATCCATAGCGAGTTCGAGGGCGGCTTGAACTTCTGTTTGGGCAAGATCGCCGACGCGATGGATCCCAAGGCCAAGAGCGGCGGCGTTATGGGCGTGCAGGTTTACGGCAAGGATCTGAAGACGCTCGAACCCTTCGGCAACGCGCTGGCCGCCGAGGAGCGCTTCTCAAAGGACAGGGCGGAGGCCACGTACGCCGCCATAGACAAGATCGTGCAGAAGAACGGGGCGTTGGTCGGCTTCCCGTACGCCGCCGCGCTGGTCGCGGGACGCGCCGAGGATTACGCCAAAGCGGTGAAGCATATAGAGACGGTCATAGGCAAGTCTAAGGACTACCCGGCGCTCCAGCTGCGTTTGGCGGAGTTCCAGAGGGGTGCGCAGCGCTACTCGGAGGCCGTGAGGGCGGCCGAGACGGCGGCCAAGAGCGCCCCGCTCAAGGTGGCGGCGGCCATAGAAATGGCCATGATATCGCAAGCCCAGGGCAATTTGGACAGGGCTCGTTCGGAGTACGAAGCCGTCCTCCGCGACGGAGAGGCCAACAGCCGCGTGCTCTTCATGCTCGCGCTGCTGAGCATCCAAATGGGGCGGGTGTCCGAAAGCGACGACTACCTGCGCCGCGCCGAGGAGAGCGGGCTGACGCTCGACGAGGGCGAATACTTAGACCTCGGACGGGCCTACGCCAACGCGAGCGGCTACGAGGATAAGGCGGTCGAGTACCTGAAAAAGAGCATGGGCCCCAAACAGAGCAACGAGGACGCGTGGGAGGCCATAGCCGCGCTGTACAGCAAAACCGGCAGCTCCGCCGAAGCCGCCGAAGCGTACGTGAACCTCTTCAAGATCAATATGCAGGCGCACAGCGGAAAGCTGAAGCTCGCCGGCGAGGCTTTTGAGAAGATGGGTATGACCGACAAGGCGAAAGACGCCTACGCGCTCTTCTTGGACAGACGCTTTTCCGACAGGGACGTCTCCATGAACTTAGCCCGCATATACTTCAACGACAAAGAATGCAAGAAGATACAGGATGTTTTGAAGGGCTACGACACCATACCGGAGGCCGTGCAGATGCTCGCCGACTGCGGGTTCAAGGTGCGCAGGATAGACGAGTCGCAGACTATGAAGGCTAAGAAGCTGTCGCCGCTGATGCTGACGGCGCGGATATCCGGGGGTACGCTGCTTGTGGGCGGGCTTGTGACGGGCATTGTTATGGACGGCATGGTGGGCGGCGAGTACGAGAAGTATAAAGATTGGAACACGCCCGGTTCCGCCGCGCAGAAACCTGCGGAAGTGGAAAAGATGAGGGATAACATAAAAACCTACCAAACGGTGCGCAATGTCATGTATGTCTTGGCCGGAGCGGGTTTGGCGGGTTTCGCGGTGACGTTCTTTTTCTAACGGTCTATAATAAGGAGAGGCGCTATGAAGAAAAAAATTTCGATTATCGTGTCGGTCGCGGCACTTTTGGCGGCGCTGGCTGTGTTTGTCTGCAACAACCCCAGCGAGTGGATGAATCCGATGGACAAGAACGGGAACGACTATTTGGAGGGGCACAACGGCGATGAGGGGTATGAGGATGTGTGCCTCAAACCGGACGAAAACGGTATACCTATATTTTGGACGGACTCGGTTAAGTGTCCGAGGTGCGACGGTGTGCAGCCGACTATCGCGCTTGTGGGCAGCCCGAGCGTGACGATAAGCACGCAGGAGTTGAGTAAATTTAAAAAATGGATGCATTTAGACGGCGGGAGTTGGAATGATCTCATTACATTTACTAAAGGAGAAAACGGAAAAGGGAGGGAGATTCCTTTTCCCGAAGAACCGCCGTGCCTGAAAGAGGACAACAGCTCCAGTTATAATTGCTCAATGACGGCTACAAGTTCGATGCCGCCGGTGGGGGGTTACACCATCAAGTATAGGGTTACAAAACTTAAGTGCGGCGACAAAGAACCGTCTGCCGAAATAACTAGATCGCTCATAATCATTCCGCCCGAAGTGGTGGATACCGGAACGCCGGCGATTTCGCTGACTGGCAACCCGAATGGCATTGTTGAGGAGGTAATAACGGGTTCGAGGTACATCGACAGAGGTGTGACCGTCACCCTCAACGGCGCGACTAGAAACGAATTGCTTGACAAGGTAACGGTCAGGGGAACCAACGGTTATTCTAAAGACCGCTTAAAGCCTAATATCGCTTTCCCGGACACGATGGATGCCAGTCAAGCCAGCGCACCCGTCGGCATTGAGTACACCATCACGTACTACGCGAGTTACAAAACGAGTAGCGTTGTTAGGGAGAGGAAAGTGAAAGTGGTAAGCGATAATACGGGCGGGGCTGAGGTGATAATCGTCCTCAAACCTTACAAGCATAAGTTGAATAACGGTGCGGAAGCGGAGGGGCCGGATACGATGTTGTTGGCCGGTAGTCCGGAAGTCAGCTATGTAGAGAAAGGTGTCAAAGAGGCTTATTACTTAAACGCTGGGCAAAAGGTGGATTTGACAAGTTCGGTGAAGACGCCGAGTAAGTCGGCGCCGGGGCCGGGGAAACCGCCAACGTGTTTCGTAGAATGTGAATCTGATTCAAGAACGAAAACGGTAACTTATACCGTTGACGCGGGGGCCGGTTATAAAAAGGGTGAAGTTAAGAGAACTGTGTTTTTGGTTGATGGCGGTTGCGCCACCGACGGTCACCCTCCTGTCGCGCCGACAATCACGACATCAGGATCCGACAAGATATCGGCAGGTGTACCATGGAATTACGACGCATCATGGTCTGTGCGAGGTATGGACTTTAGTTATAAAGAGGGTTTCAAGTACTTCATACACTTCGGCACATTGGACCCTAGTAACCCGAAGGTGGGTAAATATACCATAACTTACGTGGGTGTGGGCGGGTGCGGTGCAAGAACTGAAGAAACTAGGGTTATTACCGTGGAGTAGCGGATAACCTTTTTTAGCTTTAACCGCGCCGTCTAAAAATATTTTTGCAAAGCGGCGCGGTTAATATTAGTTTATATTATAGTATAGTTAGGCGGTTGGCCGGTTTTCGGGAGATGCATATATCCGCAAAGGATTTGGCGGGGGGGAGCGATTAATGAATTTCAGCCGTTTTATCCGTTCGGCGTTGGCGTCCGCCGCCGTTTTTTCGGCGTTCGCGCCGTCGCTCTTTGCCGGCGAGATCGTGGTTCCGTCGCCTCAGGCCAAGAGCATAGGGGCGGCTATGGCGGCGGCGCGTATGGGCGATACGGTGAAGGTGAAGAACGGGGTGTACAGGGAGAAGGTTTTCGTTACGCCGGGGGTGGCGCTTGTTTCGGAGAATCTCTTTGGGGCGGTGCTTGACGGGGGCGGGCGCGGGACTGTTGTGACTATGGGCAATTCGTCGGAGATATCGGGTTTCGAGGTGCGCGGCGGGACGTTCGGCGTTTTTTCGTCTACGGCGCAGGCGGTTATCCGGCGGTGCCGGATTATTCACAATGTGCAGAGCGGGGTGATGTGCGTGGGCGCGCTGCCCAAGATGGAGGACAATTTCATAGTGTTCAATAAGGGGTCGGGGGTGCAGGGGTGGGACGTGCGCACCACGAGCGGGTCTATAAACCACAACACCATAGCGTTCAACGCCAATCACGGGATTTCGCTGGGGGGCAGCACCTCTATAACAATAGAGAATAACATAATAGCGTTCAACGACCAGTTCGGGGTGAAGCCGGGGGAGGAGACGGTGCGTGTGATGCTTATAAACAACAATTTTTATCAGAACGCCAGGATTTCGAGCAATCTGCCCGCCGACAACATATCGGCGGATCCGTTGTTCGAGGACGCCAAGCGTTTCAATTTCAATCTTATGAAGGAGTCGCGCAGTATAGGGCTTGGGACGGACAATCAGAATTTGGGTTCTAGGGTGTTGCATTGAAAATAAAAGTTAAACCATACCTGACGGGAGTTTTGTCATGAATATCAGAAACAGTATCGCCGCCGTTTTAGCGTGCGCGGCGTGCCTTGCCGGCGTGTCGTCCGCCGAGGTGATTGAGGTTCCGGCGCAGGTCAAGACCATCTCCGGGGCAATGGTTACGGCGCGTATGGGGGATACCGTTAAGGTCGCGCCGGGCGTTTACCGCGAGCTTGTGATAATGGCTCCCGGAGTGTTCCTCATATCGTCGTCGCTCTTCGACGCGAAGATCGACGGGGGCGGGCGCGGGACGGTGGTCACCATGTCCAAGAACTGCACCATCTTCGGTTTCGAGGTGACCGGCGGCACCATCGGGATATTTTCGAGCGACATGGGCAACGAGATAGCCTCCTGCCGCATCGTGAACAACGGGATGACGGGCATCATCACGGTGCGCCACCTGCCCAAGATTCAGGACAACATCATCGCCTTTAACGGCGCGTCGGGCATTCAGGGATGGGACGTGCGCTCCACGGCGGCCACGATAAACCACAACTCGATCGCCTACAACGGCAACCACGGCATAGCGGTGGGCGGTTCCTCCGAGTTCATTATCGAAAATAACGTTATCGCGTTCAACGTAAGGTTCGGCCTCAAGATATTGGAGTCGCCGGAGAAGATACAGGTGAGCGCCAACAATTTCTGGCGCAACTTGTACCAGCCGGGCAAGCCGCTTCCCGAGAACAATTTCGCTTTTGATCCGGCGTTCATAGCTCCGCGTTCCGGCTTGAACTTCAAGCCCGACCCCGGCCAGTGCTGTAAGTCTAAGGGTACGGACGATGAAAACATCGGCGCGAGACTGAATTATTGAGAGCCGCCGTCACCGGCGAAGCCGGTCTTCTTGAGTTGCGGGAGGTTGCCTTACGGCGGTGACGGTAAAAACGACCGAATTAACTGTGGGATGCACATTAACAAATCGATAAATGTAAGGATGGGACTTATATGACGAGATTTTCTAAACGCAGGATCGCGAGGATCAGGCTCGTGCTGGCCGCCGTCGGGGTGATGGCCGCCGCTACGCAGGTGTGGGCGGTGACGGAGACGCCGGGGTCGGGAGGATTGCCAGGCGCCTATCTTATCACAGACCGCTGGCGTCACGTGTACTCCCAGTATTCCGGGGTGACCAACCCGGCGTTTGTGAACGAAGAGAACTATATGTCGCTGCGCTTCCTCTTCGCCACCACGCTGGATATATTCAACACGCAGGAGGCGGGCTTCAACATGCCGATAGGGCTCTACGACGCGGCCGGCGTGTCGTGGGTCATGCACGGCACCTCTAAATACAAAGCTACCGACGACAAGGGCGACGAAACCGGCCAGAGCATTACAGACCAAGGCCACTTCATAGCCCTGACATACGCCAACAACGTGTGGAAAGGGTTGACCGTGGGCGGTAACTTGAACATAATCGCCCAAAACATCGCGGATGTCAGCGGCAGCGAAGTTAGATCCGTGACCAATACCATGAGATTCGGTTTCGGCATGGACATCGGCCTCACCTACAAAGTTCTGCGCCACCAAATGCTGGGCAACCACATACTCGGCCTCTCAACGAACAACTTAGTCAACATGATATTGGACACCGACGAAAAATACGCCGCCGCGCTGCGTGTTTCGCTGCTCTCCGATTTTTGGGAGAGACGCATATACTATGGAGCCGACTTCGTTCTTAAGGACATCCTCTCCGGCGAAGGAGACTGGAAGAGCATGGACATGAAAACGATGCCGTGGGAGTTCACCCAAAAAATCGGCACCAATATACTGCGCATATTTAAGCTCTACGGGCTTATCGGTTTCAACAACGAGGGCGTTGACCACTACGGATTCGCTTTCGGAGCGAACATGCCCGGCTTCTTCAACGGCCGCGACATAGAGGGTATGATGCAGTTCGTCTCCATAGCCAACCCGACTAACGGCGAAAGCGAGGCCAACGCGAGCCACATAACCTTCTACGCCCGCACGGAACTCGGAAAGCACAGGGAAGAGGTGTACGCCCGCAGAATGGCGCGGCGCGGAACGCTGGGGCCCAACAATCTCTACAACCAAGCGCTCGAAAAATACTACAAGGGCGAGTACTACTCCGCATACTGGATATTCTCGCAAATCGCCGTGGAATACCCGGACTTCTTCCGCAACGACATGGTCAGCTACTACCAGGGCGCTTGCATAGAGGGCATGGACATGCGCCAAAGCGCGATCGCGGCCTTCAAGCGCACCAAAGAGGAGCACTCGCGCAGCGTGGCCGTGCCGATGGCCGACTTAGGCATGATGCGCGTGTTCTACAGAAGCGGCGACTTCTCGGCGGTCGAGAGCCAGTTTGAGGAACTCAACGCCCTCGGCGTCCCCGACTCCATCAAATACCACGCCTACTACATAATGGGCCAAACCCACATACAGCGCGGCGACTACCAGGCGGCCCGCCAGCTGTTTACGATGATACCCGAAAACCACCCCGACTACGTCTTCGCATACCACGCGGCGGCGGTGGCAAACGCGATGGCCGAGAACTTCCAGGGCGCGATAGCCGACCTCGAATTCGTAATACAGATAAAGCCCAAAAACAAGGCGCAGGAGGAGGCCATCAACCGCTCCTACGTCTTCTTAGGCTTCCTCTACTACGAAGACCTGAACACCGAAGGCGCGCTGGCGAGAGCCGTGACCGCGCTGCGGAAGGTGCCCAAAAACAGCTACTACTACCAAGACGCGCTCTTAGGCCTCGGCTGGACGGCCCTTAAAGCCCGCCAGTGGCCCGACTGTCTCGCCGCCGGCGCGGAATTGGCCAAAAACGCCACCGACCCCATTTTGCAGAGCGAAGGCAGTCTGCTGCAAGCGTACGCCCACGCAATGCAGAAGAACTACGCCCAAGCGGTCAACCTGCTCGACGAAGCCAGCAAGAGGCTCGCCGCCTACACCGGCCCGAACGAATCCGACCTCGCCGCCAACCGCAGCGAGTACGAGAACGTCAGGAGCGACTACGAAACTATGGGCGTCAGGATAGACGAACTCGGCCAGGCGCGCCAGTCGTCCGTAGTCCAAACCTCGATAGACAGCCTCCAGTCCCCGCAGTCCAAAGGCAAGGCCGTCATCGACCAGCACTTCAAGTTCGAAGACGAGTTCAAACGCAAGTCCTTCTTCAGCCGCAACAGAGAGCAGGTTAAAGAAGACATAGACTTCGCTATGGCCCGCTTCGCAAGGTACGCCGGCTCCGCCGGAGCGATCAAGAAGTCCGGCGGCGGCAGCAGCGGCATAGACGACGAGATCGAAAGACTCAAGAGGGAGCTGGAAGGGGCGAAGTAATCGCGGGTTTATTTTATGTGTCGATGTCAGCAGGGGCGGGTTTCAGACCCGCCCCTTTTTGATTAGGATTATAGGATTAAAAAAAAGGATTATAGGATAAAAGATTAAAAGGAACAATGAACGTGAAAGAGAAAATTGTTGAGGCTTTATCAATACTGTTAAAAGACAGCCTCTCCGAATCCGATGTTGAAAAAAATATCGCCGTTCCGCCGTCCGACGATTTGGGCGATTACGCTTTTCCTTGCTTCGCCCTGTCCAAAACACTCAAAAAAAATCCCGCCGCCATCGCCGCCGATCTTAAAGAGAGGATCGGGTCTGTCGGAAAAGAGGGGAGCGTTCGGGTAGAGGCCTCCGGAGGGTACCTCAACTTCTTTATCGACAAACGGGAATTGGCGGCGGCCGTCATAGAGACCTACTCCAACGCCGTTCCGACGTCTATGGCTGATTGCGGAGCCGCCCCCGTAGGCGTTGCGGACGGCCGTCCGCTCCGCGCCGTTGTGGAGTTCGCCTCGCCGAACACCAACAAACCCCTCCACCTCGGCCACCTGCGCAACATGTCCATAGGCGACAGCACCGCCCGCATACTCTCGTTCTGCGGGTGCGAGGTGTTTAAAACGAGCATAAACAACGACCGAGGCGTCCACATCTGCAAATCCATGCTCGCCTACAAACGCTGCGGAAACGGAGCCGAGCCCCAAAGCGCCGGGGTCAAATCCGATCATTTCGTAGGAGATTACTACGTGATGTTCAACGATAAGTCCAACGCCGACCCGTCTTGGACCGAAGACGCCCAAAAGATGCTCAAAGCTTGGGAAGACGGCGACCCCGACACCGTAGAACTATGGAAGAAGATGAACAAGTGGGCCCTCGACGGTTTCAGGGAAACCTACAAACTCTTCGGAATATCATTCGACAAGGAATATTACGAGAGCGGCATCTACAAAAACGGCAAGGAGATTGTGGCCGAGGGTCTGAGCAAAGGCATTTTTTACAAACGCGAAGACGGCGCGGCCGTAGTTGACCTCGAAGAGGAAAAACTCGGCGCGAAAGTTCTGCTCCGCCCCGACGGCACGAGCGTCTACATAGTCCAAGACCTCTATTTGGCCCTGCTGAAAGATAAAGAGTTCAACTACGACAAATCGTTCTACGTGGTGGGCAACGAACAAGACCATCACTTCGCTGTGCTGATAGCCGTCTTCAAAAAACTCGGCTACGACGTGGCCGGCAAGATGAAGCATTTGTCCTACGGCATGGTTGAACTGCCGGAGGGAAAAATGAAGTCCCGCGAGGGGACGGTTGTGGACGCGGACGACCTGATATTGGAAACGAAAGAACTCGCGAAACGGGAAGTCGCCGAACGTTACGAGGTGGCGGAAGCGGAAGCCGAGGGGAGAAGCCTGCGGATCGCTTTGGCGGCCGTCAAATACCAGCTGTTGAAAATCGACATAGCCAAAAACATGGTCTTCGACCCGAAAAAAGCGATCAGCTTCGAGGGAGACACCGGCCCGTACCTGCTGTACAGCTACGCCAGAGCGTCGTCCATCCTAAGAAAAGCCGGAGGAGTAGGGGAGCGGCTTGATAAATCCCAACTCCCTGAGAGCTTTGAGGCCGCCGAGATTAAGTTGATGAAAAAGATCGCCTTCTTCCCCGAAGCCGTAACATACGCCTACAACCGCCTGTCCCCGTCCGTCATAGCAAACTACGCCTTCGACTTAGCCCAACTCTTCAACGAGTTCTACCACGCGAACCAAGTGATAGGAAGCGGCGGAGCTGTGGAAAAGTTCAGGGTAAACCTTGTGGGGGCGTTTAGGTCGGTTATGAGATGTTGTTTGGGGTTGATGGGGATTGAGGCGATTGAAGAAATGTAAAAAAATGTCTGAACTAGGATTTTTAGGATTTGAAGGATTATAGGATTAAAAAGATTAAAAAGATTAAAAAGATTAAAAAGATTATTTAGAATGTTTTGACTTTTAATCCTATAATCTTTTTTCTAATCCTGCTAATCCTAGTCAAAAACAAGGGACGGCCGTCACTTGCCGTCCCCTGCTTCACTGCACCAATCACATCTATTACACCAATCACACTAATTACTTCCAACTTAAAACAGATAATCAACTTAACGCAGCAGCTGCAGCACGTTCTGCGGGATCTGGTTCGCTTGCGCCAGCATCGCCTGGGACGACTGCATGAGAATGCTCTCCTTCGTGTACTCCATGATCTCCTTGGCCATATCGACGTCGCGGATGCGGCTCTCGGCGGCTTGCAGGTTCTCGGCGGAGGCGTCGAGGTTCTTTATCGAGTGCTCCAAACGGTTCTGCATGGCTCCCAAAAGCGCGCGCTGGTGAGAGACGCGCTGCAAGGCGTTGTTGACCGTCTCTATCGCCGTCGCCGCGCCCCACTTGGTGCTGATGTCCACGTTGGCGACGTTCAAGGCGGTGGCCCGCATGTCGCTCATGGAGATGAACGCCGTCTGACCGCTGTTCGCGCCTATCTGGGCCATTACGGAGTCCTTCAAGTTGCTCGAAGCGGGCTCGTAACGGGAGAAGATGAACGTCAGGCTCTCGCTTACGACGGTGTCGTAGTAGCGGGCGGATAAATTGGCTCCGGCGTTGGCGGAGAATTGGACGCTGCGGCCCTCGTGGGCGAGGGTTACGCTGCCGGGGTAGAATTTGTCGGGAGAGGTGATTACGGTGCCGGGCCTTAAAACCGTGCCCCCCTCTATCTTGGTTTTGACGGCCATAGTGCTGTCCTTCGCCAAAGAGAATTCCTGAACGTTTCCGTCTATGGCGGTGATATCCTCGGCCAAAGTGAGGCGGCCGATGTCTATGAATATCTTGCCTGTAGCGTTGTTCGGTTCCGCGAGCGTGCTTGCGTGAACGAGAACCGTGCCGTCGTCGAGCGTTACGCTCCTGCCGGGGGCCACTATCTCGTTGCCCACTTTCAGAATTCTGTTGAGGGCGTCGAAAGATATGTTGAGCTCGTTGCCGCTTACCATTATTTTGATGGAGGTGGTTGAGCCGACTGTCGGATTTAAGGGATCGTCAGCGTCGTCGATCATCTGGATATGACTGCCCTTAGCTAGTATGCTGCCTTCGGTAAGCAAGGATATGTCGCCTTTCGCCGGAACGGCCGGAACAGGCGGAGGGCCGGGATCAGCGGGAGTGCCGCCGTCCGAACTTACGAGCGGCTTGCTGTTGCCGAGCGTGACGTTGGTGTTGAACTCGCCCTTGGCTAACAAATAGTTGGACGACTCCACGATCGGCACATTGGCGATCTTGGTTTCGGTACCGTCAATAGGCAGAGTGCTCTGAGAAGCCAATGTGAAAGCGGTCACATTGTAGTCGGCTGATGTGTTGTCGGTATCAAGCGCATCAAGCAACTTTAGACTGCCGTTCTCAACGCTGACCTTCCCGCCGCCGTTGTTCTTGAGAACCGTGCCGTCGTCAAGTCTTACGCTTTTGCCCACATCGATTTTGATGGGGCTCGGCGAACCGCCTGCAAAATTAAGTTTGAGCACGCCGTCATTATCGTATTCGATAGTTTCGATTCCGGTAACGCTATCGTCGAGCGTAATGGCTTTACCGCCCGGAGGCATCGTGAAATTGGAACCGGAGGCTAAAACGCTGTTTGCGCCGACCAGCGCAAGTTCATGATCGGTAAGTTTTTCTCCTAAGACTATCGTATCGTCGGGGTCGGTTAACAGAGGAAAGAATTTTGCGATAGGCCCTTTCTCCTCAACAAGCGTTACAGGCCCCCCGTCCGCCAAAATAGTCCCCGCCTCCAACTCGCTGGCCTTGACTTTAGTATCCACGCTCATCGCCCTAAAGTTGTAAATAGTCCCGTCCGGCCCGACAAGTTTGAAGTCGTTGGGATTGTATGTCCGTTCCCCGCCGTCGAAAGACTGGTTAGTCTTTATGAGCATATACGCCCCGTCGAACACCCAGCTCTTATCGTCGGACACGCTCGCCATCATAGCGTTCATCTTCGTGGAGTCGATGGTTATCCTCGAGTTATTGTTCAGCCGCGCCGTCCCCACCACCTCTTCGGCCACGCCTTTTGCGCTGCCTTCGAGCAACTTCTTGGTGTTGAACTCCGTGGTGTTGGCGATGCGGTCTATTTCGTACCGCAGCTGCGTGACCTCGGCTTGCAGTTCCGCGCGGTCGGCGTCGGTGTTCGTGTCGTTCGCCGACTGCACCGACAGTTCGCGCATCCTCTGTAGGATTTCGTGCGTCTCGGCCAATGCGCCCTCGGCGGTTTGCAGGAGGGAGATTGTGTCCTGAGAGTTTCTCGAGGCCATGCCGAGACCGCGCACTTGTCCGCGCATTTTCTCCGATATGGCGAGCCCCGCCGCGTCGTCGCCGGCGCGGTTGATGCGGTAGCCGCTGGAGAGCTTCTCCATAGACTTCGCGCCCGATGTTTCGCTGATACCCATTTGTCTGTGGGTATTGATCGCTATTAGGTTGTGGTTGATACGCATAATACTCCTCCCTTATAGGGTGTACTGTGATTGGTTTCTTTATGACTACAACTACTGTGACGTTAACGTAACAGTTGCAGCACGTTCTCCGGTATCTGGTTCGCCTGCGCCAGCATCGCCTGAGCCGACTGCATGAGAATGCTGTCCTTCGTGTACTCCATAATCTCCTTCGCCATATCGACGTCGCGTATGCGGCTCTCTGCGGATTGCAGGTTCTCCGTGGAGGCGTCGAGGTTCTTTATCGTGTGCTCTAAGCGGTTCTGCATCGCGCCGAGAAGCGATCTTTGGTGCGAGACGCGTTGCAGGGCGTTGTTGACCGTCTCTATGGCGGTCGCGGCGCCCCATTTGGAGCTGATGTCTATATTTGCCACGTTGAGCGCGGCGGCCCGCATGTCGCCCATGGAGATGAAAGCGGTTTGTCCGCTGTTCGCTCCTATTTGGGCCATCACGGAGTCTTTCAGGTTGCTCGAAGCGGGTTCGTAGCGGGAGAAGATGAACGTTATGCTCTCGCTTACGGCTGTTTCGTAGTAGCGGGCTTCGAGCGATACGCCGGCGTTGGCGGAGAACTGGAGGGCTCTGCCTTCGTGGGCTATGGTCACGCTGCCCGGGTAGAATCTGTCGGGGGAGGTGATGACCGTGCCGGCCATTAATTTCGTCTCGTCTTCTATCTTGGTTTTGGCGGCCATTGTGCTGTCTTTAGCTAAGGAGAATCCGTCAACGTTCCCGTCTATGGCGGTGATGTCCTCGGCTAAAGTGATGCGGCCGGTGTCCACGAATATCATGCCCGTAGCTTCGTTCCGCGAAGCGAGATTGCTCGCGTGGGTGAGGACGGTGCCGTCGTCGAGCGTTACGCTTCTGCCGGGGGCCACTATCTCGCTGCCTACTTTAAGGATTCTGTTGACGGCGTCAAAGGATATGGTGACCTCGTTGCCGCTTACCATTATTCTGATGGCGGTGGTTGTGGGGGTGGCGGGATTGTCAACCATCTGGATAAAGCTGCCCTTGGCGAGTATGCTGCCTTCGGAGAGCATTACGATATCGCCGTCCGTACCGTCGGAACTTACGAGCGGCGTGCTGTTGCCGATGGTTACGTTGGTGTTGAATTCGCCGGCGGAGACAGAGTAGTTGGACGCCGATACAACATTCAAATTGCCCAACGCGGTCCACGTGGCGGCGGTATTCACGGTGCTCTGGGTGGCTATCTTGAAAGAAAACACGTTTGCGGCCGAAGCGCCGTTATTGGTGCTTACGGCGACCGTCAAATCGGTGCCGATTTCGAGACTGCCGCTCTCAACGCTTACCTTACCGCCGCCGTTGTTCTTTATAACCGTGCCGTCGTCCAACCTTATCGTCTTGCCGACCTCTATCTTTACAGGGCTGCCCGCGCCGCCCGCGAGGTTGAGCAGCAGCACGCCTTCGGTATCGTACTCGATAGAATCCGCTCCGGTAACGGGATTGAGATCTATTGTTTCTCCGGCTATTATCGTGAAATGAGACCCGGAAGCGAGAATGCTGCCCTTGCCGACTTGGGTAAGTTCGTGATCGGTAAGCAATTCCCCTATGATTATAGAGGCGGTTGCGAAAGCGCTGCCCAACGCGGAATCCTTAACCTCGATCCTCGTCACCGCGCCGCCGTCCGCCAAAATAGTCCCCGGCTCCAACTCGCTCGCCTTGACTTTCGTATTCTCGGTCATGGCCCTGAAGTTGTATGTGGTCCCGTCCGGTCCGACTAACTTATAGTCGCTCGGATTGTAAACCGGGTCGCCGCCGTCGAAAGTCTGATTCGTCTTTATGAGCATATACGCCCCGTCGAACACCCAGCTCTTGTCGTCGGACACGCTGTTCATCATAGCGTTCATCTTAGTGGAGTCTATGCTTATTCTCGAGTTGTTATTTAACCGCGCCGTCCCCTGCACTTCGTCCGCCACCCCCTTGGCGCTCCCTTCGAGCAGTTTCCGCGTGTTGAACTCCGTGGTGTTGGCTATGCGGTCTATTTCGTACCTCAGCTGCGTGACTTCGGCCTGTATTTCGGATCTGTCCGCGTCCGTGTTCGTATCGTTGGCCGACTGCACCGCCAGTTCGCGCATCCTTTGCAGTATATCGTGCGTCTCGGCCAGCGCCCCTTCCGCCGTCTGTATGAGCGAGATGGTGTCCTGCGCGTTTCTCGACGCCATGGCGAGACCGCGCACCTGTCCGCGCATTTTCTCGGATATCGCGAGCCCCGCCGCGTCGTCGCCGGCGCGGTTGATGCGGTAGCCGCTGGAGAGCTTCTCCATAGACTTCCCGCCGGCTATTTCGCTGATACCCAGCTGCCTATGGGTATTGATCGCGATAAGGTTGTGATTGATACGCATAAATCCTCCCGCAAAGGGTGAATGTGACCGTTTTTCCCCGCATCTCAAAACAAGTCGTCAAGAACGGCGTTCCCGACCGCTCACGGAAAACATAAGAAGCAAATATCGTGCCAATCAGGCAATATTGACTGAAAACGTGTTTTTCGGGGCGATTTGAAGGGTTCTATGCATAGAGGTAGGAATTTTTTGTCATCGGTGTGGAAAATTTTATCTATCCGTCTTTGATTTTTCTTTTGACTTTGTTTTTGACTTTGCTTTTGACTTTGAATCCTATAATCTGTTTTAAAAGACTGTCTGAATTAGGATTTTAGGATAAAAAGACAAGGATTATAGGATAAACCCCCATGTTTTATGTGTTGACGTTGTTTTTGACGTTAAAATC
>Ga0268262_10003788_pt1 | contig 16070 bp, 17 predicted proteins | sample TergutNc150P3_FD_190354 | JGI IMG/M metagenome (GOLD analysis project Ga0268262, IMG submission 190354) | Nasutitermes corniger P3 segment gut microbial community from laboratory colony in Florida, USA - Nc150 P3 (SPAdes) (version 2) | ecosystem: Host-associated > Arthropoda: Insects >... | reverse complement strand
GCCCGATCGTCTGGCCGGCGATCCCGTACTGATTCAGATAGACGTAGCTGCTGAGAACGCAGAGGATGTTGATGTGCGGGCGCAGAACGTACTCTATGACGGGCGACGACTGCCCCGTGGAGCGCATATTGAACCCCTTCGGCTCCGCGTCGCCGAAAAGCCCGCTGCGCTCGTCTATGTCATGCCACGACTCAAGGTAGTAGGGCAGACTCTTGGAGAGCAGCTGAAGTATCTTTACAGGTTCGAATTTTTCGGAGAATTGCAGCATTGAACTATCCCTTGATTGCGCGTTCCATGTGGTAGACGGTTACCCCGTTATCGCCGTCGGCGTCCGCGCACTTCTTGGCGAACTCACGCGCGGTGTTTGAGTCGTACATCACGAGAAACGAGTCCCCGAAGAAGCGCGGATTCCTGTCGCCCTTCAGCCAGGCCTTGTTTTCCCGTACAAGGTCGGTCAGGAAGCCTCTTTTCGTACCGGAGTAGCCTATGCCGATATAGGACATTTTTGGACCGCCCTATTATTATGTGCAAATGTTTAATTAACGTGTTCAGGATACTTAGACATCTAAAAATAATATAATGCGGGCGGCGGCCCCAAAAAATATACAAAAAAATGTTTGCGCGAAGCCGTCCCGTATATTATTTTATTGATTCACGGCAAGAATCGTGACAGAAACCGGGGCTGTAGCTCAGCTGGGAGAGCGCGACGTTCGCAATGTCGAGGCCAGGGGTTCGATCCCCCTCAGCTCCACTGTTTTATATAGGATAAAGCCCTTTTTGACGAATATAGCGTCAGAGAGGGCTTTTTGCTTATAATTGTCGATACTATGAAAAAAAATAAGAAGAAAAGCGGCGACGCGCCCAAAAGCTACGGTTTCGTCGCCGTCGCCCCAGACCCCGACCCCGCCGCCGGTTCAGCCGCCGACAGTCCGCCTCCCGCCGCCGGACCGCCGCCGGCCAAGCTCAAGGGGCTCCCCGTCTTCATATTGATGCTGACGGTCATTCCGGCCGTCTCCTTCTGCCTCGCCGCCGGGGCGGTCTTTATATATAGGCTCTACGAGACGCTCCCCATGCACAGCCAGCTCCAAAACGTCGAACAGTCGCTCGTCTCCAAGGTTTTGGACAAGGACGGCAAGCTCATCCACGAGTTCAGCGTGGAGAGGCGCTTTTGGGTGCCTTTGGACAAAATCCCCGTCGAGCTCCAGAACGCGGTCGTGGCCACCGAAGACCGCAAGTTCTACAGCCACTGGGGAATAGACGTGACGCGCAACATAAGCGCGGTGTTCGTCAACCTCGCCAGGGGGAAGAAGGCCCAGGGCGCGTCCACCATCACCCAGCAGCTCGCACGCAACCTCTACCTCTCCTCCGACAAAACTTTCATACGCAAGATACGCGAGGTGCTCACCGCCGTTCAGCTCGAGCGCAGCTACACCAAGCGCGAGATCATGGAGCTCTACCTCAACCAGGTCTACCTCGGGGCCGGCGTGTACGGGGCGCAGGCCGCCGCCGAGCATTACTACAGCAAAAACGTGGAAGATCTCACCCTGAACGAGTGCGCGGTGCTCGCCGGAACCATCCAGCTGCCCGAACGCCACAGACCGGACAAGCCCGAGAACGTCGAGCGTTCCGCCGCGCGCCGCAACGCCGTGCTGAAGGCCATGGTCGCCGCGAAGTTCATTAAAAAAGACGCCGCAAAAGCCGTCATGGACGAACCGGTGGCCGCCAATCCCAAAATATACCGCCCGCCCGTCGCGCCGTACTTCATGGAGATGGTGCGCAAGTACGTCTCCGACAAATACGGCGACGAGCTGCTCTACAACGGCGGGCTCTCCATCCACACCACGCTCGACCCCGCCGCCCAGGACTCCACGGAGAAGAGCGCGGAACGGGCGGTCGCGTCGCTGCAAAAGCGGCTCAACCGCATATTCATAGACGGCTTCGGAGCCGAACGCAAATTGGGCATACCGCGCCAGACTTACATAGACAACTTCGACTCGATCTACGCCGCGAACGCCGCCGACTACGCGTTGCTGCACGACACCCTCAAGTACCGGAAGGCGCAGATAGCCGTGGTCGCTCTCGAGTCGGCCACCGGCGCGATCCTCACGCTCGTGGGCGGGCGCGACTTCCAAGAGAGCAAGTTCAACCGCGCCACGCAGGCCAAGCGGCAGCCGGGGTCGCTCTTCAAACCCTTCGTCTACACCGCCGCCATGGACAACGGCGTCAACCCCGCCACGGTGATCTTAGACCAGCCCATCACCCTCGTGACCCCCGACGGCGAGTGGCGGCCCGAGAACTACGACCGCAAGTTCCTCGGCCCCATGAGCGTCCGCGACGCGCTCGCCAAGTCCAACAACCTCGTCGCCATACAGGTGTTCACCCGCATAGGCGGCCAGGTGGTGGTCGATTACGCCGCGCAGATGGGCATAAAGCAGAAACTCAGCCCCGTCCCCTCGTTAGCCATCGGTTCCTGCGAGGTGATCCCCATAGAGATCATCTCCGCCTACTCCGCGTTCCCCAACCGTGGCGTACGGGCCGAGCCCTACTTCATAAATAAGATAACCGACAAAAGCGGCAGGGTTTTGGAGAAGGCGGCCGTCAAGGAGCATCAGGCCATATCGCCGGCGACCGCCTACCTGATGACGTCGATGCTCGGCAGCGTGGTATGCTGCGGCACGGCGGCGTCCATACCCGGCTTGGGCTTCCGCAGACCGGCGGGCGGCAAGACCGGCACGACCAACGAGTACTCCGACGCGTGGTTCATAGGCTTCACCCCGCAGATAACCGCCGGAGTGTGGACCGGCGTGGACGAGCGGCGGTCGATGGGCCACGGCGTGACCGGCTCGGCGGCCGCGGTTCCCGTGTGGGTGGACGCCATGAAGGAGCTCCACAGAAACCTCCCGAGGCAGGAGTTCTCGCGCCCCGCCGGCACCAAAGGCCTGATGATATGCGCCCAGTCCTTCGGGTTGGCCAAAAGCTCGTGCCCCAAGCAGAAAGTGGAGTACTTCAAATACGAGACGGTTGTGGACTCCTGCAACGTGCACGGCGTGGCGAGGGGGTTGCGCAGCGGCGACGAGATGGACATCTTCGGCCCGTCGCGCCGCGGTACGGTGAGCGGCGGGGGAGGGGGCGGCGGTTCCAATACGGGCGGCGGCGGAAGCCAGCCGGCCAAAAAATCGTCGTTCATGTTCTGAGCGCGCGAGGGTTTAAATTAAGTTGATTAAATTGATGAGATCAAATGGATCGTTTTTATGTGTAATTGATGCTACCTCTCTGGATTGGCTTCGCCGCGATAAACACGGTGCTTCGCTACGCTCGCACCGTGTTTATTGAGGCGAAAGCCAATGACGGTCATTGCGAGGAACGAAGTGACGAAGCAATCCAGAAAGTATAACTATAAAAACGATCTATAAAATTCTATCGCAAGGACTGTACAATAACATGCCGACCTACGAATACGAGTGTCAGAAGTGCGGGAACATATTCGACGAATTTCAGAGCATAACCGCTCCTCCGGTCGCCTATTGCCCCAAAGAGGGCTGCGGCGGGGAGGCCAAGCGGCGTTTTTCGCCCGGGGCCGGGTTTATCTTCAAGGGCAGCGGGTTTTACGGCACGGATTACCGCTCGGAGTCCTATAAAAAAAGCGCCGCGGCGGAGAGTTCTCCGCCGTCCGGCGCGTCTTCTTCCGAAAGCGGCAAAGGCGGCGGATCGCCGCCTCCGTCGGCGAAGCCGGCGGCTTCCGCGCCGGCTTCGAAAGACTGACGTCAGTTCCCGGTCTTACTTAGCGGGAGCCGGAGCCGGTTGAGCCGCGGGAGCGGCCGCCGGCTGAGCTTTGGCGGGTTCCGCTTTAGCGGGCTGGGCTGCGGGAGCCGGTTGGGCTTTGGCCGGTTCGGCCTTAGCGGGAGCCGCCGCAGGTTGGGTCGCGGGAGCCGGTTGAGCCGGGGCCGCCGCCGGTTGAGCTTTAGCGGGTTCCGCTTTAGCCGGTTCGGTCTTAGCGGGCTCGGCTTTCGCGGGTTCGGCCTTAGCCGGTTCAGCCTTATGTTCGGCCTTAACGGGTTCCGTCTTGGCGGGTTCGGCTTTGGCCGGCTCCGCCTTATGCTCCGCTTTAGCGGGTTCGGCCTTGACGGGCTGGGCCGCCGGAGCGGGTTCCGCCTTAGCCGGCGCCGCGGCGGGGCTCTGATCCGCGATTTCGTCGCCGTTAAGCTCGCCGGCCTCTTCGCCGCCTCTGAATTTACCGGGCCTTCCCCTGAATTCGCCGCGCTCGCCTCTGGGGCCGGGCCCCTTTTCCCAACGGGGCTTCCTGAACTCGCCGCCTTTGCGGCTTTCAATGATGGGGAACGCCTCAACATCCCCGTTTTTGAACTTGATTTGGGCCACCTCGGATTTGCTGACGGCGTAAACCACCTTTTTCCTATTGTCGGCCGTATACTCGATTTCACGGACGCCTATCTTCGAGACGGTGACTTTGTCCAAGACTCGGCCGTCGTTCATGGTGATGGTGTCGGCGGACACTTGGGGGACGAGGACTGCGGCCGCGAGAACGGCGGAGGCGAAAACTTTGTTCATAACAAATCCTTTCTTTAGAGGATGAATCAATATGTGTACATAATATAGTTACAGATGATGATTAAAGCCAAATTTTTTATTATGTTTTTTAGAATCGGAGGGACGTCACGATTTAGGACGGTATTTTACGAAACCGCTAAAGGTATCCGCCGATCGGCCGATAAAGATAAAAGGATCGCTAAATCCGGCGAAATCCGAAAACAAGGGAGGGCGGTATGGACATGATATCTATGGCTCTGGGCTCCGCCAGGATGCCCGACCCGGTCAGCCGCGCGGTCATGGAACCGGGCAATCAGATGGCCGAGCTGGCCGAGAAGATGCTCAAGGTCGGCCTCGAGATCGCGGTCAAGGGTCTCGAAATAGGCAAAGGCGAGCTGCTTGACGTTTACGGGTGAGTTGAAATGTGATTAATAAGCTGTGATGCATTCTGGATTGCTTCGTCGCTTCGCTCCTCGCAATGACCGTCATTGCCTTACGGCGCGATAAACACGGTGCGAGCGTAGCGAAGCAATCCAGAACGCCGCAACTACCCAAAACTATCATTAATTAATGAAATCCGCCGATTGCGTTTGCTAGACGCTCCGCCCATCTATTATATTTGATAACTCGGCGATTTAGCGGTCTTGCGCCTCTATCGCCGTAACCGCAAAATATAATGGACGAAAACGCGAACGTAAACGCCGCCGCCGTAAACGCGGACGCCGACCCGAAACCCAAAAGATTCGGCAGGGATTTGACTTCGGGCAGCGTCCCGAGGCACCTGATCCACCTCGCCGTGCCCATGCTCCTCGCCAACCTCCTCGGCACGAGCTACAACCTCGTCGACGCCATCTGGATAGGCCGCTACGTGGGCAAGGAGGCCATCGGCGCGGTGGCGGTCAGCTTCCCGGTCATGTTCATATTCATAGGCGTGGCCGTCGGCGCGACCGTCGCCACAACGGTGCTGGTCTCCCAGTTCTACGGCGCGCGCAACCAAGCCATGCTCAGCAAAACCATAGGCACGTCGTTCTGCATCACCCTCATCCTCGGCGTGATCTCCGCCGCCGGCGGGATAATCGCCGCCGAACGGATATTGGCCGTCCTCGGAACGCCCGACACTGTCGTCCCGCTCGCCGAGTCGTACCTGAAAATCACGCTGCTGAGCCTGCCGGTCATGTTCATGCACTTCCTCATAAGCTCCGTCCTGCGCGGAATGGGCGACACCAAGACGCCGGTCTACTTCATGTTTATCGGCGTGACGCTCAACGCGATACTCGACCCGCTGATGATCATCGGCATAGGCCCCTTCCCAAAGATGGGTCTGGACGGCGCGGCGTGGGCCTCGCTCATCTGCCCGATAATCGGGCTGGCGCTGTTGGTCGGCTACCTGTGGCGCAAAGGCGGCGCCCTCACGACCGGCGTCAAATTCTTCTCCATAGACGCCGGAATCGCCAAGCTCATAGCCAAAATCGGCTTCCCGTCCATGATACAGCAGACCTCCATATCCTTCGGGATCGCCGCCGTCACGTCGATAGTGAACTCCTTCGGCGCGGCGGCAATAGCGGGCTTCGGGGCGGGCGGACGCATAGACGCAGTGGCCTTCCTGCCGGCGCAGTCGATAGGCCTCGCCGTCTCAACCCTGAGCGGCCAGAACATTGGGGCCGGACGCTACGACAGGATCCCCCTCATCTTCAAGTGGGGCGTGATAATGACATGCTGCATAACGGTCTCCTTCGCGATAATATTCCTGTCCATACCGGAGATCCTGATGACCCCCTTCACGACCGATCCGGAGGTGATAGAGGTCGGCAAAGGCTATCTGAGGATAGCCGCCCCCGCCATATCGTTCTTCGCCGTGATGTTCGTCTCCAACGGCGTGATAAACGGCGCGGGGCACACGTTCACCACGCTCATCTTCACGCTGATAGCCGTCTGGGGCATAAGGATACCCTTCGCGACGCTTTTGTCGCGGACTAGCTTGGGGGTCAAGGGCGTGTGGGTCTCATACGTCATCGGGTTCAGCTTCACAATGTGCATCAGCCTGCTGTGGTATCGGTCGGGCAGGTGGAAGAAGGCCGTCGTCAAACCGACCGTGTCCGACGCCGCGCCGTAAATAGTTTAAATATTGCGTTTTTCATGGTCGGCGATGTATATTTATTGATACTATGAAACGAACCGTCATAGCCTTGTTTGCCGTCTGCGTCTGCGTCGCGAACGCCGAGATTCCCAACCCGGCATTCGGTGAGGCCGACGGCGGCGGGATCAATCAGATATCGGCGCACTTCGGGCAAAGCGTGCGCGGCGGTATGGAGGAGCTGTTCATAGCCGAGCTGTGCTACAGCCAGCCGAACAGGTTTTTCAGGTTTCCGGGACGCCAAAATATTGAGTTTTTGACCCAGCAGGGTATCGGCGGTTTTTCCGACTATAATCAGGCCTTGATATTCGGTTTCTCGCAGGATATGATTACACCGGGATTCTGGCGGATGTACGCGGGGATAAACTTGGGCATATACATTAAGGGGAAGAAGACTGGGAGGATAGGTTCCGAATTCACGTTCGGCGAAAGAGTTTTTCTTGGTTATCGCGTTACAAAAGATTATATTTTGGAGCTGTACGGGCGGCATTTTTCCAACGGCGGGCTGACGGAAAAAAACGCCGGGCAGAATTTTATCGGGCTGAGCGCGGCCCGGAATTTTTAGGGCGGTTATCTCTACACGGATGATAATATGAAATTAGTGGCCGACAAGCAAATCTACAAGGTGGAAGAGGCCTTCGCCGGCATGGGCGACGTCACCGCCGTCTCCGGCGGGATGATTTCGCGCGAGCTGCTCTCCGACGCCGACATCCTCCTCGTCCGCTCCGTCACGCAGGTGAACGCCGCGCTGCTCGAGGGGACGCCCGTCAAGTTCGTGGCCAGCGCCTCTATCGGGGTCGACCACGTCGACGTAGGCTTTTTGCGGGAGAACTGCATAGGCTTCGCCCACGCGCCCGGCTCCAGCGCCGACTCCGTGGCGGAGTACGTCGCGGCGGCGCTTGTCGAGATATGCGCGAAGAGCGGCAAATCCCCCCGCGAGATCACGCTCGGCGTCGTCGGCGTCGGCAACGTCGGCGGCCGGGTCTGCGCCTTGGCGAACGCCCTCGGCATGGAGCGCCTCCTCAACGACCCCCCTAAGAAGGCCCTTACCGGCAACGAAGTGTACCGCCCGCTCGAAGAGGTTCTCGAACGCAGCGACATAGTGTCGCTCCACGTGCCGCTCGTCGAGTCCGGGGAAAACGCGACCTACCACTTGGTCGGCGGCGATTTCGTATCGCGGATGAAGCAGGGCGCGGCGCTCATAAACACCTCTCGCGGAAGGGTCATAGACGAGAAGAGCTTCAAAGACGTCCGCTCCCGCCTCGGCATGGTCGCGCTCGACGTCTTCGAGAGGGAGCCGGCGATAAACGTGGATACGCTGAAGTTGGCCGACATCGCCACGCCGCACATAGCCGGGTACTCGCTCGACGGAAAATTGCGCGGAACGGACATGATCTATCGCGGCGCGTCGGCGTTCTTTTTCAAAGAGGCGCTGTGGGACGCCGATTCGTCCGACTTGCGTCTGCAAAAACGCGCCATAGATTTGCGCGGCTCCGAAGACCCCGTCCGCGACGGCATAAGGGGCGCGTACCCCATAATGGCCGACGACGAACACTTCCGGCGCGTCTGCTCCGTTCCGCAGGACGATCTGGTGAAATTTTTCGAGGGTTTGCGCGCCGATTACCCCAAACGTTTAGAGTTCCCGCACTTCAAGCTGACCCTCTCCGAGAATCAGCGGGCGGCCGCCGCCGTTTTGGGCGAGCTCCGCTTCGAGGTAGAGGTCACTCCTCGGTAGGCTCGCTCTCTATGTACTTGATCTTCTGTATGGCTATGCTGTTGAGCGGGTCGATGTCCGTGATCTCCTTGTAGACCGTAAGCGCCGTGGCCCTGTCGCTTATCCGCTCGTAGGCCGCCGCAAGCTGAAGCAGGCGGCGGATGTTCTTCCTGTCGCCTTCGAGCGCGGCCTCGAAGTACCGTATGGCCTCCTTGAACATCTCGTTTTCCACGCATACGAGGCCGGCCTTGTAGTTGGCCTCGCTGTGCGACGGGTTGTATTCGAGAGCCTTCACATACTCCGCCAGCGCGTTCTCGTTGTCGTTCAGCAGCGTTCTGTAGAGCTCGCCCAAGTTGTACAGAGTGTTGTAGTCGTACGGGTTGAGGGCCAGGGCGGTTTGATAGTAGCGCATCGCCGTCTCCGCGTCTTTTTCATAGTAGTAGATCATGCCGAGCCGCGCGTGCGCCCGCACGTTGAGCGGGTCTTTGACGAGCACTTGGAGCAGGAGAGATTTAGCGTTTTTGTAGTCGCCGTTGTTTTCGAAGTAGCGGGCGAGCTGGTATCTGGTTTCGAGATAGTTCGAGTCGGCCTCCAAAGCGCGCCGGAAGAACCTCTCCGCCGTGGGCGAGCGCGTCTGCGTCGCGGCCTCCATTTCGCCCATGAAGCAGAGCGCCTCGGCGTTCTTCGGGTTGCGGTCCAAAACCTCCCTCAGAAGGCTTGAGCTCTCCTCGTAGCGTTTGATGTTGTACAGCGCGATGGCTTTGCGGACCTGCAGGCTCGGCAGAAGCGAGTCGCTGACGTTAGGCATAAGGCGGTCGGCGGTCGTCACCGCTTCGCTGAAATCCCCGATCTCGACCATCGCCCGCACCATTGTGTAGAGCGCGTTTAAGGCGGGCCGCCCGTCCTTGTTCACGGCCGCAATCCGCCGCAGGTGCGGGAGCGCCGAGGCCGGCCGGCCGGACTGCATGTAGCGCTGCGCCGTCAGACTGTGCGCTTCGAGGTCGAACGCGGTCACCTCCGGCGAAAAAGTCTCGGCGGTCGCCCCGGCGAGCGGAGCCGCGGCCCCCTTCTTGCCCTTCTCGGCCATGAAATAGCTGTACGCCCAGAAACCCGCGATCAGAAGCGCGCAGATAACGGTCGAGGCCGTCACGACCTTCACGACGAACCGCGACTCGGCCTCGCTTAGGCCCATTGAGGTCAGAAAGTTCTTTTTAGGCGCCGGCATAGTGCGTATAAAATACTTGATGGGCCGGGGGAAACGCAAAATTTTTTATAAACCGCTATTTTTTTGACTTTAACAATACCGGAATATTATATTATCTGATTACTTAAATCGTGGGGGAAAGATGGTTTTAAGAGCGATATTCGCGTCTATGCTTTTAATATTCCTGCGCGGCGCGGGCGCGATGGACATAACCGGAAAAGAGCTTGAGGCTCACCTTAGGGGGGAGTACAGCAGAGGCTTCGGGTATTGCGGCGATTTTTCCGTTATAGGGGCCGTAAAACCGATAGAATCCGTTACTTTGAGGGGCGGGCTGTCCGCCGGAAGTCTGTCGGACGTGTCGAATATAAAAGCCTTTTCATCCGTCCGCGCCGCGCCGTTTTCGAAGCTGCCGCTGACGTTCTCGCTAATATACGATTATGACGGGTTATTGGACTACGACGTCCATACCCACTCGATTCTGCCGGTCGTCTCCTACAATACCGCCCGCGTCGGAATATCCTACGGCCCCAACTTCAGGTTCACCTCGTTTTTCGGCGAATCCGTCCAGTTCGAGCCTATAAATTCGATTTCGGTGTACTTCAACGCCATAAACAACGAAAAACGGCGGTTGGAAGCCGTCATCGGGAATTTCGGCGATTTTTACGCTAAAAATATGGGGGCGTACTCGCTCAAACTGAATTACGCGGCGTTTATCACCGTCAACTGGACGCTTATCGGCGGAATCGAGCTGCTGCAGAGCGGAAGCGACGTCTTGAGCGCCAATTTTTACGGAACGGCTTTCCGGGGAGGGGCTAAATACTCATGGTGAAGAAGATCTATAAAAAAATCGGTTTGCCGATCCTGCTGACGCTCGCCGCGGCATGTCTTTGCGGATGCTCGCTTGACTGGTTCGGGCTTTTCGCGTCGAGCGACCTCGACGAGAGGCTCAAAGAACGGGACAATCTAAAATTTCTCGCCGCCAACGATTGGACGAGGATGGATTTGGGTCGGAATTACTCGTTCATAGTGGTGTCGGACACCCATATTCACAACGGAAACACCTACGGCCTTGAGGGGTTCGAAAGCATAATAAAAGATCCCGCGAAAAACATCAAATTTATGGTTGTGACCGGAGACGTCACCCAAAACGGCTCCAAAAGCGATTTGGCGAAGTTCATTGACATCGCGGTAAATAAGTTCGGCGTCCCATGCTACCCGCTTATCGGCAACCACGACGTTTATTCCGGCGGCTGGTCGTCGTGGAAAGAACTCATAGGCTCCACCAACTATAGGATCGACGGCGGCTCCGTGACCCTGCTTATAATGGACTCGGCCAATCTATATCTCGGCAAGGAGCAGATGGATTGGCTTGAAAGGGAATTGAAGAGCGCGGCCGGCCGCGTATTCGTATTTACCCACGGCAATCTCTTTACGCAAAACATCTACGACCCCCAGCAGCTCGACGACAAGAACGAACGCGCCCGCGTCACGTCTATTCTGCGCAACAAGTGCGACGCCATGTTCATGGGCCACGTGCACGAATGGTTCTTCAACGACGTCGGCAACGTTAAATACATAACGGTCAACGCCTTCCGCGACGTAGTCAAAACCAACGCCAGCTACTGCCTCGTCACGGTAACCGCCGACAACGTCCGCTACGATGTTGAAACGCTTCCCGTCGACGGCGCGAAATAAGGCCGTCCGCCGATATTTCCCGCTCCGATACGCGGCGGACGGCGTATTCAAGAATATCCGAAAGAACTCTAAATTTCGGGCCGTCGGAATTAATTTAAAAAAATATTGCAAGTATCTTGACCCTATTATTATATTACTAATTATAAAGCTTTAAACATCAATTAACAAGGGGGCCGGTATGGATAGAAAAAAAGCGACGGTAAAAAAGACAGCGAAAAAGGCGGCAAAGAAAACCTATCCGAGGAAGAAAACCCCTCCGAAACCGAGAAGGATCACGCTTGACGATCTGACCGCCGTTGTCGCCGAAACGGATGCCAGAATGGCGAAGTCTCGCGAAGAAACGGATGCCGCTATTGGAGCCGCGATCGGGAGCTTGGTAGAGCAAGGCAAAAAAATGGAGGCCGCGATTGAGAAATTAACGAAAAACGTAGACGATAGGTTCGGCGGCATAAGCCTGAGACTCGGCAAGCTGACGGAACTTGTCGTTGTTCCGAAATTGCGCCTCGATATGAACGCGCAAGGCCATAGTTTTGATCATGCGGAAGTGAACAAACTGATTCGCGGCGTTATCGGCGGCAGAAAAGAAGACATAGTCGAAGTCGATATGCTCTTGCTCGGTTCTGCGGAGGCGATGGCTGTTGAGATAAAAACCCGCCTGAAAGACAACCATGTGAAGGATCACATTGAGCGTTTGCAGGATTTGCGCGACCACGAAGAGGAAGCCGGCGTTCAAGGCAAGAAACTCTTCGGCGCGATGGTCGGCGTCGCTGTGGACGATAAGGCGAGGAAACTTGCGAAAAACAACGGCTTGTACGTTGTGGAGATACGCGAGGAAGAAGGCAAGCTGAACATAGAAAAACCCGAAACGTGCCGCGCCTGGTGAAAAATCCGCCGAAACCGCGCGGCTTTCCGGCTCCGCCGATCAACCGGGCTCTGAGCGAAGCCGAAAGACCCCGCCGACACCCGCCCGCATCCCGCCCCAAAACCGATGGGCGGACCTAAATCTGGCCGGCAGAAAAGCCTGAAACGGTATATTTTTATTGAATTTTCACCTACTCAAAAGTGTAACGTTATAGTCGGTCGGCATCAGGTTTTTCAGACGTACTGTTTTTATCTTCTAATCTTTTAATCCTGCCGGACAGCGACCTAACCTCGGATCTTATTTCCGCGATGGCCGACAGGATTTGCGATGTTTCAGGCGATGGCGGGATTGCCGCAGGGCCGTGCGGCGCGCCGCCGCGCCCGTCCGCGTCCGTTATGCCGCTGTTTGTAAAATTGTATCTAACCGCCCTCTCTTCAAGTTTAAGGACGGCGGCCATGTCGGGCGGATTCGGCCGCTCCGCGACGGTTCGGTATTTGGCTATTTCCCTATCAAGTTCGACGGCGGCGGCCACGACGGGGCTCAAATTCTCCAATAGACCGGCCGCGCCCCGGTAATTGCCCGTCGCCCCGAGCCCCGGCCGTACCGGCGCGGAGTCGTTGAGCAGATACTCCTCGGATACCCCGAAAAAGCCCACTATCTTCAATAAATTAGCCCGCTGCGGCTTTCCGCCGCGCTTCCAGCCCGTACCGACGCTCTTTTTTACCCCCATTTCCTTAACCAAAAAATCGGATATGGTGGTGCCCGCGTCCGTGCACAGCTGCACAACTTTGTCGTAAAAGGTCGCCATAACCGCCCCGCCGCGGACTCGAAGGCCGCGAAATCGCGCTTAAAACGCGGTTTTTGTTATTTTTGTAAAAAAAGTTAAAAAATATTTTGTATTTCGACTATAAAAGTTGTATATTTATAGGCGTAAGCAACTTTAAAAACTTGGGCGACCGCCGACGCTGTCTGATGCTGTCGGCGTAACCCGATGTTGAACTTAAACTAAAGTATAGTATATGCGCAAGGGGGCGGACGTGGAAAACAAAAGATTTTTGTCGTTTCAGAGAATCGGGGAACCGGGAGGCGCGATATGAGCCGTAACGAAACGGAAGAAGCGGACGGCGGCGGATTGGGCGGGTGGATGAAATATTTGACCGTGAAAACAAAGGAGGAGCAACGCAAAATAGTCGAAATTAAGTTTAAAGGCGTGATTGATATGTGCGAAGCGGAGGGGCACCTTGTCGAACGCGGGGATATCGCCAGCTGTATGTACCAAGAGGGATTCAGCGTTGCAGATATCATGAAGGCTACAAGACTCTCGGAAAAAGAGATCAAGCATGCCGTGGATGGACACACATTATGTGTGTTTAGAGAAACAATGGAATTCGCCAAATTGGATGGTAAGTGGGCCGAGCGGTTCGATATCACTAAGCGCATGCACCGAGAGGGATTCAGCGTCGCGGATATCGCAAAAGCTACCAATGTCTCGGAAGATGAAGTCAAAGAGTCTTTGGGTCGTGAGAGAAGCTTTCGGATGGTGACGCAATATGAGTGAACAAAAATAACCTATAACCAAAGAGGTACCGAAAGGAAATCATGATAATAGCCAACCCCCTATTCGACGTAGCGTTGTTGAATAACGCGGTGTTAGACACAAAGGAAAAATTTGTGAAATTGTTCACACACGATTCCTACATAATCCAAACGATTGCCAAAGCCACTAAACTCACGGTGAATGAAGTCAAAGAAATCCTAGGTTAGTAAGACGGTACGAAATATACTTACAGCAAATAAAGGAGGATAACGCTATGGGACAACGTATTATAGGTGTAATTCCGATTTCATTCATGTTTAAAAGAGGACGCTGGAGTAGTGACCAAGAAAAAAATAAAAATGAGTTTCGAGAATATGCTGCTAAAGATATTTTTGAATATTACAACGAGACCCAGGTAGAAACTCCCAACGGTCGTACAGAGACGCTTTACACGATAAAGCCTGAGAAGTTGTTGCCGAATTTCAAAAATTTCTTTTTGGAGTTTCATGGTCTTATCCGTAATGATTGGATGTTGAAAGAGGATGAGATTTCGGAGAAATTCAATGATAATTATGACAAAACTGTGGCTTCCGGTAATCTTGAAGATTTTCTGAAATATTTTGACGAGGATACCGACGATGAACCATGGTGTTTTTTCGGTGTTGACACTCTGTATACTGATACCGTTGGAAAATGTTTGCTTATTTACAATGGAAGTAGAGCGTTCTTAGATGATTGGTATACATTAAAACACATGGAACTTTTGCTGAGAGCCGCTATGCGGAATCCGTTGGCAAAGGTTGTTAGATTTGGGATGTCGATGTAGGGACGAAATTCGCCGCTTGTAACAGACGGCACACGCCGCTACTGTATGGGCGGGTTCAGCCCGCCCGATTTTTGACCGGATTGCCCCGAATTGGTGACAACGCCAAAAAAATTATTTTTTCCTTGATTCCCGCCGCGAAATAACGTATATTATAAATGTCAGCCTGAATGTTCTGTTTGACAGTAATTTGTTTAAGATGTATCGATAAGTATTAATAGCAACACTCTCGTCGTACCCCTTTTTCCGCGCCGTGAAGCCGCCGGCGGGAAATCTCTCGTTGTACAGAAGTGCTCTCGTCGTACCGCATTGCCCTATAGTTTACTGGGAAATAGCGTTAATTAATCGTCGACCGTTACCCATTTATCGGAGAAATTATGCCTATCATAGACCCGGACGGAGCCGAAGCCCAAACAGACGCCGAACGCCAAGAACCGACCCCGTACCACGGTGCCGTGTTTAACGCGGTTTCCTATCGTTTGCATAAATACAAAGAAAACGGCGACGTCGCCCTCATAGACGAACACCGTTTATCCAAAGAACCGCTGAGGATAGATATCATAGTCGTCAAAAAGAACCGCGATGTCGAATTAGAGCCCTGCTGGGCCAAAATCTTTCGAGGGCGCAACCTCATAGAGTACAAGAGCCCCGTCGATAAGCCGCCCACATTGGCCGTTTTCAACAAGCTGATAGGCTACGCCTATATCTACGCCGCCCAAGAAGAGGTTAAAATCAGCGACGTGACGGCGACGCTCATCTGCGCCGATCCCCCTGAAAAGCTGTTTACGGCGCTTGAAGACGAATTCGGCTACGAAATTTTGCAAAAAGGAGACGGAATTTATTATATTATACAAAAATGGGCGGCCGTAGAAAAGACCCTGGCAATCCAAGTAGCGGCGCAGACGAGCGATTTGCTCCTGCAAGCTTTGGACAAAAGGACGCTTGACACAGCTACGATGAACAAAGTGGCCGATTTCACGTTTGCCGAGGGTCTTAAAAATAAAGAACAGTTAGGTTATTGGCTTGATGTAGTATTGTCAGAATATTTATCAAATATAGGTGAAGGAGGGGGTAATATGGAACCAAGTAAACGTTTGGCGGATTTGATGGAATCAACAGGCTATTCGGACATTTTTATGCAGAAAGGCCAGTTGAAAGGCCGACAAGAAGGCCGGCAAGAAGGCCGACAAGAAGGCCGACAAGAAGGCCGGCAAGAAGGCCTACAGGAAGGTCTACAAGAAGGCATGCGGAAGGTCATCTCCCTGCTCGAAAAAGGGTACTCCTTAGAAGACGCCAAAAAGATGCTGAAATTGGCGTAATTGCCGCCGCCGCGCCGACCCCACCCCCGCAAACCCGCCGGGGCCCCGAACCAAACCTAAAGGGCCCCGACAACCACCCTCCGCACCCCCAAAACACATTGGCACGCCAGTTGCTCTATAAATTATTATACAAAAACCGCTAAAGAAAACCCGCCCCAAAACCGATGGGCCGGACAGACCGACGGAAAGCCCGAAAGGGTACATTTTTATTGAATTTTTACCCAATCCAAAGAGTAA
>Ga0268262_10003787_pt1 | contig 16072 bp, 12 predicted proteins | sample TergutNc150P3_FD_190354 | JGI IMG/M metagenome (GOLD analysis project Ga0268262, IMG submission 190354) | Nasutitermes corniger P3 segment gut microbial community from laboratory colony in Florida, USA - Nc150 P3 (SPAdes) (version 2) | ecosystem: Host-associated > Arthropoda: Insects >... | reverse complement strand
ACCTCCAAAAGTGCACCTTGCTTAACAGGGTATTGTTTTAACAGAGATTCTATTCGGGTTTTAACTTCTCCCGAATCTAACTTCGCGGAAATTTCTTCATACGTCGGCTGTGGTACGCCGCTTTTATGCCCCATTTGCAAGTGCAAAGGGTTGCCTAAATTTTCTGCCTTTGGGTTAGACGGCGCAAAGTTTGTGTTAGATACGAACTCTATCATAAGGGATAATGTAGAAAATTGCGCCTTGCACAGCTTGCAAAATTATTATTGCATAACCTAAAAATAAAGAGGCGAGCAACTGCTCCGAATTTATTGTATAAACTGTTAAAGAAAGCATACACCATTCTCTAATGCCAATGCCATTAAAAGAAATAGGAATTGTTGCTATTAAAATAGTAACCGGTATAATTGCAAAAACAAAAGTCAAGGGAACAGAAATACCTACAGATTTAAACAAAGCAACCTGTGTAAAAACAATCAGTACCTGCATAAAGAGCGAACCAAGCATAGCAGCAAGCAATCGCAATGGATATTTTTTATACTCTCGTAATTTATCCGCAAAAACACTAAGTTTCCCCATTTTAAAAGGATTAAAAACAATGCATAAGCAAAAAATCAGCAAAAACAATGTTATAGCAGCCATAAACCAAATTGCTTGTTCCGGAACCTGTTTAGAACATAGCAACGCAAACCAAAACAGCAAACATAAAGCCACAAGCCCTAAAATTCTTGCAACAAAAACAGAGGCTACACTACCGGCTATAACATTATGCGCTTTGCCAAGAGCAATGGAACGGTAAGCATCACCACCAAGCCCACCCGGAGCAAACAGATTAAAGAAATAACCAGCAACTGTATACTTAAGCAAAGCACAAAATTCCGGTTTTTGCTCTTTTGGAATGATTAAAAGATAGTGCCAGCGAAATGCCTGATTAACAATAACAAGTTCACCCATCAAAAATGCCAAAAAAAGCCAACCTAGTTTGGCATTTCGCAAATTTGCTATAATATCGGAAACAGGAAACTTCCAAATTAGCAAAACAATCAATAAAATACTGATACATAATTTTGCAACGAATTTTACTTTCATGCTTTATCCAGAATATTGACTGCAAACCTGACTAAACCAAACGGAATTAATGCGAATAGTTTATATGGCACTGGAATTTTTATCAATTTAGCAGCTCTTTCAAAAAGCCCTTCATATTTTTTTCTAATGGCTTTATCAAAAATTCCACCGTTTTTTTTTGAATATATAAACCAGGAATTATAAAGATCCATCCAGCATTTCAATTTTGCAATCGTAAATTTTCCTCTTACGGACGAGTTTTCGGTTTCACTTTGATTGTAATTATAAAGGGGCTTTTCCAAAAAAGCTATTTTTTTTGCTCTCTCAAGCGTTGGCAAAGCTACAAACCCATCTTCGCACCAAAGCCTATTTTCAGGAAACTCTACGTCTATACAAACTTCTCTTTTGCACAACCTGCTCCAAACCGTTAAAAACATCTTTCCATTTAGATAATCCGCAAAATATTCGTTTGCCGTTAAAAATTTAATTTGCCCGCTTTTTTCTCCACAAACTTGAGAGGAACATCCAACATAATCGCAATTATGATTTAAACATACGTCTAAAAGGTCGCTATACATAGTCGTTTCTATCCAATCATCACTATCGACAAAAGCTATGTATTCACCAGTGGATATTTTCAATCCTGCATTCCTTGCGCTCGCAACGCCACCGTTTTTTTTATGTATAACCTTTATTCTGGAATCTTTTGCCGCATATTCATCGCAAATTTGTGGGCATTTATCCGTTGAGCCATCATCTATCAAAATTATTTCCAAATTGCTGTAGCTTTGCGCTATAATGCTGTCTAAGCATTTTTGTAGATAAGGCTCCATATTATAAACTGGGACTATAACAGAAATTTTACAACTAGGCATACAATTTTCTCGTAAAATCAAAGAATATTTTTTTCATTTCTGTATCTTATAAACCAAATTATTGTGGCAAATATTAAAATGCCAAGCCCAATGGCACCTAAAATAAATGACTTTCTAAGGCTTTCGGAAATATAGACAAGCTCTACGACAGACTTGCCACTTGGAATATCAACAGCCATAAAAGTACTGAAAGCTCTGTATATTTTCGCATCTTTTCCATTTACTTTTGCTTGCCAATATTTGTGGTAATTCTCCGAAATAAACAATTTTCCAGCAGCAGAATTTTCTATTTCAAAAACCATATTGTCCATTTTGGCATTGGTAATTTTAACTCTACCCTGCCCAATAACCTCGCCTTCATCCGCATCTTCCAACAATAAAATATTTCCATAATCAAAATTTCTATCCTTTAATTTCGTAATTATATCCTCGCCGGAATTTTCGTTTTGCCATTTGTAATAAATTTTTGCCCTACCCAAATCGCCCGGATTTTGTTCTATTCCAACACCTCGCTCGCCATCATAAATTATATAACCCACGTTCATTAAATCCAGCATAGCAGGATTTTGCAATTGTTCCTTGAAAACTCTGTAGCTCGCTATTTCATTATCTTGATAACCAAGAGCATTCCTCATGTTATAGGCAGGAAAAATATTTCCGCTTATTGAAGGCAGACGAGTTAAGGAAAATACTCTTGGACGTTCTATTTCATTTGGGCTGTCTTTTTTTATAGCCTTTATAACCAGATGATTAGGGTTATAATATTGAACACTTGGCACATTTTGAATAAAGGGAGAATCAACAACAGCCAAATCTACCGCAGCAATAATCACTAAGATAAAGGCTTTCTTGGCTATGTTTACATTCGCATTCAAAAAAATAAAATATGCTGCAATAATAACCGCAACAATAAGTATAAAAGAAGTTATAGAATGCGAAAATAAATTCTCCGCAACAGCAAAATTCACAGGTTTAAAGTAACTTCCGCTAACAGGATTCAAAAAGAAACTTGCCACAATTAAAAACGGAATTGTCCACAAAATTTTAGCACGTTTGCTCAGGGGGCTAATATCATTTTGAGTTTTAATAAATAGCGCACCGTAAGCAACAACCAAAATGGCAGCACCAAAACCTGTAAAAGATTCCCAAAAATAACGAGCGATCAAAATTACCGTAAGCAAAATCCCATAAAGAATAGCACCCTTTTTAAGCACAAGCAAACCGTCTTTTGTTTCAATAGTTTTCAACGCTGAGGCTGCCAAAAACACAAAGGCTAACGGCAACCAAAATATCGACATACTAGGTGCACGAAAACTCTTAATGCCCGGTATTATATTAAACCAAACACTAAACAAAAACGAATGCAAACCAACGGCGTAAGAAAGAGCTATAACACAGCCAAAAAACCAAAACAATGCTCGCTTTCTATTACCAGGCAACAAACAGCCGCAAAGCGCAAGAAATGTTAAAAGAGCTCCTGTGCCATCTGAGTTCAGTTTAAATGGATTTTGCCCCCAATAACCGTTATCATTTGAAGTTGGTTGCCCTTTATGAACATCAGTACCCAAAAAACCTGGTAATATTATAGCCGCTAGTTCTTCCCCATGCAGGCTCCAGCTTGCAGAATGCTCTATACTTGTTTTTTCTTCAGTACCTCGAACGGATTCTGTAGTTGTGTAAAGATAAGGTGGAATAATCTGAAAAGCACTAATCATCAAGGCAATCGCAAGAGCAACAGATGCAAGCCCCAAACGAATACAACGAATTTTTGCAGAAAGCTCATTTGAAAAAAGTTCAAAGAGAACAAAAAGCCCTGCACCCCATAAAAAGAAATAAGTCAATTGCAAATGCGAGGAAAGCACCATCCAAACTACGGAAAGCGAAAAATAAATTCCGTGTTTTATGGAACCTTCACGTAGTAGCCTTATTAAAGCATACATAGCAAAAGGAGCCGCAGCAAAAACTATCATTTTGCCATCGTGCCCACCATATATGTATGTGAAATACTGTGGGCTACACGCGTATAAAAAACCGAGCAATACTGCCCATTGCCATTTATCCGTTAAATAACGAGCCAAAATAAATGCGGCTATGAATGCGCACCAAATTGTTAAAATGAATTTAAAACCAGTAGCCCTGCCCGGTTCCAATATAAAATAGATTAAAGAAAGAGGATGGTAAACATCTGAAAATAGGGCATCCATAGTAGGCATTCCACCAAGCCGCGAATAGTCCCATTCTGGCAAAATCAAGTGCTGCGCTCTAACATAACGAGAACCTATACCGTTCAACTGGTCGCTGTTGAGCATCAATTGCGAACTGTCAAAAACAAAATCGCTGAACACAATCAAAAGCAACGCAAGGAACGCAAGCGCAGAGATAACTAAAACATTCTTTTCTTTCAAAGGCTATTAATCCTATTCGGTTAACTGCCTATGATTGCGTATTATGAAAAAAGCAATCGTGCCGGAAATTATTACGACAGCGGCTAAGATGATAGAAATAATGGTCTTATTCATACATGGACTCCTTTGTTTGACGTGTAATGTAGAAATTATTTCAACGCATCATGTTCCAGCAGAAGCGTGTAGTTTGTGACATCGCATACTTCGGTCGGTCCAAAATATTGAATTGGCCCGGGGTAGAGATATTCCTCGCCTTTTGCCCAGGCGTTTCTATGCTCAACAAAGTATTTAAACGGTTTGCCATTCAAATCCACAAGAGCTTTTTGGATAACCGGTTTGTCTTTGCCGTGCCTGCGTTCAACATTCATCATCATTGTGATTGGAACACCGCCAGCAACCCAATTCTCAAAACCTGCGGTTAAATTGCGAATGGAAGTCATGTAGCCTGTTTTTCTGTGCAGCACTAAAACGGAAGCCGCATAGCCAAGGCTATAACAGTAATCCGCATCAAAGTTGGAAGGAGCCGCGCAGCGACCTTCGTAGCCAAAGAAATGATTCTGAGTGGCGAACTTACCCTTGAAATTCCTGAGTTCCAATTCTTTGGTAACCATTTCAATTAAAAGTTTTTCCGTTCCAATGAGAGATACCTGAACATTGCCGTGTGGGTCCCTGTCCATCATCAACTGCAACTGTATATCTTCCGGTAGGTTTTTGAGCAGCTTTGCGGAAGCGTCGGAAATATGCCTGCAAGCTACTTCTACCATATCTGCCGCTTTGCTAGCTTCTTTAATTTCCACTTTGCCATGCGTAGCAGCTCTGCTTTCTATATCTTTCTGGATTAGGTCTTTTATTTCCGCTTCGTGATGCACAAGAGCATCGTTCAGTTCGGAAATCAAAGTTCCAAATTCTGGAATGAATTCAATCAAACCCTCAGGTATAAGAGCTACGCCAAATTTTTTTTTATTTGCACTACGGGAAATAATTACATCGGTTATTGAATTTACAACTTGCTCAAGAGTCATTTTCTTTTCTTTAATCTCCTCCGAAATCAAGCATACATTTGGATGAGTTTGGAGCGCAGCCTCTAAACATATATGGCTTGCGGAACGCCCCATCAATTTGATGAAGTGCCAGTATTTTTGGGCTGAATTGGAATCTCGTTCAATATTGCCTATCAATTCGGAATAGGTTTTAACGGCTGTGTCAAAACCAAAAGAAATTTCTATATACTCGTTTTTCAAATCGCCATCTATGGTTTTTGGGCAACCTATAACGGCACAACCAACTTTTTTTGCCGCAAAGTATTCAGCGAGAACCGCAGCGTTTGTATTGGAATCATCGCCACCTATGATTATAACGGCATCCAATTTTAGATTTTTTACAACCTCTATGCACTTATCAAATTGTTCAGTGCTCTCCAATTTTGTTCTGCCGCTTTGGACAATATCAAAACCACCGGTATTGCGATACTTAGCCATGAGCAAATAATCTATTTCAATGTATTTCCCTTCAACAAGGCCCGATGGTCCGCCTATGAAACCGTAGAGTTTTGAGCCGCCTATAACGGCTTTAATGCCATCAAAAATTCCAGCTATAACATTGTGCCCGCCCGGAGCTTGCCCGCCGGAGAGAACAACGCCAACATTCAAGGGTCCGCCAGCAGTTTGTTTTTCTTCTGCGGACTCAAAAGTTAAAATGGGCACGCCGTAAGTATTGGGGAAAAGAGCTTTTATTTGAGCTTGGTCGCTAACAGATTGCGTAGCCCCACCAGATTTGATTATAACTTTTAAAGCCCCTTTGCGAAGCGAAGGCGGGAGTTTAGGTTTGTAGCCAGCACGAGCACTACCAAGAACAGAAAGATTTTCAGACATTTTTTCTCCATACATCATGTTTTTGAAGAATATAGCAAATTTTTCTACATTCCGTTGAGTGTCCTCTACTATAAGCACCATACGTACGGCAAAAATCTGTAAAATGTACGGAGAAAGAACCGTTGTGAAGGATGTTTCCCTAAGCGTTTCAAGGGGCGAGATTGTGGGGCTTTTGGGACCAAACGGGGCTGGCAAAACCACTTCGTTTTACATGATAGTTGGGCTTGTGCGCCCGGACAAAGGGTATATATTTTTGGATTCCAGAGATATAAGCCGTTTACCCATGCATAGCCGCGCAAAATTAGGGCTTGGCTACTTACCACAGGAGGCTTCTATTTTTCGCAAGCTCTCGGTTGAAAACAATATAATGGCAATCTTGGAAACATTAAAATTAAACCGCAAGCAACGCAAGGAAAGACTAGAACAATTATTAGAAGAATTTAAAATAACCCATATAAGAAAAACCATAGCGCATAGCTGCTCCGGCGGAGAGCGCAGGCGATTGGAGATAGCACGTGCCATTGCAAGCGAACCCGGCTTTCTTTTGCTGGACGAACCTTTTGCGGGCATAGACCCAATAGCCGTAGATGACATTAAATCCATGGTAAGCTCGCTGAGGTCCAAGGGTATGGGTATTTTGATAACCGACCACAACGTGCGGGAAACTCTTTCCATAACAGACCGCGCCTATATTATGTACAAAAGCGAGGTGTTAACGGAAGGGACTTCGCAATTTTTGGCAAACGATGAAGAAGCAAAGAGAATTTATCTTGGCGAGTCGTTTTCTTTGGGTTGATTTTATCATTCAGCTTTCATGGTAACGCTTTGAACCTTGTCTTTTGAAACATAGTTTTCAAGAATCAAATCTTTGCCAGGGAATCTGGAATTCAAGTTTTTTTTCAATTTTACCGCTTCTTCATAAAATTCACTGTCAGTTAATTCTTTGTTTATGCGATAATAAACTGCGTTGTCTCTAATTTCCACACGAACATCATCGCCAAGCCCTCTTGCCAAATTTGACAAAACCTGCTGCGTTTTTACCGCTCTATCGTGAGACTCCCTTGCAGCTTTAGCTCCGGCACTGTCACCTTCCTTTTCAAGTTTTTCGTAAAGAATTTTCCATACGCTGTCATTGTAGGGATTCTTAACAAGTGCTTTTTTCAAATCTCTGTTAATTTGAGAATTTAAAGCTTCGTCTTTGTCTTTTTGCACGGAGGAATCTTCTACTATTATACGATTAAATAAACCAGCCGGATCACTAACATTATCCCCTATCCAACCAGCAGGATTAGTGACAAAATTCTCCGCTTCTATCTGAATTTGAGCAACACGAATTTCATATTTATTGTAGCTAAAAAAGTAAGAAATTATAGAGACAAACAAAATTACACCTGTTACCATTATAAGAAACCATTTTCTGTCACCTATGCCTTTCTTAGAACCAACAGTCTGCATATGCCCAGAACTTTGTTTTTGCCGTAGTACAGCCTCAGTATTTTCTATTTCGCATACTGCACCGTATTTTTCAAGAGTATCCATCATTTGCATAGCTTCTTGTTCATACTCTGTAGATAGTACAAGAAGGGGAGGAATTTTTAAACCGGCGGATATTTGTCCAGAATTTAGCCCTGGTAGCGAAAGCAGGTATTTTACGAGGGTTTTCATGTCTCGTTGTGCAGATAATTTTACAATTCTTAATTTAAACACGTCTTAAAATATAGAAAATAATATCAGTATTAATTTAGAATAATTTTCTATATTTACCCCTATGAAATGCACAGTTAGAACCCGCAATCAAAAAAATGTTTTTGATATTCCGCAAATCGCGAGTTTACGCTCGGATTTTGAGATTAAAAAAGAAAAAGAGGTCTCTAAAGTCCGTATATTGGAAACCTGGCCAGACGGCTCTCTAAGACTTGTGATGGTAAACGGAAAAGTTTTATCCGTTACGGTGCGTAAAAAAAGCAACGGTTTTCCGAATTCTGTTGAAATAAACGGTACGCGTTATAATGTTGATGTTAGCAAAATAGACAATTCCCATTACAGCGATGCCGGAAAGCCAGCAAAACAAGCAAGCGGAAAGGTAGTCGCCGTGTTACCCGGGCAAATTTCCAGCTTGCAGGCAAAGCCCGGGCAATCAGTTAAAAAAGGGCAGCTCCTAGGAATTTTGGAAGCCATGAAAATGGAAAACGAAATTTTAGCTCCCTGCGAAGGTAAAATTCAGGTTGTGAAAATCGAACAGGGGCAAACTGTTATGAGAGGCGACTTGATTTTGGAAATAGGCTAGGTGTCTAGGACATTTTTCATAGGCGATATTCACGGTTGCATAGAAGAACTCGCTGAATTGCTTGAAAAATTTTCACCGAATACAAATGATAAAATTTATCAGGTAGGCGATGTAATAAATAAGGGACCAAACAGCCTTGCCACACTTGAATTTGTTTTGAAGCACAATATAAAATGCGTAATGGGGAACCATGAAGCAAAGCTCTTGCAAATTTTGAATAAACAAAAAACAGAGCTGACACCCAAGGAACTGAAATTTTTGGATAACGTTCAAAAACCGGAATGGGTAGCCAACGTGGTTTCAAAATTCCCGCTTTGGATAGATACAGGCAAAGAACTTTTATTACATGCTGGTTTGGAACCGGGGAAAACTTTGGAGGAAACGAACTCAAAAGAAATTTTAACCATAAGGCTGTGGGGGGGGAAGCCGTGGTATGAGCAAGTTGTTCTCAACGGACGATTAATCATTTTTGGACATTGGGCTATGAATGGCCTTGTGGACTTTCCTCATGCAAAAGGATTGGATACGGGTTGCGTTTACGGAAAACTATTAACAGGGTACTGCCCAGAAGAAAATAAATTTTACCAAGTAGCAGCAAAAAAAATTTATGCACCATTGGTAAATGGATAAAAATTATTTATACCTATCCAATTCTTCAAACCATTTTTGCCAAAATGGAGCGTTGGGAATAATCGCAAGCAATTTGCGCATCGCTTCGTTATAATCATTTATTCCTGTGCCGCGAACCATTTGCCCTCTTAAAGTAAAGTATAATTCATCGGTGCAGGAACGCCCTTCTAAAGCTGGCAAAAAAGAGCATTGCGGACCGTAAGAGCTATTGTTTTCGCAAAACGCTTCTGGCGAAACTGGAATTAATTTAAGCCCGTAAGTACAAGTACCCGTTTCAATTTTATACCTCGAAGAAATTTTAGATGCAAGTGCTTGAGAAATTTGCTCGTCTCCGCCAGACCATATAATCTTGAATTTGGAAGAAAATTCTCCATAATTCCTAATCATTTTTTCATAAGATTCGTTTTCTTGCAACTCCTCATGTTTCCCTAATCCCTGCAAAACCTGCACAGCCATTATTTGCCTCATTCTTAAATTTTCCGCCACCTTAGCAATTTCTTTTTTAGTACGTGGGTGCTCTTGGGCAAGTACCGTTTTTATCGCAATACTTAAAGAATCATTTATCTGTCGCAATTCGCTCAAATACGGCTTTGCAGCATCCTCACGGCTCATGCAGGCAACTACCCCTATTTTGTCTCCAACTATTTTTGTTGACTGCAATCTTGCATCTTGGGCGTTTAAAAGCTCGGTCGCTTGTTTAACTTGAGAATTAAATTCCATTTCTAAAATTTCTTTATTTTCGCTCAAAAATTGCTTTTCATATTGTTCGCTGGCAAAAGTTATTGAAAGTTTTATCTGCGAAGAAATATCCGCACGAGCTTTTGTCATAGCCTCTCGCTCGCTCTCCCCTATGCCGGAACCTCTAATATAACCTGTTGGGCAATTTATTTCTTCTAAAGAAAAAATCCTCGCTTCGCTTTTTTTAGATTGAGCGCAATCCAAGCAGCAAAAAACTAATAATAACAAAGCACAAAGGGTATTTTTTTTGCAAAACACTATTGTTCCTTCGCAAGTTTTCCAGCTTCGTCAAAATCGCCATATAAAATCTGTTCCGCAATTTTGTCTATAAGAGTTTTAGTTTCTTTTTTCCAAGATAGCTTATTAAGGGCTTCAAGTGCGGCGTTAATGGGTCTTTCGTCGTAAGCAGCGCAAGCTTTGGAAATTATCTGCAACTGTTCGCGCAAAAAGTCAATGCTTTCATCAACATCGCCGCTTGGAGTGGCATTGTCATTTTCAAGCAGCATTCTCGCCTCTATGCGACGTATGGAGTCTATCAATGGTTTGGCATGGGTCTTAATAAAACTGCGATTCTGCTCTTTTCCCGCCAGCTCCAAGGCCAGAGCCTGCTTGGAAGTCGCTGCCTCGCCTATGTTTGCCAAAGCACTCTTCATAGCGTGCACGCTTATCGTGAACAAACGCAAATCATCTTCCGTGGCAATATCTATGCGTTCCAATGTATCTTCCAATATCGGCAAGGACTGCTTAACATCAAGGAGAAATACCGTTTGCAACACAGAATTGGGCTTCAAGTCGCTTTTAAGGCTGGACTCCTGCTCGCTTTGCTTCTGCTTATGCGCTGCCGCTATTACTTCCGGCGTCTGCTTGTCGCGAATAAGCTTGTTGAGAATTGCGTTGAGCTGCCGGATATCTATGGGCTTGGATATGAATTCGTCAAAGCCGTTCTCTAAGAAAAATTTCGCCTGGCCAGTTATGGCATTGGCGGTAAGCGCAACTATGGAATTCTTATAGCCCAAATCCCGTATGATTTTAGTCGTCTCCAAGCCGTCCATTTTCGGCATCATGTGGTCCATGAAAATCACATCGTACAACTCGCCAGCCTTAATTTTGTCTATGGCCTCGAACCCGCTGGTCGCTAGGTCTATAGCCAAACCGTAAGGAACCATCAACCCTTTTGCCACATACAAATTAGAGTAAACATCATCCACTATCAAAACTCTGCCATAAGGCATGTACTCGCGAGTTATTTTAGCCTTCTTCATCTGGGAAGAACTGCTTATGCGGAAATTTTGAAGTTTTTCTACAATTTCTTTGCCCAAAACTTCGGAGCTAGCTCGCTTCTGAGGCAGGCGAACAGTAAATTTGGTACCTTTGCCGGGCTGGCTCTCAACTGAAATCATGCCGTTCATCATCCTCACCAAGCGCCAGGTGATGTTCATGCCAAGGCCGGTGCCTTCCACCGTGCGATTTATCTTCGGGTTGAAACGGGAATACTCCGTGGTGAACACCGTATTTATCTGTTCCTCCGTCATCCCCTGGCCCGTGTCGCTTACGCAGAAAACAATTGTATCATGTTCCTCTTCGGGAGCAGTCTCAACATAGACGGATAATTTTATAACGCCCTCTTCCGTATATTTGTAGGCATTGGATAGAATATTGTTTAAGATTTGCTTGATGCGCAGTTCATCGCCTAAAAATTTGGATGATATGTTCTCATCAACTTTAAGCTCAAACTCCACAAATTTGCTGCTGCGCATCATATTTATATGCACAATGTCGTTGATAAGGCTCGCAGTTTCGTATTTTGCGACATTGAGTTCCATTTTATCCGCTTCTATTTTGGATAAATCAAGTATATCGTTTATGATGCTTATCAGCAAATCGCCGGAATTATAAATTTCGTTAAATGCCTCTTTTATATGCGGCTGAAGATATTCGTCTTGCAACTGAATTTCGGTTATGCCCAAAATCGCATTCATAGGCGTGCGTATCTCATGGCTTATCCTCGCCAAGAAAGCGGATTTAGCGCGACTGGCGGCTTCCGCATCCGCCTGCTTTTTTGCCAGTATTTTCAGGTTGGTGATATCCTGTGCTATTTCGATATATCCAATTGTATTACCGCTTAAATCTTTTAGTATCGCTGTATCAACCTGCAGCGATATGTCTCCCGTGGAAAAATACGTTTGCGTAATGCCCCTTTTCACGCAGGCTATACCGCAGTCCTGAGTATTGCAGACAACTGAACCCCAATTGCTGCAAGGCTTGCCTACGGCATCTTCGAGTTTTATCCCTATGATTCTTTCAACCGCCGTGTTTATGAAAGTCCATTTTGCATCGGCATCGGTAACGGATATGGGTAGTGGTATTGAATTGAGAATTGAATTATACCAATGTGCCATTGCCCGTGATTTCTCGTTTTCCCTGTGTATCTCGGCAAGCATTGCTTTTTGCTCGCGTAAATCACGTGTGTATCCAATAACAATATAGCCATCTTTATATTTAACGCGAATAAGCGTAACTTCACACGGAATGAGCTCGCCACTCAATTTCTGGTGAACCCATTCAAAACGATTGTAACCTTCTTCAAACGCTTTTTTGACAAATTCAATGCCTTTTTTGAATGATGCTTTCCCGTCCGGCTGATATTCCGGCGATAAATCGAAAAATCTGTCGAGATATACCTGTTTATTCGGCATATCAAACAGCCTTACCGTTTCCAGATTACAATCTATAACGCGATAATCCTTGCTCCAGAAGTTTGCGCCCATCGGGGTAGCATCAAACATAAGTTGCACTCGTTCATCCGCCTCTTTTATTTCACGCAAGTCACGTATATAGGCGGCTACAACAAATTCATTTTTATATCTAACGCGCACAAGCGTACATTCGCCGGGTATTAGTTCACCCTTTAGATTCTGGTATGTCCATTCAAAACGGCAGTAACCATCGGTAAAAACTTTTTCATCAAATTGAGCTATTTTTTTTCTTGATAACTGCCCGTCCGGCTGGTATTCTGGCCAAAGATCAAAAAATTTCTCGCGAAGTTCCTTTTTGCTTGATAATCCAAACATATTAACCATGTAATCATTACATTCAAAAAAGTCAAAACTTTCATCGTGAATGTTGGCACCCAAAGGCATGGAGTCAAACATAATCCGCATACGTTCTTCCGCCTTATCTTTCTCTACAGAAATACGCCCCAGTATTATAATAAGTATTACTGCCAGCACAATACCCAGCGCGATAAGAAACAAAGCCATGTTTCTTGTGCTGTGATAATATTCGTCTCTGGGCGTTACCACTCCCATATACCAGCCATTGTAGAGTCTTTGGATAAAGACGATGGATTTGATACCACGGTAGTCAGTCGTTGTTATCTCATGAATATAACCATTCTGGCTCAACTCGTCTTCATAAGCTGCTATGTAGCTTTTCACGTTGCGTAACCGCATACCCAGCATCGAAGGTTCCGGGTGGGCGATTAACTCCATATTCTGATTTAATAGGAATCCGTAACCATTTTCGGCAAATTGCGTATTAATGGCGTGCTGCTTGACCCTGTTAATGAATATATTTAGGCATATAATACCCAGGGGTTGGTTAGCTTCATTGAAAATGCGGCGTACAAATGTAATGGTTTCTCTTCCTATGGCTATATTAAAATATGGCGGAGTGACTCCTATGTCCCCGTTCGCCTCAACAGCCGCAATATAAAATGGGCGGTTTTGCATATCATAATCATAAGACGGCTTCCAATTCACATCCCCGGTGAGAAATATCCCCCCATATACATCGAAAACCCCGTAAAAACCATGGACACCCGAAAGACGTTTACTCTCGTTATTTTGCACATAATTATTGATATTCTGGATATACCTATTCACCGTTTCGGCATCAACGCCTGTTAAAATCATGTTGCGGATGGTTTCTGAAATACCAGCCAATATTGTTTCTGGTTCCAACATATCGGCTTTGATATTAGCTTCCGTATATGAAATAGCGTTTTTAATATCTCTCTGTAAGTGTTTGCGCTCAATATCACTTATAAAGAAGTAGCTTACGGTAACCATCAACGTAAACGCAATCAAAACAAAAATCGTTTGCAGATAAGGCAAGCGGCTAATCGCAGCACTTATTTTTTTTATTCTTCTCCATGCCTTAGAATAAGCCCTTCTCACCTATTTCTTACCCCACAGCCCTGAGTTGGTCATGAATCTCATAGAACACATCCGCAATCTGAGGGTCAAAGCTTTTGCCCTTTTCAGACATAATGATGCGCACAGCTTCTTCATGCGGGAAAGCCGGCTTATAAACTCTTTCCGAAACAAGCGCATCATAAACATCTATAATCGCCAATACGCGCCCTTGCAAGGGAATGTCAATGCCTTTCAGCTTATGCGGATAGCCTGAGCCATCCCAGTGTTCGTGGTGATACCCAACAAAAAGTTTTGCATAGTATAAAAAGACTCCGCCGCTGGTTTGCATAATCATATTGTCAATAATTCCCTCGCCTGCCGTAACATGCGTCTTTATCTCTTCGTATTCCTCTTTGGTGAGCTTGCCAGGCTTGTTTAAAATCAAATCTGAAATCGTAATCTTGCCCACATCATGCAATTTAGACGAGGCAATTACCATATCCTTATCCCAGTCCTGCAATTCTTCGGCATAAATCCCGCGCTCCTGCATAGCATCAATCAGCATTTTTAAACATTTCGCACAACGCTCGATATGGCCTCCAGTTAATCTATCCCTATCTTCTACCAATTCCGCTATGATGGATATGATGCTGGTATTCAACTGCTCAAGCTGCTCGGTTTTCTGCTTTAGCAACATTGTTTGTTCAAGAATAAGTTCTTCTATATGCAAATGGCGTGAAATACGATTCAGCAAAACAGGCGTTGAAAAAGGCTTGGTCACAAAATCCACGGCGCCGAGTTCCAAACTGCGCACTTCTCTGGCTTCGTCCCCAAAAGCTGTTAAAAACATAATAGGAATATGCTCCGTCTTTTTGTTTTCCCTCAATTTTTGCATAGCGGCGAAGCCGTCCATTTCTGGCATTTCAATATCCATTAAAATCAAGTCTGGCGTAACTTTCTCGAGAAGCGTGAACATCTTGGCCGCAGAAAGTAAAGTTAAAACTCTATAACTACCTTCCAATGCCTGCTTCGCTTTGGTCAAGTTAACTGCGCTGTCGTCCACAACAAAAATGATTTTCATCACGTTTCCTTTTTTATTAAAAATAGTTTACATCTAACGTTAATATATATTAATTATTTAGCAATAATAGATATTTTCTACAAAATTATAAAATAGCTTCTATAACTGCGTTCCCCATCCCCTCTGTACCCGTTTTTTTGCACCCGTCCACCCAAATATCGCCAGTACGGACCCCTTTTGATATAACAGTTTCGACCGCAAGTTCTATTGCCCTGGCAGCTTGCTCTTCCTTAAAGGTATAACGTAGCATTAAAGCCGCAGAGAGAATTTGCGCTATGGGGTTTGCAACACCTTTGCCCGCTATATCTGGCGCGGAACCTCCGGCAGGCTCGTAAAGCCCAAAGGAACCTTCCGCTATGCTTGCACTTGGCAAAAGCCCCATAGAGCCTGTGAGCATAGCACACTCATCACTTAAAATGTCCCCGAACAGATTAGGGCAGAGCATAACATCCATATCCCTTGGCCTTTTTATGAGCTGCATCGCGGCATTATCCACATAGATATGTTCCAATTCTATCTCCGGATATTCCTTTGCTATTTCCTTAACTATTTCGCGCCAAAAAACGCTTGTGGTCAAAACATTGGCTTTGTCCACGCTTGCCACCTTTTTTCTGCGGAATTTAGCGGCTTCAAAGGCAAACCTAGCTATGCGTTCCACCTCTTTTCTGGTATAGACCATAGTGTCAAAACCTCTTTCATTTTCGCCAGCTCCGTCTCTGCCCTTTGGCTGCCCAAAATAAACATCGCCCGTCAACTCTCTAACGCAGAGAATGTCAAAACCATCGCCTGCAATATCCGCTCTGAGCGGACACGCAGAAACCAACGCTTTATACACCCTTGCAGGGCGCAAGTTGCAATATAATTTAAAATGCTTGCGAAGTGGCAAAAGCGCACCTCTCTCCGGTTGAAGCTCAGGGGGCAAGCCCTCCCATTTGGGACCGCCAACCGAGCCGAAAAGTATGGCTTGTGCCGCCTCTGCTGTTT
>Ga0268262_10003786_pt1 | contig 16076 bp, 13 predicted proteins | sample TergutNc150P3_FD_190354 | JGI IMG/M metagenome (GOLD analysis project Ga0268262, IMG submission 190354) | Nasutitermes corniger P3 segment gut microbial community from laboratory colony in Florida, USA - Nc150 P3 (SPAdes) (version 2) | ecosystem: Host-associated > Arthropoda: Insects >... | reverse complement strand
AGTGTTTTACCAACCATTCTTAGCGTATTTCATAGGGCTTCAATTTATATCTCCTAGTAATAATACTTTAAAAAAATGAAAATTTCAAGGGAAAAATTTACCGTAACAAACACCTTGCATTATTGGAGTTATCAAGGTAAATTAATGCAAGGGGATTCTATGGGCGAGTACAAAAGACCAAGCTGGGACGAATATTTTATGGAAGTCTGCGAGGCGATTTCCAAAAGGGCTACCTGCGACCGAGGACGCTCCGGCTGCGTCATTGCCAAGGACAAACAGATCCTTGTAACAGGCTATGTCGGCGCGCCGACAGGGCTTCCCCACTGCGACGAAGTCGGGCATCAAATTAAAAAAATGGTGCATGAGGACGGCAGAGAGACCACCCATTGCGTCAGAACGGTCCATGCCGAGCAAAATGCCATCTGTCAGGCGGCAAAACGGGGGATTTCCATCGACGGAGCCACCCTTTATTGCCGTATGACCCCATGCAGAACTTGCGCCATGTTAATCATCAACTGCGGAATTAAAAGAATTGTCTGCCAGCGCCGTTATCATGACAACGAAGATTCCCTTGCGATGTTTGAAAAAGCCGGAGTAGTCATTGAACACCTTTTTGACGAATTACAAAAATATGACGATCAATAAAAAGTTCTAGGGATATATAACGTTAGATTCAAGAATTATACGGTATTTTAAATAGATTTCTTCCAATGTGTTCAAAGGACCCGGCGCATTCACCATTTTACGCAAATTACAGGCGTCTTTTCTTTCAATAAAAAAGTCGTAAATAGCCCGCGGATCACGGTCGTTTACAACCGAATACGCGGGTTTTGAATCAAGATATGATCTAACCTCGTCATGACTTACAGCTTTTACGCCGTAACGTATCAATCTGCTGCGAACCTTTTGTATTTCTTCATAAGACAGACCAAAAAGGAATTCTTCAAGCGCCCACCTTGTATAATCACTGGTGGACTCCCCTTTTAAAAAATCTTCCCATTCGGTGTCAGTGCCCATATCTATGGAAATTCTCAGTAACTCAGCGTTACCGTCCATTGTCCCGAAAATGGGCGGAGCGGAATCCCTTGCCTTCCAAAGCGAAGAAAGCGCCGTAAGATGATGGATACTGCGTTGATCGGTACCGCTGTCCCACAACGCGATTAAATCGTTGGCAAGCTTGGATTTTGTATCGTTTGAAAAACCCGGATCGTCAAGACAGGAAAAATACACATCTTCCGCCATTAATGTAAAAACTACGGTAAAAGGGATATTTTTTACAAGATCATGCAATTCTTCATTTTTTTCGGTAAAACGCGAAAGCAGGGAAAAAGCATGAAATTTCGCGATTAAAAAACTGCGAAGAGCCGCTATTTTGGCGGGAATACGAAGCATATGCGACGGGGAGGAGAAAGCAAGTAAAGACTCCGTAAGTTGATCCACATTAACCAGAATATCCCTGACAAATTGAGTTTCTCTTATTGAAGGATAATCAAAAACAGCATTCCCAAGATTACGAAGCCGACGGAATCTTTCATGAGCTATATAATAATCTTGCGGTCTTTTCCCCTTGAGCCATTCCTCAATTCTCCCAACCAAAAGTTCCTCTTGCTCAGACAGAACTTGATAGGTATGCTCAGCCGTCTGTATCATAATGGCTAATTATACCATGAAATCAGGATTTATTCAAATCCATTATTTTATCTTGTTTATTCTTAAAAAAGGTGATATAATACCAATGACAATTAACGCATGTGCTATAATGCCGTGTGTTTGTTTGCCGCACTGTCGGCATCCTAAAGGATGCCTTGCTTTATTCATCTTGGCGGCTTTTGTTGGTGCTACGACGTGTAGATTTTTTCATCTACACGGCTTACGCCGTGCTTTTTTTTGTCGGGGGGTGTCCCGGTTTCGACCGGTACGTCTTCGGGATATAGACTGCAGATGGAGCGCTCATCTCCTGATTGGGCAAAAATTTAACTGCCAACACTGACAGTTACGAATACGCCTTAGCTGCGTAATCGCGTGGAACTGCCCCGCCGCTCTGAGGGGTAAATTCCGCGTCGCAATCAGAGCTGGTCTTACCGCAGCGTCCGGTGGCGGCAAGATAAGATTTTCCGGAATACGGACAGACCGCGCGCCGTTTAGCCAAGTCCGTCCCGACAACTTAATAACCGGCTAAATCTGTAGACGTTTATGTTTCGCGTATTGGGACGCGGGTTCAACTCCCGCCACCTCCATATAATTTTATTTACACTATAAAAAATTTTTCACAGAAAAGAAATTTTTAAGTACTCAATAATGTGGGAGTTGAACCACGCCCAAAAATGCACGCGAGACATCGAGCGTGTTTTGGCAATGAAAGCTACACGGCGTGCCCCAAGATAAAATCATCAGTTACAATAATGTCTTCAGGGGCGCGCTCCTCGTAGAATCCCAACGCGCAAGCGTTGCCTTAAAAAAAAGTCGGCGCAGGACGCGCCGGGAGCGCGCAGGCGGCTTTTCAGGCGCTGACAGGATGTCAGCGCCTGAAAAGCGATTCCCGCCAAAAACTCCAATCATGTCCAATCATGCGAAAGTTGTTCCAAAAAACTCTTACTATCTTCTGTTGTTATGCAGTATTTCAGCGACTTCCGCAGGTGAAGAGGAATTAATCAGCTTTTGGCGAATTGTTTCATCTCGCAGTACGGCGCCTAATGCGGCAAGAAATTGTAAATGAGGACCGTCTTTTCTGGGGGAAATTTCCATTACAAAAATACGGGCAGGCTGGGTATCGGAGGGATCAAGAATAATGCCTCCTTTTTTTATGCCTACCGCGACAACGGTTTCTTCTACTCCGTCGCTCTTCGCGTGGGGTAATACTATTCCATAGCCCATGTTGGTGCTCATTATTTTCTCGCGCTCAAATACATCGTTTAAAACAAGTTCTTTATTCAGCAGTTTTTTCTGCTTGTTAAGCGTTTCAACAAGTTCTCTGATTATTTCTTCTATGGTTTCACCTTTAACATCAAGAACGATTGAGTTTGCTTCAATTACGGAAAGCAGACTGTTAGTTGTCCTTCCTCTGCGATCAAACAATTCTTTCTTCATAGCCGTTGTATTCATTGAGTCTTTTAATTTTTGCATGGCTTCCGAAAGATTAATTATATCCTCATAAACAACATTATTTACAAACGGCAAATCCGAGTTTGACGTCTCTATGATAACGGATCTTCCCTCGCGGCTTATCGAAACGGAAATATCATCTTTACGCGCCAGAGCGACATTATTATCAAGGTTCATTACCTGAACATAAAAACCCTCGGCTCTAATATCAATTAATAATCTGTCCAGCATAAGCCTTGCGACATCATGAGAACCAAAGTCCCATTTTAAATACGTGGTATTTTCATCACTGACAAATTTTCTTGTTCCCTGCCCTTTAATTTTTAACGACGCGTTTAAAAGCGGCGGAGCCACGATAGTGGAAATTAAAGTCAGTAAAATTACAATTGAAAAAAGCTGGTTGTCGAGAATGCCCATTGCCAGTCCAATACCTGCAATGATAAGCGCAACCTCGCCGCGCGGAACCATGCCTACCCCGATTCGCAGCGCTCCTTTAACATTAAAACCAAGCAAAAGCGCAGGACCGCCGCACCCGATTATCTTCGCGAAAATCGCCGCCAACGTGTATATTCCGCCGAAAATTAAAACAGGCGGCGAAACTATTTCGCGTACATTCACCATCATTCCCATAACGGCAAAAAACACGGGGACAAAAAAATCATAAAGTCCTTGAAGCCTTCCTTGTATTACCGCGGCAATATCGGTTTTGGAAAGCGAAAGCCCGGCGATATAAGCGCCGATTATCATTGCAAGTCCGCCGTGTTCAAAAAAGCCGGCAAGAATAAGAGCGATACCAAGCGCAAGTATGGAAAAATCGGAACTGTTTCTAAACATTTTTAAGAACGAAGCAAGCTGGCGCGAAAAAAGCAAACCTAACGCCGTAAAACCAAGCCAGATACCGAACGCTTTTCCGGCAATACCAAGAATTGCCGCAGCGGAAAAATTGCCCTCCGCTTCCGCATGTCCGGCAAACATGGCGACCATTCCAAGCACTACGGCAAGAATGATAATTCCCAATACGTCGTCGAATACTGCGGCGGCAAGAATGGTAACACCTTCAGGCGAATCCATCTTTTTTCTGTCGCTTAGAATTCTTGCGGTAATGCCTACGGAAGTCGCCGTTGAAAGCACGCCTAAAAATAAACACCGCGTATCAAAGAATGAAGTATGAAGAAGCAGAACGCCGCAAAGATCTCCAATCACAAAAGAGAATAACACTCCGCCTAAGCCGATTATTACCCCGGCGACAGAATATTTTAAGAATAAACCGATATCTGTTTCCAAGCCTGAGAAAAAAAGCAGAATAATAGAGGCGACTGTGGCAAACGAATACAATTCCGTACTAACCGCGATAGAACCGCCGCCGCTTAAAGGAAAAAGTCCCTGCGGAAAACCGGGAAAGGCAAGTCCGCCTAAAGCATAAGGACCGATGATCACGCCTACAAGCAGTTCGCCCAGTACGGAAGGAATCCCTATTTTCTTCGCTAAACGTCCGCCGAAACGCACCGCGAATAAAATTATTCCTACTTGAAAAACCAATTCTGTCATTAATTCTGTAATGTTCATTTTTTAATACTTCCGTTTTACTGATACGTTCGCGATATTTCCTGAAATTCATCCTGGATATGTACAATTGCATCCGCAACGACTGGGTCAAACTGGGTTCCTTTTCCCTGCGCGATAATATCAAGCGCTTCTTCATACGGCATGGCGACTTTGTAGACGCGGGCGCATACTAACGCGTCATATACGTCAGCTAACGACGCAAGGCGCGCGGCGAGCGGTATCTCATGACCCTTTAACTGCCGGGGATACCCTTTTCCGTCCCAGCGTTCATGATGTCCGTAACAAATATCTTCGCAATGTTTCAGGTATATAGATGAATTTATATCGCCAAGCTCATGGATAATATCCTTGCCGCGAGTAGTGTGTGTTTTCATTATTTCATATTCTTCCGGATCAAGCTTACCGGGCTTAAGAAGAATTTTATCCGGAATGGCTATTTTTCCTACGTCATGGAGAGCCATAGATCTTACGATCATCTCCGGCTGGAGTCTCTTTATATCTTCCGCATAAACAGAATTGGAAGCTACTAAATATTCGATTAACGCTTTTACAAATAACTGCGTCCGTTTAACATGCTCGCCCGATTCCAAATCCCTATGCTCGATAACATTCGCGAGTCCCTGCAGGGCGTTATCCAGAGTTCTTGTCGCTTCCTCAGTTTTTTCCGCAACCATCACTTCCAGATTATCGCTGTAATTTTTTAACGCTATTTGGTTTCTTACGCGAAGTTTGACAATCTCCGGCAAAAACGGCTTATTGATAAAATCAACCGCTCCGGCGGCAAGGAGTTCGCTTTCCGAATCATTTTCCGCGGTAATAAAAATAATGGGTATCCTTTGATACGCTTTATCGCTTTTAATTTTATTAAATAATTCGCGCCCGTCCATGTGAGGCATAACAACATCCAGCAGTATTATCTTTGGAAGGATGGGAGCGTTTTTCAGTTTCTCAAGAGCTTCCATTCCATTGTAAGCCGTTATAACATTATAATCATCTTTTAGTATTTCTTCGAGAATCATGACATTTGTTTCGATGTCATCTACGACTAAAACCGCCGGTTTATTCTCATGCATATTGCGCTATTACCTTATCAATTTCTGTCATGCTTTGGTCATAAGCAGACTTAACTATCCCATATTGATCGGGCTTTACGGAACCTGCTTTTATTTGGACTTCAAGCTCTACAACATGCTTATTTAATTCGGCAAGGGACAGGTTAGCGGAAAGCCCCTTAAGCGTATGCGTGGCAATTTGCGCGCCCTGCAGATTACCTTCCGCCAAGGCTGTTTCAATTGTCTTAATGTTTTGATCTTCTTTGAATTTTGTAAGTAATTTGGCATAGAGTTTTGTATTATTCATCACTCTTTTTAAACCATCTTCGATATCAATATACACTACATCAGCCATAATATACCTCACTAATTAAAATTAAAGTTTTTATCTTTCACGATAAATAATCCTGCCCCTGCTTAAATCGTACGGAGAAAGGGCGACCCTGACCTTGTCGCCGGGAACAATACGGATATAATGTTTTCGCATTTTACCCGAAAGATGAGCCAGTATAAGATGCCCGTTTTGGTTATCCAGCTCTACCCTAAACATCGTATTTGGCAGAGCTTCCCTGACCACACCTTCTACTTCTATTGCCTCTTCTTTTGCCACTTTTACTCCTTATAATAAATATAGCAATCTAAACCCCTTTGTGTCAATTATATCTATATGGTAATATAAGGATATGCGCTATTACAGCACCAGAAACAACGCCGAAAAGGCGAGTTTTGCACAAGCCGCTCTTACAGGGCTTGCCCCGGACGGGGGACTCTTTGTGCCTGAGGAAATACCCCAATATCCGGCGCAGGTACGCTCCTCGCTGGGAACTATGGCATTTACGGACATTGCCTTTGAAACGATAAAACCCTATGTAAACGGCGAAATCCCCGACAACGTGTTATCCGACATAGTACACTCGGCTTTCACTTTTTCCGCTCCCCTTGTGCCCGTCGCAGACCGCTACGCATTAGAGCTTTTTCACGGACCGACGGCGGCATTCAAAGACTTCGGCGCCCGTTTTATGGCGCGCGCTTTTTCGTATTTACGCAGGGGTGAAGATAAATCGTTAAGGATACTTGTCGCTACTTCCGGCGATACGGGCGGCGCTGTGGCGGACGGCTTTTTTGAAGTGCCCGGTATTTTTGTTACGGTTCTGTACCCCAAGGGGCGCGTATCGCCGCTTCAAGAGCGGCAGATTGCCGGGCTTGGAAAGAACATCACAGCCCTTGCCGTAGAAGGCAGTTTTGACGACTGCCAGCGTCTTGTAAAAGCCGCTCTTGCGGATGAAGGACTTAAAAAACGCACGGCTCTTTCTTCGGCGAATTCAATTAATATCAGCCGTCTTATTCCGCAGGCGGTTTACTATTCAGCCGCGGCAGGCAGAGCTTTCGCAGGGCTTGCCGATCCGGACGGAGAAGCGACGCCGAGGGCTGCCGGGGCGAAAAAAACGCACGCGGCAAAAAGCGGAATGCCCGTTACCCTATGCGTTCCGTCGGGCAACTTCGGCAATTTAACGGCTGGGCTTTACGCGATGAAGATGGGCGCGCCCGTTAGGCAATTTATCGCGGCGACAAATATAAATAAAACTGTTCCCGATTATCTTGATTCAGGCGAATACCTTGCCAGAGTTTCGCAGGCGACAATTTCCAACGCGATGGACGTAGGCGCGCCGAGCAACTTTGAGCGAATGAGCGCGCATTTTTCTTTGGAACAGATGCGGCGGATAATTCTGGGCGTTTCAGTCGGCGACGATGAGACGAGGGAAACAATCGCGCGCGTACATGAACAGACGGGCTATTTTCTTGATCCTCACAGCGCGGTCGGCTGGAAGGGAGCGGATAAACTTTCCGCGAAAAATAAAATTGAACAAGGGGCGGTGGGTATTCTCTGCACGGCGCATCCGGCTAAATTTGCGGAAACAGTGGAGCCGTTAATCGGACTCCCACCCATGCCGGCTTCCCTGTCACGCACAATGGAAAGAACGGTAGACGCCAAAGTAATTCATGCGGAAACTTCTGAGTTAATTGATTTCTTAAATTCAATATCATGAAAAATATTTATCGTATCGGTTCTTTTGTTTTATTTTTCTTTCTATTATTCACGGCATATTCTTTTGCCTGTGATTTAGAAGGGCATTTTGATTTTACCGTATACAACGACGGGGAAGAACTACTCTACTCGGGATGTTATGACGCGATTCATTTAGGACCGCATATTATTGAATATACCCTGACAAAGGAAAGAGCGTATTCAAACGGGGTAAAGCGTCCGTCGGCGACATTCACGCAGGACAGGGACAAGGGCGTATTAAAGCAGCTATTAGCCGAACACGGTTATTCTCTTCCCAGCCACAAGGACTATACCTATTCCGGTTTTGACAGGGGGCACATGGCTCCTAATGCGGATTTTGACGACACTGCCGAGAACGCGCTGATGACTTTTTTTATAGCGAATATCTGGCCTCAAACGCCGAATACAAACAGGGTTGAATGGCTTAAAACGGAAAACGAAACAAGAATGCTTGCGATAAGAAATTCCGGCGTAAAGGTAATTATTATTGTCGATGAATTTAAAACTGAAAAAGTCGCAAACATCAGTATTCCGTCTTGTTTTAAAAGACGGGTCTACAATTTAAACACCGGCAGCCTGATCTATGAAATTGACGTTTATCAATGATTCCTGCTGAGACAAAACAAACAAATAATCCGACAGCCTGTTTAAATACGCCCCAGCTTCCTGACACAGCGGCTGTTCTTCCGTGACAGCGAAAAATAATCTTTCCGCCTTTCTTGCTATTGTCCGCCCTATCTGTATTTGCGCTTCTATGATATTTCTGCCCGGTATAACCAATCGTTCCTGTTTGGGAAGATAGGCATGCAATCTGTCTATTTCTTTTTCCAGATTGACAACTTCATCGGGCGGCAGAAAAAAGCCGCTGTTCTTTGTATCGGAAACATGCGCCATGATTAATCTGATATTTTTCTGGACTCCTTCCAAAAAAACACTTGCAGACCTTCCGGAAAACTGCCACGCGTCCTCATTGGCAATCATGGCTTTAATAAGTCCCAAGTGGCAGTTAAGTTCGTCAGCCGCCCCGATAAAATGAATTGACGCGCTGTTTTTTGAGACTTCACGTCCGCCCAGATCGAAAGTTTTTCCTTTGTCGCCTTTTTTTGTATAGATACTCATATTACAACGTGTCGGGGGAATCAAGCCATGCCGGAAGCTGCATGGGCGTTTCCAGATAACCCATTCGGCGTTTTTTTACGATAATTTCCATTACCGCGACGCCTTCGTCTTCCAGCAGGCGGAAACGCGAAATAGAGACGGGATCATCTTCCGATATTCCGGCTTCATCGGCAATGGAACCGCGGACGATATGATTGACCCGGAAACTGGAAGAAAAAACACTGCTCTGTAACGGAGTAAGAATCATGCCGAACAAGGGAGCGGCGATTCGCTCCTTCTTGTCGATTTTTGCCGCGTCAAGGAGAGGCAGATCGGGGCGCGGTACTGTCATTATAACTTTCTTTTTTACTTCTTTGCTTTCTTTATCAAAGATTTCCAACGCTACAAGCTCTCCGGGACCGCACATAAAAACCATATTCTGCAGAGCTGGAATAAGACATCCTTCGTCCGCCGTAATCTTCTTGCCGTTAATTGTCTTGATAAAAAAGCCTTCGTCAACTTTATGTAAATAAGCCGGAGTATTCGGAGCGGTATAAATTATTTCCGCTTCCGAATTTATTTCGCTTAATGTCATTCCAAGCCACGGACGCTGGGATCTTCCACCCTTTATCATCGCCGGCAAAGCGGATGTCAGCGTTTCCGCAGGAACGGCAAAATTCAGTCCTTGATGTTGATCTATACCTGCAAAAACTATTCCAACAAGCCGCCCTTCATTATCCACTACAGGACCGCCTGAATTGCCGTGATTGACGGCGGCGTCTATTTGAATAACGTCTCCAATCTGCAGGAAACGCCTTCCAAGGGCGGAAACAATTCCCGACGTTACAGTCTTTTGCAGTCCTACGGGAGAGCCGATCGCGAGCACCGTGTCGCCTATCCGCGGAATTACGCGATCTACAAGCGAAAAAACATATTCGGTTTCCATTCCGGTTTTAATCAGCGCAAGATCCAGCGCCTTATCCCAGCCGACAACTTTGGCTGGAACGCGCGGACTCGACGAATCGCCCATGCGGACATACATACGCGAATAACCTTTGCGTTTGGGATCAACTTCACTTGCGATAACATGGTAATTTGTAATTAACAAACCGGACGCGTCAACAAAAAAAGCGGAACCTAAAACCCTGTCCGGTATGCCCATTCCGCGCTCAATTCTGTATCCTCTGTCAACAATAATGGTGGCGACGCCTTTTATCATATCCGAAGCGGTATCCCTGCCCTTAGCGTATTCAACTAAATTGGCTGGAATGTTTTTGCCGCCTGCCGCCTGAGCCGCAGCCAGAAAAAATGCCGAGGAGCGGCGCTGGCGTCCTTCTACGGCTTTTTCAAGAAATAAAAGAGCGCTTTGATAATCCAGCGGCTTTATTTCATGCGATTTTACCGCCGCTAAAAACGCGCCGAGATTATTGCCGTCTTTCAATTTTTTCTTCGCGCCTGCAAGTATAAATTCCGCTTCTTTTCCCGTATGCGCGTTTTTTATTCCGAGACTGGCGATAGATCTGCCCAGAGATACGGCGTCGTCCCATTGCTCTTCCTGAATCGCCTTCTCCTGCATGGCGCATAAATTTTCCGTCGCTATTTTTTCATATTGGGCAAGCTGCCGCCAGTCCTCATTTTCGTCTTCGCTTTTACTTTTACCGGCAACCGAATAAACTTCTTTATACATATAGATTTGATTTAATGCGATAACCGGGCTTTCATGTACTTTTTTTTCAATGTCGCTCAGCCTGAAAGAGCTTGTAGTCTTGGACGGAGGAGTATTTTTTTTGTCATCCACGCTTTTACATGAAAAAATTATAAGTATAAAAATGAATAATAGATATATTCCTTTTTTCATCGTTATTTCCCGGTTTCCGAGTAATTCATTTCTCCGCCGCCGTCTATGTCAAAATAATAAACAACCGAACCGTCCTGCAGATACACTTCTTTTGTTTTATAAACTCCGTCCCCCGACCAATCGCTCTCTGAGGAAGCGACTAAACGGCGGTAGTCGAGGATATTTTCCATTTCATAACCGGGGGGCGGACGGCGGAAACGGCGGATTGTTTCCATTCTGCCGTCAAGATCGATGTCGATGTATTGAACTACAGGCAGTCCTTTTTCAAATTCCGTAACGGAAACCTGACGTCCGTTGAATGTCTCAATTACACGCAGTATAACTCCACGATCCATATAAATTGTTTCCGTCGCGCCGTCAATTTCCAAACTCGGACGGGAATAACTTGAACAAAATGAAAGAAGTTCGTTATAGGTAAGGGGGATATATTGATATACCGGCGCAGGATACAGAATGCCTGTAAGTTTATCGCTTCCGCCAAGCTCTATAAAATTAATCGGCGCGTAACTAAAAAGGACGGGACCGAATTTAAATATTTCATCTTCCAATTCCGCCTGTTTTACGGATGGATAAAGTTCCCATTGAAGATCAATACGGCGCGATAAATCACGTTCGCGCAAAGAATCATTTTTTGAAATAAAAACGGAAACTTTCTCCGGATCATTGTCCGGTCCGAAACTAACTTTAAAGCCAAGAATATTATTGCTAAAATTATCAATTAAATAATCTATGAATCCTGTTCTGTAATGCACGGTGTTTTCTATGTAACCGTCGTTATCATCGTCGGTAATTATAAATCCTGAAAAAACAAGGAGTTTGCGCGTAAATGAATCGCGCCCTTCCTCACTGCGGAGCAATTTGTAAGTATCGACTATTAAATCTTTTTTAATTGCAGGTTCATTTCCAGTAACCGCCGGAAATACCTCCTCTATTGCCGTTTTATCGTCAATCAGCCCAAGATTTAGCGCAACAGGGACAGAAGCCGGATTCGGCTTAAAATTTTCCTGATTGGATAAACTTCCCGATCTATACGAAGCGGCGCTTCTTTTCGCCGAATCTAAATCTCTCATAAACGGAGCCGCCATCCACGCAAGTTCCGGATCGGCTTCCTGCAAAAACGGAAGCCTCTTAAGCGCAAGCTCAAGAAGGTTAATGTCGCTCTCCGGCAACTCGGAGGGCTGCGGTTTTCTGTTATGTGCATATTCAAAAAATATCCGCAGGGGGCGCGGATCGCGCGGAAACCTGTCCATCGCGATCAGAGTTTGGCTTCTAAACTGCGCCAATGAGTAAGCGTAATCGTAGCCGGGCTCTTTTCCGCCTGCCATTCCGCGCAAAGCAAGAAGCCTCAGCATTACCGTGTCGGCGCGGGAGCCTGCCGCGTCTATTTTATCCAGACAGGCAACCGCGTCTTGATATTCGCGCATAGAGATAAGCATCTGCGCTTTCAACATTTGCGCGTCGTATTCACCGTACTTAACCCAGCGGTTAGCGTCAATCGCCATATTTAAAATGTCAACTATCGCCTTCTGCCTTATGCTGTTTTTATAGTGCGTTTGAACAAAAGCAAAAAGATAGGGAATATCCGAAGAAACACTGTAAAAATCCATTGCGCGCGCAGACGCGGCTAACGCGTCGTCCCATCGTTGTTCGTCAACCGCCTTCTGTATCCATTGAACGTACTGTAACGCTGTCCGCGAATCGTCTTTCGGGTTTGTTACAGGTTGAGCGTGAATATTAAAACAAACGAAAGCAAACAGCGATATTAAACACAGAATACGCAATCTGTTAAATTTCATTCGGGCTCCCCTTTTGACGGAAGACCGATAATTTCCCGTACTTCATCATCAACAAGCGTCTCGCGCGCAAGAAGAGCGTCGGCAAGTTTTTCAAGCTGGGTTTTATGTTCCTCGATAATTTTTAACGCGTTATTTCTGGCGCGGTCAATTATTTCCTTAACCGCCTTGTCTATCTTCTGCGCGGTATCCTCCGAATAATCTTTGTGGCGCGCTATTTCTTTGCCGAGAAAAATAGGCTCGTCCTCCTGTCCATACGCAATGGGACCAAGCTCTTTCGCCATACCCCACTCGCAAACCATATTACGCGCCATTTCCGTAGCCTGCTGAATGTCGTTCTTTGTTCCCGTGGTTGTCTCATTATAAAAAAGATTTTCCGCTAACCAGCCGCCGTAGCAGATGGCGATGCGATCCTCTATCCAGCCCTTGGAACGGCTGTAACTGTCTTCTTCGGGAAGGGAAAGCGCCGCGCCGAGAGCCCGTCCGTGGGGTACAATCGTAACTTTATGCAGTGGGTCTGCGTTCTTAAGAAAATAGTGCAGTATCGCGTGCCCTGCCTCGTGAACGGCGGTCATACGCCGCTCTTTGTCGGAAACCACAAGCGTCGTCCGCGCGACGCCCATCAGTACTTTATCTCTGGCTTCTTCAAAGTCGGACATAATCACTTCGGGTCTGTCTTTCCGCGCGGCGAACAAAGCCGCTTCGTTTACAAGGTTCGCTATATCCGCGCCGCTCATTCCCGGCGTCGCTCTTGCGATGCGCGCAAGATCAATTTCCTTATCCAAAGGAATTTTTGCGGCGTGGATTTGTAAAATAGCCTCGCGTTCCTTTATGTCGGGCATCGCGACAATTACCTGGCGGTCAAAGCGACCGGGACGAAGAAGCGCCGGGTCTAAAACATCGGGGCGGTTTGTCGCGGCAAGGATAATAACTCCGTCTTTTGAATCAAAGCCGTCCATTTCCACAAGGAGCTGGTTCAATGTCTGCTCGCGCTCGTCGTGACCGCCGCCGTAGCCTGCGCCGCGTGTGCGCCCTACCGCGTCTAACTCATCGATAAAAATTATACAAGGAGCGCTTTTGCGTCCCTGATCAAAAAGGTCTCTTACGCGGCTTGCCCCTACGCCGACAAACATTTCCACAAAGTCGGAACCGGACATGTGAAAGAACGCGACGCCTGCCTCGCCGGCGACAGAACGCGCCATCAATGTCTTACCTGTTCCGGGCATTCCGACAAGGAGCACGCCCTTTGGGATACGCGCTCCCATCTTGGTAAACTTCTGCGGATTTTTTAAAAACTCAACTACTTCTTCAAGCTCGTACTTTGCGTCCTTCTGCCCGGCTACGTCGGCGAAACTTACTTTTTTTCCTTCGTCATGATAACGCTTGGCTTTGCTTTTTCCGAATTGAAAATTCTTCATACCCGCGCCCTGTATGTTTCTGAAAATAATCATGATGATTGTAAAACCGATAATCCAGGGAAGCATGTCGATAATTATCCGCATAAATGTTACTTTCGCTGGGGAGCTTGTAATATTGACGCCCTTGGCTTGCAGATCGGGCGTAATATCGGAGAGGAACGGAACGCGCGTTTTAAACTGAGGCGAACCGCCCGTCGGCGAACCTTTTAAATAAATATCTACGATTTTGTCGTCATAAATGATAACGGATTCTATCTGGTTTTCGTCAATAAGACGGGTAAACTCCGTGTAGGATATATTCATAACCGGAGCTTTATCGCCCCTGTAAAAAAAGGCGATAAAGATAACTGACAGTATTATAAAAAAAATAAACGCAAAATTACCCGGTCCCTTGGGCTGAACGGGTCCGCGGTCAGGTAATTTGTTATTAGGATCAGCCATTAATACTCCTGTTTCATAACTAAACTGCAGATTAGATAACGAAACTTTACTATATATGGGAATTTTAAGCGTTTTTTGCCAATTAATCAATAGCAATTCGGCGCAGCCGAATTGCTAAGGAGTTTTGACAAAGAGCATAATATAGTTCTTATTGCCGTTTTTTGCTTTTGTAAAGACTCTATGCTTTTTTATGATAACTCGTGTTTGCCAAAACTCCACACTTTCATTTGCAAATATGAAGACTCGCTTTTTTACAATGACTCATGTTTGAAAAAACTCCGCGCTTTCATTTCCAAATAAGATGCGCCGATTAAAAAATACGAAACGTCGATTTTTTAATAAAAAGCGCCGATTAAAAAACACGAAGCTTCGATTTTAAAATACAAAGCTTCGCTTCTCAAACACGAAGCTTCGCTTAAAATATACGAAGCTTCGTATTTCAGAGACGAAGCTTCGTTGATCCATATACGAAGCTTCGTGTTTCAGAGACGAAGCTTCGTTGATCCATATACGAAGCTTCGTGTTTCAGAGACGAAGCTTCGCTTCCCAGACACGAAGCTTCGCTTAAAAAAGTCGAATTCAGCGAATTCTTTACCGATGTTGCTTAAAAAACTACCAAAAATACTCAAAATTCAGCCGATTCAGCCGAATTTGCCTGTTTTTTGCCAAAAAACAAGCTGGTTTCCTTCTTTATTGGCGCTGTACGCCGTTCCGGCTGGTATTTTGCGCAGCCTAGCCGCCGTTAGGCGGCGAAGCATATACCGACCTGTTATGCGAAGGTTTTTTGTTTTTATATATTTATTTATATTATATCAACCTTTTCCAACTTAAATGTAACAGGGCGTAGCCCATCAGTACAACATTGTATTGCCGGAAGATCTCTTCCTTCATGAAAACTTTGGATTACAGGGATTAAATCTCTCCAAGCCCAAATACATATTCCTTCTGGAGGATCCCACCTACATTTTGAAATAAATTCTTGTCCTACATTTAGCCTACCACATTTTGAAGCGATACCATAAGGATATTGTTTATATAAATCATTATTAAAATCACATTTCAAAACAGTAATTTTACAATAATATTTTTCCTTAAAATTTTTTATTCCAATTTCTTCTACTTCTTTTAATTCATTTACATTATCCATAAAATCCTCCAAAAATTTCTTTTTTTCAACGACATTAATAATAATAATAATGATAAGTATAACATATTATATAAATTAAAAAATGAACATTTTCGATCATTTCATATATATTTTATTGTATAATATTTCATACATTATTTCCCAACCAATTCAAAAAACTTTCGCCTAACTTTATTTTTTATATTGTTATCCTTCAAATGATTTATTAAAGAAAAATTTACGATCTTTAATCACAATAACTGTACTTACAATTATTAGAATAACGGTATGAATAATCTTACTGTCTGGATGGGTGTGAAACAGTTCCATAGAATAACCAAATACAAGATGTTGGCATACCTGCAAAAACATATTTCGTTTAGTCTTATAATAAGTCCAGTTATCAATGATTAGGTAAGGAATAAGGCTGACAAGAAAATTAATTGAATAGATGATGCCCGTTTCCATGACAACGTTTTGATAATAACCTTTGATCGTGGAAAGGGGCATATGCCACATTCCCCATATAATTCCAAAAATAAAGCAAGTGGTAA
>Ga0268262_10003785_pt1 | contig 16080 bp, 15 predicted proteins | sample TergutNc150P3_FD_190354 | JGI IMG/M metagenome (GOLD analysis project Ga0268262, IMG submission 190354) | Nasutitermes corniger P3 segment gut microbial community from laboratory colony in Florida, USA - Nc150 P3 (SPAdes) (version 2) | ecosystem: Host-associated > Arthropoda: Insects >... | reverse complement strand
GGTATGTCAGAAATATTTACTGTGTCAACTGGCTCATATACACCGCCATCAGTGACACCTACGCCGTCTCCGGCATTACCGAGTACACCGCCAACAGGCGCAAGCTCCGGGCAAAAAATGTGCACTAATTGCAGCGGCAGTGGAAAATGCCATCGTGCTTTAGACATCGCCTTTGGCTCTTGCGAGGGAGGATATGTAAAGTGCAATACGTGCAGCGGCAAAGGCATTTATAACAATAAGACTTGCACAACTTGCAAAGGTGCTAAGAAAACGAAATGCGGATTATGCAACGGAACTGGTAAATGCAACCGTTGCAACGGGACAGGGAAGATTTAGGATAGCAAAAAGGCCCCATAAGCCTTGGCAGGTTTAGTCATTTTTTGTATATTTTATATATGCTTAAAAAATTAGCTCTGCTTGCCTTGGTTTTCATATTTTCCTGCTCATCGGATAATGGAAACGTGGTCAACGAAAATGTTACCCCTGTTGTGAGAAAAGAAAAAATATCAGGCGTTTCCCAAAAAGGCCCTTTTACCGAAGGGGCTACTGTTAAAATCTACGAGCTGGATGCGAACAAAAATAAAACAGAAAAATTCTTCCTCGGAGAAACAGACGGCAATGGAAATTTTGAGGTGGAGATAAACGGGACGCTCGCTTCGCCGTACATCTTGCTTGAAGCAAGCGGAAATTATGTAAGCGAGGTTAGCGGAGAGCAATCAAACACTCCCATAACGCTGTACGCTGTTGCAGATGTTTCTGGCAAAGACAACGTAAACATAAATGTTTTCACGCATTTGGAACACGAGAGGGTTCTGAGCCTGGCGAAAAGCATAGATTTTGGGGCTGCTAAGAAAGAAGCCCAAAAAAAGATGCTAGTCGCTCTTGGCATGGAAGAAAGCAATGCGAACAGCGAAGACATGTCTCTTTTTGGCAGCAGCGCAAACGATGCCAAATTGTTAGCGGCTTCCGTTTTGTTGCAAGCGAATAGGCAAGCGGGAGCGGTTCGCGATTTGCTCGCCACAATAAGCGGTAAAATAAAGGATAACGAGGCTTTGAGCCAGTCAACCAAAACTGAATTGGCAAACGGTGCGACATGGGTAAGCTCAAATATAAGCGAGGTGGAGCGAAACATAAGGAATTTAGATGAGAATGCCCAAGTGCCAAGCCTTGCAACTATTGATGATATAGTGACTGGAATAAATAACGCGCCACCGCCAAGCAGCTCTAGTAGCCCAAGCAGCCCAAGCAGCTCTAGCACTGATAATGGTTCTGTGATTTACGAAGGGAAAACTTATAAAACCGTAAAAATAGGCGAGCAAGTTTGGATGGCGGAAAATCTTAACTATAATGCGAGTGGCAGCAAATGTCATGGCAACTCCACTGCTAACTGCGATATATACGGACGTCTTTACGACTGGGCAACCGCTATGGAGGTATGCCCTTCCGGTTGGCATTTGCCAAACAATGCTGATTGGGATACATTGGTATCTTATGTTGGCGGGGCTGCAACAGCGGGAACTAAGCTGAAAGCAAGAAACGGTTGGAATGAATCCGGCAATGGCACAGATGATTTTGGTTTTGCTGCTCTGCCGGGCGGCAGCAGACTTTTTTCCGATGACGAATTCTACGGTCTCGGCGAATATGGCGATTGGTGGAGTGCCACTTCTGTAGATAGTACCGGCGATATCGCCTACTATCAGGAGATACGCAACAACAGCCCTGGCGCTAGCCTAAATGATGACGGCGCTAAAAATGCTTTTAACAGTGTTCGTTGCTTGAAGGATTAAGCATAAGATGCTTAACGCTATAAAAATAATTTTTTTTCTCCTTGCTGTAGCGGCGAATGCTGCTACAGTCGCTGTTTTGGAGATAGTTCTCTACGATGATGAAATTGAAATGACAGTTCAAGAAACGCAGTTTTTGACAGATGAGCTTCGCAAGCAAGCCAAGCTGGTGCTGCCGCAAAACGCTTATTCCATCTTGACAAGAGACAGCATTCTACGGCTTATACCGAAAGATGAAAAAGAAATTGAACGCCTTACCCAAGGCGGTACGGTTGAGATAGGCAGGGCTATAAAAAGCGATTATATAGCGTCTAGTTCTCTAACCAAGCTGGGAAATTTATTAACGCTAAAAATTTCACTATACGAAACAAAAAGCGGAATTTTAATTGGAGAATTCGTAAAGGTATCTCCCGATTTTAAAGGCTTGCTGGAAATAATACAGGAAAAAGCGCAGGATTTATTTTTAAACATAACAAAAAAAGAAAAGATAGATGAAAAAATGGAACCGTCTATTCCTACAAATATATCTGTTGAAAAAAAATCTGGAACATTGTTTTGGGTTGCCGTTGGGTTAGATGTTTTGGGCGTAGCAGCTATTGGTTATGGAATAAGTCAGAATTCTAAGGGGAATGATTTTTACAACCAATATCAGGATAGAAGTCTAAGGCGGGGGGAACAGCAGACAGCTTACGACAATGCGCAAAATGCAAAAACTACCAGGAATATTTCGTATATAGCCGGAGGAATTTTGCTGGCATCCGGCATAACAATTCACATTTTATTTTGAGGGTTTATGTTGAAATTTTTATATTCCGCGTTAATTTTTGCAACAACATTCATATTTTCTTGTGCGGATTATCCTAGAATTGATGAAATAGAAAACACTTTTAAACCCGGAGCTGATTTTACAGATACCCGCAACAATCAAACATATAAAACGGTGATAATAGGCGACCAAACTTGGATGGCAAGAAATTTGAACTACAATGTTTATGGTAGTAAGTGCTATGACGATAAACCCGTTAATTGCAATACTTATGGCATGTTATACGATTGGGCAACGGCTATGGATTTGGAAGAATCCTACAACCAAAATAGTTCCGGGTATGATCCAAAGCATCAAGGAGTATGCCCCGATGGCTGGCATTTGCCCAGTGATACAGATTGGCAAATATTAGTTGAATATGTAGGGGCAAATGTTGGGGTAAAACTGAGAGCTAAGAGCGGCTGGAGCGATAAAGCTGACCTCGGTGATGATGATTACGGTTTTTCCGCTTTGCCGAGCGGATTTTATGATACCAAAAAATTTGGAGATATGGAAGATGGAAATCAGATAGGTTATTGGTGGAGCAATACGGAATTGAAAAATGATTCCGAACAAGCTTGTTACAGAAGAATAGGTTTTGATTACAATAATGTATCCAAAATCAATGGGAAAAAAATTTATATGTTCGCTGTTCGCTGCATAAAAGGCTGATAGCAAAAAATTTCTACCTTCCCATTATGCAAAAACAAATTGAAACCGAACTTAATGCCATTTTTGAAAGCCAAGTCAAAATTTTAGAAGACTTGGTAAAAATCCCTTCCATAAGTTTTGATGGCTTTGAGCCAAGCAATATAAAAAAATGTGCGGAGGCGGTTTTTGAGTTGTTCAAAAAAAATAATTTTGACGAGGTTCGTCTTTTAGGGAAGCAGACAAACCCCGCTGTTTTCGCGGAGCTAAAAGGAAACCCGAATTTGCCTTCCGTGCTGCTCTACGCCCATTACGATGTTCAGCCGCCTATGCGAGAAAACCTTTGGATTTCCCCAGCTTTTGAACCGCAGGTTAGAGACGGCAGATTATACGGCAGGGGAACGGCAGACGATAAAGCCGCGATAGTGGTTCATCTGGCGGCGGCATTGCTCGCAAAGAAATTGCTCGGCGAAAATTGCCCAAGCCTGAAATTTTTAATTGAAGGCGAAGAGGAGTGCGGCAGCCCAAATATAGCTGCTCTTCTGAAGGAATGTAAAGACCTTAAAAGCTCGGTTGCCATCATTTGCGACTCCTCCAACTGGGATGAGACAACCCCGGCGATAGTCAGTTCGCTAAGGGGAATGGTAGCTTTGGAAATAGAGGTTAAGTCCATGGAAAAGCCTTTGCACAGCGGAACTTGGAGCGGCCCCATTCCCGATGCAGCCCAAGGGCTTTCGCGCATACTGGCTTCCTTAAAACCGCCCAAGGCCCCGCCGCTTGCAAAAAACATTTTGGAATCATTCGCGGAGATGTCCAAAAGCTATGGCTATAAGGAATTGAAAAAAGAGGGTTCTCTGCTGAACAACACGCAAATTTTGGTAAAGGAAAAGGATATTTTAAAATCGCTTTGGCGAGACTCCACCATAACCGTAACTGCTATGGAAGCTGGAAGTAGAAAAAATGCTGGCAATGTTTTGCAAAATTCCGCTTGGGCAAGGGTCAGCATAAGAATCCCACCCGGCTTGGATATAAAAAAAGTTTTGGAGCAGAGCAAAAAACAGATAGAAGCCGCCTGCCCTTGGGGGTTAAAACTCTCCATCAAAACAGAGAGCGGAATGGCTACTCCTTGGGAAACAAAAACCGAACATATCTTTTTCAAAAAAATGCTCAATGCTTTGAAAGAAGGCTATGGCAAAAAACCGTTGATAACAGGTTGCGGGGCTTCAATACCTATGGTTGCCGCCATAAGCAAGGCTTTTAAAAACATGCCTATTTTGCTTACTGCCATTGGAGACCCAAAAGCAAACGCCCACGGCGAAAATGAAAGCGTATCCCTAGCAGTTTTTAAAAAAGCAATCCTAAGCGAGATTTTATTCCTGTCCTCTATATCCTCTACCTATGCAAGAACAAATTAACCTATTGCTATCTTTTGCAAAGGAACACAAATTAGAATTGCCGGAAAATTTTCTGGACAAAATTCTGGAATTTTGCAAACTCCTTTTAGAAGCGAACAAAAGCACAAACCTCATCTCAAAAAACGATGAAAAAAAACTACTGACAAGACACGTCGCGGACTCACTGGTATTTGCAATGTCCTCTACTCTCAACTCTCAACTCTCAACTCTCAACTCAAATTGGGCAGACATAGGTTCTGGTGCAGGATTCCCTGCTATTCCTCTTTGCCTTTATTTTCCACAGGCAAAATTTTTTGCGATTGAATGTAGAAAAAAACGCTGCGAATTTTTAAACGCGGTTCAGCAGAAATTGAATTTGCAGAATTTGGAGATAATTCAAGGCAACGTTAGAACATTGACCGCATCTTTGCCACCTATGGATATTGTCTCTTGCAGGGCGGTGGGTGGGTTGCAGGAGGATTTTGAGTGCGCAAAAAGACTGCTGAAAAAAGGCGGGTATTTTTTGACCTTAAAATCCAAGCGCATTATAGATGAATTAAAGGCAAAAAAAGACAATTCGCTAAAACAGGCAAAAATTTGGGATTACCGCTTGCCCAAAGAAGACATGGAATATACGCTGGTTTACTGTGCTTTATAGAAAATTAGAATTTACTATATTCCCCTCAATGCGTTTCGGCGTTGTTTTGAAATTTCTGCTTGTGTTGCTGGCATCAGCTGCTGCACAAGATACCATTGCCAATTTGCAAATTGAAAAGAAAAACGATGTGCATTTTGTGGACGGCTTGGATTTGGCAAAAAAGCTGAAAATGCCAATGACTTGGCAAAGCGAAGCCGGTATTTTGCAAATAGAAAATTCCTCTTGGGTTTTGGGCAACGCTTGGGTTAGCACCAAAGATACTATCTTTTTGCTGCCAACTCCTGTGCAGAGCAAAATCAGCGACAAACGCTCTTTTTGGCTGCCGCTTCCATCTTCACTGCAAGTTTTTGAACGTCTGCTCAACAAACCCATCGAATACGATTCCGCCTCTGCAAAAATAACGTTAGGGGAGTTAAAAGAACTTAAAGATATATGGAACGTGAATTTGGAAGCAAAGAACAATGGCGAGGTTTTGGAATTAAAACTCTCAAAGCCATTTGTAGCGGAATCGTTCTATATGCACCCCAATTATATATTGCGCTTAAACGGAGCAGTTATAGACACCACTATATTTCAGGAAATAGCAAAAAAATCCGCTCTGTTCAATAGGATAATTTTTATTCAAGACAAGCAGAGTGCGCAATTAACTTTAATGCTCAGAGACAACTGCGAGAAAGTTGAGCTTATAAAAAAAGACGAAGGGAAATCTTTGCAAATATTGCTCAGAAAAAAACAGGTTGCAGCAGCAGTGCCTACACCTGCCGCACCGCCCCCATCTGTGCCGTCTGTTCATCTCAGCGGAAAAATAAAAACCATAATCATAGATCCTGGGCATGGTGGCAAAGACCCCGGCGCCGTTGGCATTAAAGGCCTTAAAGAAAAAGATGTTGTTTTGGCAGTTGGTTTAAAACTCAAAAGAAGGTTGGAAGAAAAGGGTTTTACGGTTAAAATGACAAGGGACACAGACGAATTTATAGAGCTTGCGAAACGCCCAAAGATGGCGAGCGATTGGGGAGGGGATTTATTCATAAGCCTGCATTGCAACGCCATAGCCAAGGAAATGCAGCAAAAAGCGGAAGGATTTAAATTTTACATATTGCGCGCTGGCGGCACAGAAGAAGATAAGGCCATAGCTCGCAGGGAAAACCAGGCGATAGCGTTGGAGTCCGGCAAAAAGGGCAAGGACGAGATTTCCCCTGCGGAATGGATTATTTTGGATAACCAGCTTGCTCTATACGCCGAGAAAAGCGCGCTGCTCGCGGGGCATTTGGTGGAAGCGTTTGACGGCGGTTCAATAAGAAAATTGCAAACAGGAGCTGGGCAAGCGGGATTTATGGTTTTGGTGGGTGCTTACATGCCCGCTGTTTTGGCTGAACTTGGTTTTATAACGCACCCTGGCGATGGAGCATTTTTGGCTACGGAAAAAGGGCGAGACGAAATAACAGACCGGCTTGTAAAAGCTATAATAGCATTTTCTAGGTAAAAAATATGGCAGACTTAACTCTCAATTTCACAGATGGCACTCCTCTCCGCTACGGGGAAAATTCACACCAGCAGGCGACTTTTTACAAAGACCCAAACTGCGATGAGGCGTCTCTTGCCACCGCAGAGCAACTGCATGGCAAAGAACTCTCTTACAACAACATAGTGGATGCGGATGCCGCGTTGGAGATGATAAGGGAATTTTCGGATTCAAATGCGGTTGCCATAATAAAGCATTTAAACCCGTGCGGGCTTGCAACAGGCGAAACCTTGGCAGAAGCACTCAAAGCAGCTTGGGAAGGCGACCCGGTTAGCGCGTACGGTTCGGTGATTGCGGCTAGCAGAAAAATAGATTTAAAAACAGCGGAATTTTTAAAGGGGCGTTTTGTTGAGATTTTGCTCGCTCCGGATTTTGATGCAGATGCTTTGGAATTTTTGAGGAATAAATCCAAGGATATTCGTCTGCTTAAAGTTGGGGAGATTAAGCCTGCCAAAGTCTGCAAAGTGTATAAGCACGTGATTGGCGGAATGTTAATTCAAGATAGAGATGTTGAGGTTTGGGAAAAATTTGAATGTGTGACCAAAGCGAAATTTCCAAAAGAAAAAGAGGCCTTGGCAAAATTTTCGTGGCTTGTTTGCAAACACACTAAATCCAATGCCATAGTGATGTGCTATGAATACAAGGCTGGTTATTTTATGATTTTGGGGCTTGGCCCTGGGCAGCCAAACCGCATAGATTCAAATTTGCGCCTATGCCAGCCAAGGGTGGCGGATAATATTAAACGCATGAATTTAAGCGAAAGCGTTTGGGGCAAGCTCGTGCTATCTTCTGATGCGTATTTCCCCTTTGCGGATAATGTGGAAATCTCAAATTCCGCCGGCATTAAATACATTGTGCAGCCCGGTGGCTCAAAGCGAGACGGCGAAGTTATAGAAGCCTGCGACAAGTTTGGCATAGCTATGGCGTTTGTTGGCACAAGGCATTTCAGGCATTGATATTTACTATATTCCTGAAATATGAAATTTATTAGGCTTTCGCTGTTCAGTCTGTTCGTTTTCTTTGCCATATTCACCGCTTGTGGAAAACCGTCCGCAGAGGCTAAAACCTCAAGCGATTTTTATGAAGAGGTTTCTCGCCTGCATAGGATTATGTCTGAGATAAATCTGAAATATGTTGAGGAAATAGACCCCAGCGAGATAACAGAAGCCGCCATAAGCGGAATACGCTCCGTGCTAGACCCTAACACCGCGGTATTGGACCCAAAAGCTAGCGACAATCTAAAACTCGCAACCGATGGCGAATACGGCGGCATAGGCTTGACCATAAGCATAAGGGACAATATGCTAACCGTGATTTCCCCTATGGTAGGTACCCCAGCCTACAACCTCGGCATAATGGCTGGCGATAAAATAACGCACATAAACGGAAAAACCACCAAAGATCTGACCGCAGACGAATCGGCGGAGAGATTGCGCGGCAAAGTAGGGACAGATGTTACGGTTACTATAGTGCGCGAAGGGTCGGTTGCTCCTTTTGACATAAAAATCACAAGGGCAAAAATAGTGGTACACGCCGTGACATTCGCCGACATGCTGGATAAAGACATTGGCTATATACAGCTTGCGGCTTTTAATCTAAAAACAGCCACTGAATTGGAAGACGTAATAAACAAGCTCAAAAAACGGGGCATGAAAAAGATGGTGCTGGATTTGCGCTCCAATCCTGGCGGGCTTTTGAACCAAGCTATAGAGGTTAGCGAATTATTTTTGAAAAGCGGGAACCGCATAGTCAGTACAAAAGGGCGCGTGGTGAACTCCGAAAACAATGCCACAAAAAACGGCATGGTGGGCGATGATATGCAAATCGCGGTGCTTGTGAATCAAGGGACGGCTTCGGCGGCGGAGATTGTTTCCGGCGCTTTGCAGGACTGGGACAGGGCAATAGTGGTTGGCAAAACAACATTTGGCAAAGGGAGCGTTCAAACCGTTTTCCCATTGGATTATGACGGCAGGGCTTTGAAGCTAACCACCGCTTTTTATTACCTGCCATTTGGGCGTTGCATCAATAAGCCCGAATATGGGATAAGAGGGCGCGGAACCCGTGCTGCGGCAGTCTCGGAAGACCCTGAGGAATCAAAGGATACAAAAGATACCGCCGTGCGCGACACACAGGTTTATTACACGGCAAACGGCAGAAAGATGTATGGCGGCGGCGGCATAACCCCCGATGTTGAAATAGAGCAAAGACCCATTCCCTGGATAGCCCAAGTGCAAGAGAGGCAAGCTCTCTATTTTAGGTTTGCGGTTAAATATCGTTCACAGCTTGGCGACATAGCTTCAAAAATAGACTCTACCTGGCAACCCCCGGACACCATGTTCAATGCGTTCAAGGCATTTTATATGGCAGACACAAATTTTACAAAAGTAAGAAGCCCAGCCAGAACATTAACTGATGCCGTGGAAGAAACTTTGCTCAGGGAACAGAACATAATTCATGGAGACACATCAAAAGTTTTGAAAGATACTTTGCTCGCGGCAAAATTAGCAGCCTTTGTAGCTGCTCTAACAAAGCAAAACGAAACTCAAGCCATAGAGATAAAAAACTACAGCATCAACGCCATAAAAAGGGAGTTGATAGCTGCGGCAAAAGGCAGCGAAGCCAGCATAGCTTGGACTCTCAGAGACGATGCTCAGTTGGCAGAGGCCTTAAAGTATTTGCGCAACGATGCACTCTATAAAAACAAAATGAAAGCCCAGCCAAAAAACAACAAGAAGCCTACAGGTAAAAAATAAACCAAAAAAATCTGTGGATTAAAATGGCGAAAGAATCTATGATAATTGAGCCGCTGGGCATGTTTGTGTGGCGAGGGATTGAGAACACATTTCGCTACATAACGTTTATTTTGGAATCGCTCAGAAATGTTTTTGCCGCTATGCAATGCCATCATTTAGCCGTTGAGCAAATGCACCGCATAGGCATAACCAGTATTCCGTTGGTTGCTACAACCTCTATTTTCACAGGCAGCATAATGAGCTGGCAGCTAACCTATCAATTCGCGGATATGATTCCTCTAACATACGTAGGAATGGCTGTTGGAAAATCCGTTATGACCGAGCTTGCTCCTATTTTAACCGCTATGGTTTTAGCCGGGCGCGTGGGTGCTTCCATGTGTTCGGAGCTTGGTACAATGGCTGTGACCGAGCAGCTGGATGCCTATAATGTTCTGGGGATGAATCCTTATAAATTTTTGATAGTTCCGCGTATTTCCGCTTGCGTTATAATGCTTCCTGTTTTAACGATACTCAGTATTTTTGTTGGGCTTTTGGGTGGCTTTGTTGTTGCTTATCTATACAAAGAGGTCTCTTTTCACATGTTTTTTTCCGGGGTTCGGCTGAGTTACAAGGACTGGGATTTTGCGGTTGGCCTTATAAAAGCTGCGCTCTTTGGATTTTTTATCTCTAGCTATGCCTGTTACTTTGGCTATTACACCATAAACGGCGCGGAAGGCGTTGGCAAAAGCACAAAGGCAACGGTTGTGTTCAGCATGACTTCAATTTTGATAGGCGGTTTTGCGCTGTCAAAAATTTTGCTGATTTAAAGATCGCACACCAGAATTGTGGCATCATCGCTCATCTCTTTTTTTCCGCAAAAATCATCTACGTTTTTTAAAATAATGCTCACAAATTCCTTGCAGCTTTTATCAGTGCAAGCCTTCATAAGGTCGTAGATACGTTGGTGGCCGTATTGTTCCTTTGTGTGATTTTCTGCCTCGTTTATCCCATCTGTGTAAAGATTTAAGCGATATTCATCTTCCAATTCCAGAGTTTTGTCTTCTATCGTTATATCTGGTATAACACCTATAAAGAGGCCCGATGATTTTAGCAATTTTATTTCACCGGTTTTTTTGTTCATAAGCGGCATAGGGTTATGCCCCGCATTTGTGTATATGAATTTTCTCTCTTCTTTAAACCATATCGCATAGAAAACGGTGATGAACCTTCCTGCATCTATTTCCGTCACCATGGTTTTGTTTATGTTTTTTAATGTCTCCGCCGGGCTTATATAGTTTGACGGCGAAGTTTTCAACATTATTTTGAACATGCCCATCATCATGGCTGCCGCCGTTCCATGCCCAGACACATCCGCAACCACAAGGGCAATGGCGCCGTTCTCCAATTCAAAGCAATCGTAGTAGTCGCCGCCCACATCCAAATTCGCTTTGTAGTCCGCAAACACATCCGAAATGCTCTTTGGGAAACTTGTGGGCAAAAGCTGCTGCTGAATTAAATTCGCCTGCCTTAAATCCGCTTTCAATAAACGATGAGCTTTTTGCAATTCATCGTAAATGGCATTTAATTTTTCGTTTGCCTCTATCAAAGCCTTGCGCGCCAAAAAAGATTCCATTATCAACCCGACCTGCGTGATAACAGAGTATATCATCGCAGTATCTTCGCCGGTTATCTCGCCGTGGTTTGTTAGGTCCAGCCAAAACAAGCCTTCGCATTTAAATTGCTCGCACTTAATGCACACACGTCGCTTATCGTCTTCCGATTTAGTGTTGGTGTCAAGGCCAGCATCTAAATTTGTCCAGCAGTACTGTATTTCGGAATTGTAGCATGGGCAATCTGTTTTTTGGCATTTTTTCACTTTCCAACATTCATCTGTTAATTTTTTCAGCAATGGAAAAACTATGTAGGCTTTGCAGTCAAGGATGGAAAAAGAATCCGAATCTGCGACAGATTCCGCTAAAATATGCTTATTGCAGAAGATGGCATCCACGTATTCGCCAGCCGTAAAATTTATTTCCGCTCTAAAGTCTTTTAATTTTTCTTTGTCAAAACCAACGCTGTGCAAGGGCTTTAAGCAAAATGCTTCTGTATCAATGTCTAGAATCATAACCCTGTTGTAGTTTGCCAAATCTTTAAAGCCAAGGCATAAACTATCGAATAGAGCTTCCATGCTCTGCGCTTGCGAGGTTATTTTATTTATTTCGTTGGATATGGAATACGTGAGCAATTGCTTGCGGAGCATTTTTACCAAATTAAGGGCTTCTTCTACTGTTATATTATACGAACTCATTTCTTTTTAGTAAGATAGAAAACAGTACATCCCCCGTAGAGCAAAACAATGATTATTGCCGTTGACGAGGGCCTGTCAAAAATGTTATTTTGCCAATGGTAAACCTTGTCTATATACAAATGCAAAAATTGTATAACAGCAATGTGCAAAAGATAGGTGTAAAAAGACACCTTGCCAAGAATTCTAAGCCAGGGCACGGAGAGAATTTTAACCGTAAAACCTCTATTGCTCGCCAAAAAGAGCAGCAATAAGGAGTATAGAAAAGGCGAAACAATATGATAGGTAACTCCAGGGTTTATAGGCCTAAGATAACGGATATTCACATATAATAAAACTGCGGTGAACAGCAGAAACAAATCATATAGCACGTTTTTCTTTGGCAGCGGAATGGCATTATTTAAAAACAATCTCGCAAGCAACATCCCAGTAAAAAAGTGAATGCCGTTGAAAACCCTTGACAATTTATCAAAATAAGCAACGGAAAAAATTGTGATTGCCCATAAAATCAGAAACAGTAGCCAAAGGTTTTTTTTGTCTTGCTTATTCAAAAATCTGGAAAAAGCAGGCGTCAGAGCGTAGCAGATGAAAAATACAGACAAAGCCCAAGATGGCTGGTTAAGGGAGTGGCCAAGTTTAGGGACAAAAGCCCAAAGCAGAGATATATGCAAGGCAAGGGTTTTAATTGCGTAGGAGGTATCATTTAAGGCACTTGTTCTGTAATAGATTACTGCAAAAACTATCAAAGTGCAAGCTATGTGCAAGGGATAAAGCCGCCAAAAACGTTTTTTAAAAAAAGGCTTTAGTTTTGGCACGTTTTCTTGCTTGCTGAATAAAATTGAGTGTACAAAGCCGCTCAGTAAAAAAAACACGCTCGTGTTGAAAAGCGGCCCGTTTATTATAGGCCAAAAAAACGTTCCATTCGCATAAGAGAGCAAACTCGACGACGACATATGCAGCAGAACTATATTTACAGAGGCAAAAAACCTCAAAGAATCAAGAGCTGGGAAATAGGGTTTCATTTTCTGAGCAACTCGTTAATCCCCGTTGCCGCTCTGCGACCCTCGCCCATAGCGAGGATTACCGTCGCCGCTCCAAGTACAATGTCTCCGCCCGCAAAAACGCGCTCCATATATGTGGCGTTTGTCTCCGCATTTAAAAGTTCAACATTGCCCCTTTTATTCACTTTCAATTCCGGCGTCCCTTGGCTAATCATAGGGTTAGAGCCATTGCCTATGGATACCAAAACCGTGTCAACTGGCAATTCAAAAGAATCTCCCTCTATCTTCACGGGGCGCGGCCTGCCTTTTTCATCTGGTTCGCCGAGTTTGTATCTGTCAATTCTCAAAGCGCGCACAAATCCCTTCTCGTCTCCTAAAATCTCGCTTGGGTTTTGGAGGTAGCAAAATTCAATGCCCTCTTCCATCGCATGGTGAATCTCCTCTGCCCTTGCCGGCATTTCTGCGAGCGTTCTGCGGTAAATTATGCGGACTTTTTCCGCGCCCAAGCGAATAGCCATCCTTGCGGCGTCCATAGCCACGTTGCCGCCGCCCAAAACCGCCACCTGCTTCCCATCCCAAATAGGGGTGTCTGCATCGCTTTCGTAAGCACGCATCAAATTTGCCCTTGTCAAAAATTCATTTGCGGAAAATACTCCGTTCAAATCTTCTCCAGGTATTCCCATAAAAAGCGGCAAGCCAGCACCCGTGCCTATGAACACGGCATCATAGCCGTCTTTTTTGAGCAGGTCTGCTAATTTGCGGGTTCTACCAACCACAAAATTCGTTTTGAACTCAACGCCCATTTTTTTTAGGGTCTCAATTTCCTTATCCACAATGTGGTTTGGCAAGCGGAATTCAGGAATGCCATAGCGCATAACCCCGCCCAGTTTGTGAAAAGCCTCGAAAATGGTCACCGAATGCCCTTCCCTGCGAACGTCTGCCGCAACTACCAAACCCGCAGGACCAGACCCTATAACCGCAACCTTCTTCCCGGTCTCTGCCTTAACTGCGGGGATTTTTATCTCTCCGTTTTCCCTTTCCCAATCGGCGGCAAATCTCTCCAGCCTGCCTATCGCCACAGATTTTTCAACATCCTTTAATGAAACCCCAACTACGCACTTTTTTTGGCATTGCTTTTCCTGTGGGCAAACCCTGCCGCAAACAGCGGGCAAAAGCGAGGTTTCTTTTATCGTGTCTATAGCGCCCTGAAAATCACCATCGGCCATGTATTTAATGAATATGGGAATGTTTATGCGAACAGGGCAGCCATCTATGCAGCCCGTTTTTTTGCAGTTCAGGCATCTTTTTGCCTCTGTGACCGCCTGCTCTTTGGAATAGCCAATGGCAACCTCGCAGAGGTTCTTTGCCCTTGCCTGCGGGTCCTGTTCCGGCATTTTTTGCGGAGGAATGGCTAATCGTTCCTTGGCAGTTAGAATCCCATTTTGCATGGTGGGAATTTAGAAATTTACTATCTTATTGAGGAGAACTTTAAACTAGGAGTTTTTATGAGCCTTTCCCGTTTAGCATTGCCAGCAATTTTAATGCTCGCTCTTTCCGTTAGCGTTTTTGCGCAAGACGATGACGAAAAACTTGCGCCAAGAGGTGGTACCGGCACGGTCACTATAACCACAGACCCTCCTAATAGCGATGTCTATTTAGATGGAGAATATTTGGGAAAAAGCCCCATAACCAAACGCAAGTTCCGCACAGGTCCCTTAAAACTTATAGTTCAAGATCAGAACAAAGATTTGGTAAACACGCGTTTTAATGTTTGGCCAAACAAGGAAAATGTATATGAAGCCAAAACGGTTATGCCCATAGGCAGAATAAAGGTCACAACAGTTCCTTCAAAGTGCAACATCTATCTGGATGACGAAATAGCGGACCGCACAGAGGGTAGCGAATTGACGATTAATTCCGTGGACGCAGGCGACCACACCATTGGGGCGGAATGCGGAAAACTGTTCCATAAGATATTGATTCCTGTCAAAGGCGAACAGCTAACCGAAGTTCATATAGACACCCAAAAGAAAAAGGCAAAAGCAACAATAGACGGAAAAGATGTGTTGAAGTAATCACCATTTGGCAAGGGCGTTTGCAATTATAATTTCCTGAAGCAACTTTATTGCACGCTCTTGGCCATGTACTTCTTCGGATTCGTTTTTAAGTACGTCGTAAGAACCTATCGCTTGAATGTTTTTATTTTCGTAGATCATTTTTTTGCGAACATTGTCATAAAAAGAAACTGATATTCCCATTGTAACCCTATAGGTTTCCACCTCTGCGCTTGAGCTTTGGGTTTCTGGTCTATTGCTGTAGCTCAAAAGAGCAACGGAAACATCTGCGTCTGCGTTATCATTGACTATGCGAACCGCAGGGGCGTTTATCCTAAAAAGTTCCTTTAGGCCGTCTTTGAGCCTATTGCCAATAACAGGGTCGTAGCTGCGAAAATCCACATCTGCAATATGCACCGTTCTTATGTGTGGCGGAAGCGTTGTAGCGGTAAAACTATAGCAAGAAATCAACAATGCGCTTGCAACGGTGAATAGCAGAATTTTGAAAGACATGCGGATAATTTAGAAATTTCTATTTTAAAAAACTCAATGGACTTTGCCCACATATTAAAACACGAAACCTGCGCAAATTGCAAAAATTGCTGTGTGTTCAAAAAGGAGTCCCTTGTTTATGTTCCAAAAGGAATAGAGGTGGAGGAGCAAAGTGATGGAATGTTCGCTTGCGTTCACCGCTGTGAAAATGCGGGCTGCACGTTGGGGAAAAATAAACCCATGGAGTGCGCAGCTTGGCCTTTTAGCGTTTCTAAGCGGGGCAAAGAATTGCTCCTGGTTTTGGAACACAGTTGCCCGGAATTGAACAAAGCGGAAAAAGCAGAAAGGGTCAAGAAATTCGCTTTGGAAGTGATAGCCCCCGCCTTATTGGAATATTCGCGGCAAAACCGAGACACGCTAAGAGAATATGACAAAAAAAATAGGATTATTGAGGTTTTCTGATAAAGTTTCCTTATTTGAGGGAAAAAATCTCAAAAAATTTCCTTATTTGAGGGAAATTTTGTATATTTATATATATGAAGGAAGTTTTAAAAGAGGTCATTGTAGAAAGCCAAGGCAATTTGCCTGCGGAGGCAAAAGCTCGTTCTTGGGAAATTCCAATGGATACGGAAAAGGTGATAACCCTTCCGGGGGTTCGCCGTTCTGGGAAATCTTCGCACTTTTT
>Ga0268262_10003784_pt1 | contig 16085 bp, 13 predicted proteins | sample TergutNc150P3_FD_190354 | JGI IMG/M metagenome (GOLD analysis project Ga0268262, IMG submission 190354) | Nasutitermes corniger P3 segment gut microbial community from laboratory colony in Florida, USA - Nc150 P3 (SPAdes) (version 2) | ecosystem: Host-associated > Arthropoda: Insects >... | reverse complement strand
TAGGGATCACTGGATATTTATATAGTACCTTTCCAGATAAGATATTCTCCGGCGGGCGTCGCTTAAACGGCTGCTCATGGGATATTCGCTGACAAGACGCCGGTAATATTCAAGCGCAGCACGTATGTCCCGGTTAGGGCTGTTTGCCTCGAAACATTGACCGTAAAGCCACCAGGCTTCATCGCTGCCAGAGGGGTACGATTTACGGAATTCGTCAAGCAGGGTAATCGCCGCGGCAATGCGGCCCGCGTTAAATTCGTCTCTGGCTTCTTTCAGAATTGCGTCAGGGCTTTTTGGTTCGGCAGGCGGCGGTGGCGGAACCGGCTGGCTTGGCGTTTGTGCAGGACTTGCCTGCGCTATGGCATTGCCACCTGAAAGACCTTGCGGGCGGACAGTTTCATTTCTTGCCGGCTGGCGCGCGGGAGGCTGTGCCGCCGCGGGAGGGGCTGCCGGGGGAGGAGGCCTGACAGTTTCCGATGGCGATTGTACAGTTACAGTTGGTTGTACTGTTGCGGGCGGTTGTACCTCTGCCGGCTGGGCTAAAGGAGGCTGTACTGTTACAGACGGCTGAGCCGCTATCGAGGGTTGTGCCATTAAGGGCGGTTGTTCAAGGAAATTCGGCCAGCGCGGCCCGGCAATCACCCTGCTTCGGTCTATCGGCGGATTGAACCAGGCCAGGCCGGTAGTTTCGGGAGCATTACCCGCGATAATCTGTACATGATCATTCAAAATAAGGTCATGCGCAAAATCCTGGCGGTAGAATTTTAACGCGTACACGCCGCTGGCCTCAACCCTGAAAATAAAACTTTCACCTTCCGGATCCATTTTTCGGGAGTCATAGGCAATGCCACGGCGCGCCCCGACTTCGCCTATGAACACCCAGTCCCTTCCGTGGAATGGAATTTCAACTAACTGTCCCACGGTTACGTGGGCTGTACGGGAAAATGTTATCGGATAATCCGGCTTAAGGACTCTTTCCTCAGGAGGATCTTCAACGATGGGTCCCTGAGTCATTGCGGGTGATTCATCTTTTGGCAGCTGCTTCCAGGATTCCCGTACAGGTGGATTAAAGTCCGGGGGAACAATTTGCGTTGTTCGCCGTTCCGGTAAGAGCGGCGATGTTGGTTTTGCTGGTTCCGGAGGAGGCGCAGACTCCGCAGGAGACGCCGGCTTCGCAGGAGATGCCGCCCCTGCGGGCCGCAAGGTTTCCATGGCTATAACCGGCTGGTCTGTTGGCTGTAATTCCGTTTCCTCGGTAATTTCCTGGGGCTCGTCAAGCAGAGATAAGGCCGTGACATATTCTACCTGAGGCTTTTCTTCTTCAGCGAACACAGGTTCTTCAGGGGTAGATTCCGGCTGGGTTATTTCAGCCAATTCGGACGCAGAGTCAACAGCATTGGACAGCTCAACTGTATCAACCGGCTCCGTTGTCGCCAACTCTGTCGGCACCTGCTCATTGCTGATTGCTAATTGCTCACTGTTCCCTGTTCCCTGTTCCTTGTTCCCTATCTGGGTTTTCGGTGTTCCCGAACAGGAAACAATAAGCGCCAATAACAGGCATAAAAATAAATACGGTTTTTTCAAGGTACACTCTCCATAATCTCATCAACTGTTTTTTCTATCTGATCCCGCCATTCCTGTTCGCCGTCTTTAAGAGGGTCTTGCCACCAGGGCATGGCGTCATCAGCAGTCCACTGTGTTCGTTTTTTCCGTTCCAGTATCACGCCAGGAACAAAATCAGGCTCATCAGGAAGAAAGAGATCCTCCGCGGGGATACGCCGGCTCATGGCGCTGCTTGCCGGAAGAGCCGCCGGTTTTACGGATTTGTCTTTGGACATCAGCGACGCGCCTGTAATGAAAAGCGCCAGAATGACCGGAACCCCGATTGCCAGTGTCAAAATAATTTTCCTGTCTAAGGGAATCCTGTCAAGCAAAACGTCCAGCTTTTCTTTCAGCCTGCCTCGCGGTTCCGCCGTTTTATCGCCAGCCCAGCGGAAAAAACCGCCTATGCGGTCTTTGGCTTGGGAGAAAAAAGATTGGATAAATTCGGGTAGATGCGGCATTCCCATCAATATCAATTATAACACATAAAGTTAGTATACGCCATTAAAACCCTATGGTAGCAGCGAATAAAGGCGGATACTAACACGGTATATGGCATTCGTGCGTTGCATAATACCCGTAAAAATAGCTATAATTAAAGAATGGCTAATGATCTTTCTTATGTATTGGTAACACCCTATACAATAGCAAAAAGCCGGACGGGCGGGGTTCTTTCCAGGCTTTTATCAAGAACAGACCTTGAGCTGGTCGGAGCCCAGATGTTCACTCCGGATGACGCGTTTGCGAAAGAATACGCAAAAAACCTGCGGGAGCGTTCACCCCAAAACCATGTCATGCTTCTGGCGGATTATGTTGAACAGAATATAGCTCCGTCAGGCGGAAGGCCTCACCGGTCACTGCTGCTTTTATTCCGGGGAGAAACCCCCTGCGAGCAGCTAACCGCCACCTGCGGCCACCTGTATACGCAGCATATTGAGGTTGACGCGATGTCCGGGGAGACTGTAAGAGACACATACGCCGATATGATTTTTTCAAAGGACAACCCCGATGTAGTAAGTTACTTTGAACCGGCTGTACTGACTCCGCGCAACCAGGACGAAGCGGACGACGGTCTGCGGATGATGGCCAAATTTCTTGATGGCAAAGCAAATATAGTGCGGAACCTTGTCTACCCGGATCCTTCAAAAATTGAGCAGACTCTGGTAATAATTAAGCCGGATAACTGGAAGCACCATACGTCACGTCCCGGGGCCGTTATTGATATGTTTTCACGCACAGGGCTGCGTATTGTAGGTATCAAGGTTCACAGGTTCTCGCTTGCCGAGGCTATGGAATTTTACGGCCCTGTGGAAGCGGTGTTAAAGGAAAAACTTTCCCCTGCCTTCGGCAAACGGGCAAAGGTATTGCTGGAAAGGGAATTTAATTTCAAGTTAAGTGATGAATCAACAAAAATCCTTACCAGCACATTCGGCATGGAATGCGCGAAAGACCAGTTTGCGCAGATAATCGAATTCATGTCCGGCAAGAGACCGCCGTCCAAAGACGACGGCTATCGTTATATGGAAGAAATAAAAAGACTGGACGACCCCAAATGCATGATCCTGATCTACGAGGGAGAAAACGCCGTAAAGAAAATCCGCGATGTGCTTGGCCCCACAGACCCTCTTAAAGCGCCGGAAGGCACGGTACGCCGTGAATTCGGATCAAACGTAATGGTCAATACCGCCCACGCGTCGGATTCTGTCGAAAGCTACAACCGTGAAAAAGAAATTGTCAGAGTAAACGAAAATTCACTTGCCAAAATAATCAGGGAGCAGTTAGTGTGTTGATGTCCCTGAATTGATCCGCCGTTAGGAGAAATATCTCAACCAGGGCAGGATCAAACTGCTTCCCGCTGCCTTCGGAAATGATCCGCACCGCTTCCTCGTGGGGGAAGGCTTTTTTATAGGGGCGTACCGATGTCAGCGCGTCGTATACGTCGGCAATCGCCATGATCCTGCCCAAAAGCGGAATGTCGCTTCCCTTTAACCCGTTGGGGTAACCTGTACCGTCCCATTTTTCATGGTGGCTTGCCGCAAAAATTTTCGCGTAAGCAAGAAAATCATTCTCCTTTGCGAGCTTTTCGATTTTTTCAATTATTTTTTCGCCGAAGGCGGCGTGTTTTTTCATCGCCTCGAATTCCTCATCAGTGAGCTTTCCAGGCTTCTTCAGGATGTTGTCGTCAATGCTTATCTTTCCCACGTCATGCAGCTGGCTGGATTGGAGCAGCAATTCGACATCCCAGTTTTTTGTCTCATCACCGTATAAATCGTTATTTTGAATTCCGCTCAGCAGTATCTTTATCCCCTGTTGGGTACGTTCAATGTGGCCGCCTGTAATGTCATCGCGGCATTCAACAAGTTCCGCCATGGTTTTAAGCAGGGCGTTTTGCATGTTAATGACGCTCGCGGTTTTTTCATCAACCATCTTTTGCAGGTTATCATTGAAGTATTGAAGCTCGGCCGCCTGTTTTTCCAGTTTTTTCTTCTGGGCTTCCACCAGAAGATGCACCTCAATACGCTTTAGCAGAAGAGACGGCTGGAAAGGCTTGGTGATATAATCGATTGCCCCAAGGGAAAGCCCGGCAAGCTCGTCATCCGATTCGGTTCTGCCAGTTACAAAGATTACCGGAATATCCCGGGTCTGCGGTTTTGATTTGAGAACCTTGATCGCCTCATATCCGTTAGTTTCCGGCATATCCACGTCCAGAAGTATCATGGAGGGGTTGTTGTTTTCCAAAAGGCCGAACAGTTTTTCCGCCGAGGGAGCGGTAGCTACGGCGAATTTTTCCGAGAGGACGTTTTTGCCTATGCGAAGGTTAGCGGGATTGTCGTCTACCAGAATAATCAATGGTTTTTCGTTTTCCATGTTTTCTTCCTTATTTATCGGCATGCAGCAATTCTTCAATGTTTTTCATGGCGTCGTCGAATTCTGTCATAAGTACGTCATCGGATATTTTTTCCAATGTTTTTTTGGTTTTTGAATCAAGCTGTTTTTGATTCAATTCATTCAGGAGCCGGTCAATTTCAACGGCGTTTTGTGATTTCAGGGCCGTTTGCAGATCAATCAGCAATCGGGAGTCGGGAATCGGGAGTCGGGAGTCGGGAACAGGGGATTGCGCGGGCTTAAGCGCGGCGCGAATGTTTTCTGTCATTTGAGTCAGGTGTTCGGTGAAGGCGCGCAGGTTGTCTTTGATGAAAGCCATGTTCTCCGATTTCCCCGCGGCTTCAAGGGCGGCGGCTTCTGCGGATAATTCCGCGGCTCCGATGGACGCGGACGCGCTTTTCAGCGAATGTACCTGGGTGATATAAGTATTCAGGGCATCCTTTTCAGGCACGGTTTGTAACCGCGGCAGGCGCTCCAGCGCGTCCTTAATATATAGTTCCAGTACCCGGCGGTAAAACGCTTCCTTGCCGCCGGTCATTGCTATGCCTTTTGCCGTGTCAACTCCCGGTATAGAGATCGGGGACTGAGGAGCGTTGTCTGATACATGCTCATCGCTCTCTCCTGCTTTGTTCATTGTTCCTTGCTCATTACTCATTGCTCTTTTCTCCTTGGGTATCCACCTGTCAAGCATCTCATCCAGCTTTGAAATGTCAATGGGCTTGGCAAGAAAATCATTGAAGCCTTTTTCGATAAACATTTCCCTCATGCCCGACACGGCGTTGGCGGTAAGGGCGATAATGGGAACAGCGTTACGCGTAATTCCATTTTTCTTAAGGGAGGCTTCCCATAAACGTATCACGGCAGTGGCCTCAATGCCGTCCACATCCGGCATCATGTGATCCATAAAAACCAAATCGAAGTCCTTGTGCTTTACAAGTTCTATTGCTTCGGCTCCTCCCAAAGATGTTTCCACCGCCGCCTTGTAGGGCGCAAGAAGGCCCTCCGCCACTTTGAGGTTGGTGCTGATGTCGTCAACGACAAGAATCCTGGCGTGGGGAAGGGTAAAACGAATCGTGTTAAGGCCAGCGGCGTGATCAAAATAATTTTTGTTATCGGCCTTTCCGTTAAGGATGTTGGCTATGGATAAAGACTGTACCGGCAGTGACACAAAACGCACGCCGGGTATGTAGCTCTCTGTTCCCCATTCCACCATAAGGGCAAGGGGCGGTTGTTTGCCTCCCGCGAATTCCCCGGCGGTACGCGCTATTAAGGGCCTGATCTTTTCATAAAGGCCGTAACCGGAAAAAACAAAAAACCATTCCTCCTGGAACAGGGCTTCGGCAAAGGCAGTCTGATCAGTTACAATGACATGGGGCACTTTCATATTTTCAAGTGACCAGCCCACGGACGTGGCGTAACAGACACGGCCTTCATACACAAGCACCTTTTTTTTGTCCGGGTTTTCCACCACCGCAAAGGGGGCCTCGTCATAAACACTCTGCGGAATAACGGCGATAAAGGAACTGCCTTTGCCGTACTCGCTCTTTACGGTTATATCCCCGCCCATAGCAATACAAAGCCGTTTGGTGATGGCAAGCCCAAGCCCTGTACCCTCTATGCCCCGGTTCTTCCTCGTATCCACCTGGACAAAATCCGCAAAGAGTTTTGCCTGATCCTCAAGTCTAATGCCAAGCCCCGTATCGGCTACTTCTATTTTGAGCCATACCTGACTGCCTTCCCGTTTTTCCTGAGTAATGGAAATGCTGATATTTCCTTTAACGGTGTACTTTATCGCGTTGGACAGCAGGTTGAGGACTATCTGCCGCAGACGCGCCTCGTCGCCGACAAGGCCGTTGGGTATGCGCCCGTCAATGTTGGTGTAGAAACGGATCGGCTTTTCCATGAGCCTCATCCTTATGATGCTTATAGAGTCATTAACCAGTGACGCAAGCAGGTATTTTATGGGGACTATCTCCAGCTTGCCCGCCTCTATTTTGGAAAAATCCAGAATATCATTGATGATGGAAATGAGGTTGGCCCCCGCCTGTTTGATGTCCTGCACATAACCGCGGGCTTCGTCGGAAAGCTTGCCCCTCATCAGCAATTCCGCCATACCGGTAATGGCGTTCATGGGGGTGCGGATCTCATGGCTCATGCTGGCGAGGAAATTGCTTTTTGTGCGGTTTGCCGACTGCGCTTCCTCTGTAAGTTCCTGCAGCCTTTTGTTTTGGGTGTTAATCAACCGGTCTTTGGTTTTCCGGGTGGTTTCTACGACAACCATAACCGAAAAAACCAGAAGGTATGTCACCAGCATGTGGATTGGAACGGTGACAGGGTAGCTATAACGGGATAATCCAGGGATAAACATTTCCAGAGACACAATGGCCGGGAGGAGCAGTGATAAAATAATGCCTAACCTCATTCCCAGCATCATGATCGTAAGCGGCGGGTACATATAAACGAAAAGGAAGTTTGAACCTTCCGCTTCCCCAAGCCATGTAACCGTGATACACAGCAAAGCGTAAAAAATCATGAGTATCATGGCCGGGACGATCTGCGATACCTTTTTTGCGCGGGACAATATGATAGTCACAAAGGCAATCAGGAGCATGACGGCGCAGGCGGCTACAGTATCATGTTTTCCCTGACTGAACCTCGCAAAGATAAACCCAAGGAGAATAATCGCGCCTAATATACAAATAAAATTCAACAGCACATACCGGATCAGGTAATCGGACATTCCGAATTCCCTTTGCCCCGTGTACTTCCCGGAAGTACCGACATTGATAATAAAGAGTTTTATTCTCCTTTTAATTTTTCCGGATTTCACTGTTATTTTCCTGTCTCCATGGGAGAGCATACCTTAAAACGCGAAAAAAAGGAAGGTTTTGACACTATTTTCAAAAAGTGCGTACCAAATTTTTCTCGACAAATACCTCAAATTAGGGTTATTATATATACATGCAGGCTTCTTTTGTTCAAAAGCAGCAGTTCGGCGTAAAAATGAACCCGCAGGTGTATCAGTCCCTTAAGCTGATGGAACTGCCGCTGGTTGATCTCAGGGAAAAAATCGAGGAAGAACTTGAAAAGAACCCCGCCCTGGAGGTTATGGATGATCGCAGCACGGTTTCCCTGAGCGAGGATGAACCCCGGCAAAAGGAGATTGAGGAATACTTTGAGACAAGCTCCGATTCCGGTTTCATATACAGCGGTTCGGCAGGGGCCGCCGCATCGGACGACCACCGCCGCTTTATAGAAGGGGCCCTCACAAGGCCGGAGACGCTTCAACAGCACCTTTTGTGGCAGCTGCAACTGGAACCTGTTGATGAAGAACTCAGGTCTATAGCCGCCATACTGATACAAAACCTTGACGATGACGGTTTCCATAAGGAACCGCCTGAAACGCTTTTCAAAAAAAGCGAGCTATTTCCGGTTGTTCCGCCGCCCCGGCTGGATGAGGCGATACGCCTTGCCCAGACCCTTGACCCCGCGGGCTGCTGTACCGCTAATTACAAAGAGTCGCTGAGAGTGCAGATTTCCCTGCTCCGGGGCGCGCCTGACTGCCTTGAGTGTTCCCTCGATCACCTTGAACTGTTTGAAAAAGGAAAATTTTCCGCGGTGGCTAAAATAATGAGCTGCGGCGAGGACGAGGCGCGCGCCTGTTATAAACAGATGAAAAAACTTTCGCCCTTTCCGGGCAGGCGTTTTGCCGCGGCTGAAGTACGCTTTGTTATTCCCGATATACAGGTCGCCAGGGATCCAAACTCTGAGACAGGTGACTTTGTCATCATTCTTAACAACGAGGTGATTCCCGTTTTGGGGATCAGCCCATTCTTCAAAGAACTTGAACCTGGAAACCGTAAAAGCGGTAAAATGGATTCCGCCCACGTTAAGGCGAGGGAGTTTGCCCGCGAAAACATCAGGGAGGCGCGGACGTTTATCAATTCGCTAGCCATGCGGAACCGCACGCTGATGCTGGTAAGCCAGGCGCTGTTGGAATTCCAGCGGCCGTTCTTTGAAAAAGGTCCCCAACACCTTGTCCCCCTGACCCTGGGCGACATTGCCTCCAGGCTGGGCGTCCACGAAACGACTGTATCCAGGGCGGCAAACGGCAAATATATGCAGACCGAATGGGGGATATTTGAACTGCGCTACTTTTTTACCAATTCGATAAGCGGAACCGGCTCCGGCGGTTCGCGCTTTTCAAAAGGAGGCGTAAAGGCGGTTATACAGGAGATTGTCAATGCCGAAGAAAAAAGTCTTTCGGATTTGGATATTACGGAATTGCTGGCGCAGCGGGGTATACCGATTGCCCGCAGGACAGTCGCGAAATACCGCAAAGAGCTTGATTTGGGATCATCATACTCCCGCCGCTAGAGCGGGATAAATATACAGGAGGCAAAAATGAATACAGAAATTAAGGCTGTGCATTTTACCATGCACGAAGATGCAAAAGAGTACCTCAACCAAAAACTTGAGCGTATCCATAACGCTGAAAACATGATTGTGGATCTCATCGTCACCATCAAGAAGGAAAAGGAGTTTGAGGCGGAGGCCACTGTAAATTTCCGCTGGGGAGTTTCAATCCACGTAAAAGAAAACGATTTTGAACTTACCCCCGCCATAGACAAAATGATAGACAAACTCGAATCAAAGATAACCAAGGAAAAGGAGAAGGTTAAGGATAAAAGCCACCACCAGAGCCAGCGCTAAAAGAACCTTTCGTAAGGTGAAAAATCGTAGCGCTGGCGGTTTTCAAGGATTTCTTCTTCGCGGGTGCGGGGTGATTCCAGAATCAGGTCTTCAAAGATCCATCTCTTTTCAGTAATCGGGACATAAACCCGTTCTGTTTCTTCTGCGGCTTCTGCCGCAGGAGGTTTTTCATCGTCTGCTGTCACGGCATCGCTTTCAAGAGGGGAACCATCGCCCTGCGGGCTCGGTTGAGGTTCAAGAAGGGAACCGCGAACCTCTGGTTCGACGTTTTGCGGGCTCGGAGGTTCCGTTACAGGCTTGCCTGGCGGCGGGTTGGTTACACGTTCTTCCACTCGGATATATAATTCCCCGGTTATGCCAAGTTCCCTTCCGGCAAAGCGCACCAAAAAGGAAATAGAGCCGTCCGGCTCCTCGCGCCCGCTGCCCAGGCGGAAGTAACGGGGATTTACAACATTTAGCGCGTCAATGTAGCCCTCAAGAAACACCCTCTTAACAGAGGAAAGAACCGGCGCGTTTATGTTGCCCACAAGCAGCGCGGAGGCAATTCTCCTGGCTAATCCATAAGCATCCGCGGGCGCATTGCCCTGCCCAATAGGCCCGATAACGGTGTCTACCGGATAGCGCGGAGCCTCATCCCTGCGGGGACGCAGCAATTCTTCGGGAATCGAGCCGCGTTGAAGATGCTCGTCGGTCTGGGAAAAGGCGCTGCCGGTTAAAAAAACAAACAATAACACAAAAATCGTGTTTCTAACTCTATACCCCACATATAAAGAATAGTATATTTTTGCGGTTTATTCTATAATAAGCGGCAGCAATGGCTTCAATCTTGTCTGTATTAAACGAAGGGTTTTCATGCCCAGTAAGGGATGTCCTTTGGGGGCATGTGTATTTCACCCCGGAACTTGCCGCGCTTACCGAATCTCCACCCTTCATGCGTCTGCACCGCATTCTACAGCTTGGCCCGGTACACCAGATCTACCCGGGCGCGACCCATACCCGCGCCAGCCATTCAATCGGGGTCTATCATCTGGGACGGCGGCTTCTGCAAAACCTTGTGGAGCGCGGCGCGGCGGACTGGGTTAGTCGGGAGGGGGTAATGGCCTTCCTTTGCGCCTGTCTGCTTCATGACCTTGGCCATTTTCCATTTACACATTCACTGAAGGAATTGCCCCTGCGCTCGCATGAATCGCTTACCGGAGCAATAATTCTTTCACAGCCGATGAAAAGCCTGGTAGCCGCCTGCGGCGCTGACCCCGCGCTGACAGCGGCGATAGTGGACAAGGAACTGCCCGCCTCGGATAAAGAGCTTCTTTTCTACCGGAAACTCCTATCCGGTTGTCTTGACCCGGACAAGCTGGATTATTTAAACCGTGATGCCCGGTACTGCGGCGTCCCTTACGGGGTGCAGGACGTTGATTTCATTCTTTCACGCCTCATTCCTGACCTTAACAGGGGAACCGACATCGATTCCAGGCTAATCCCTAATGTGGAAGCGATACTTTTCGCGAAATATCTGATGTACCGGACGGTTTACTGGCACAGGCAGGTACGATCCGCTACCTCAATGATCAAAAAAGCCTTGCTGGAAGGCATTGAAAAAGGGGCGATAGCCGGCGAAGAACTGTACAACCTTGACGATCAGAGTCTTTTTTTCCTGTTGAAAGAGAAAAAAACAGGAAGCGTTCTCGCGCAAGCGGTATGGAACGGCAGACTCTATTCCGTAGCCGCGGAAATTCCCTTTAATCAGGCGTCTCATGCCGGTTTGAAAGATATTGCAAAAAGGTCGCTCCACGAGGAACAGCTTGCCGGGGAATTCCGCCGCGCGGGCCTTCCGCTTGGCGATAATGACCTTATCATTGATGTGCCTGAACCGGTTTCATTTGAGACAGGCCTTTTCGTGCTTGACGAAAACCGCAGTTTTGCGGAAAGTTCCAGCGCTTTCAAGACAACAACGCTGGATTCCTTTGTAAAAACACTGTATACGATCAGGATTTTCATTAATCCCGATTTTTCCAAAAAAGTAGAGACATTACCGGAATTATCTGGTATACTTAATATAGAGAATTTGGGGAGGTTTGGTTATGGATATACATAATATTTCAGAAGACGTTGTAATCAAAACAGTGCACGATATTTTTGACGCTGTAACAAAACAAGGTAATCCGGACGGATTGTGTCTTTGCGGACAGTGTAAACTGGATACAATGTGTTATGTGCTTAACCGCGTTGAGCCGAGGTACATCGTTTCCAACAGGGGTATTACCCGCATTGAGAAGGACGGTTCTGAACGGCATCAGGCGCACGCTGACATTACCGCTTTGGTTTACAAGGGACTACAGCAGGTTAATCATAACCAGCGTCCAACCGCCGCTCATGACGCTTCCTTGCCAGAAGATGTAATAAAGAAACTTTCTTTTGATATTCCCACCATTGTGGGGAGGCTCTTTGACGGCGAAACCTTTGCCCCTGTTTCGGGGGTGACAGTGGAGCTGCTCAGCAACGGCGAGTTAGTTCCAATGCGGAACACAAACTGGCAGAACCCTTATACTCTGGTCGCAAATACTCCTGGAACATTTACATTTTGGCCCGCTCCTGTGCCAGCCGCAATGGTAGATATGCATCAGATCTTCGAGTATTCGATTAGCATAGAATCCCCGAAGCACGATCCCTTAACCCACTTCTTCAAGATACCGACAGTCAGCAGTTTCCAGGCCGAGCCGACCTATTTTATGAACAGAACCTTCAAGCTTCCCGACCTATATCTGTTCAGCCCCGGAGAAGCTGAACAGAACGGTTAGTTTTGATTACTCCCACTCAAGGCCTTTCTCAAGCAGTTGCTTTGTAATGGCGTCAAAAGCTGCGTTCAATTCCGGATTCTCGCCGTTTCTTATTTTTATGATCTGTTCCCTTATCTGCTGGTCCAAAACCGACCTGTCGATGGTGTATAAAACGTAGGCAGTATACCTTGTTTCAGGTTCTTTTTTGCCCTTTTCGGTGATCTTCTGATGAAGCCACCAGTCGGCTTCCTGTTTGGCGCCGGTATATGTCGCCCTTACCAGGGTGTTAATCGCGTTGTCGTATTTGCGTTTCGCGTCGGCGTCGCCGGGGAGCAGATTTTCATGGGCCTTAAATATCGAGGCCACGCGGGATTCGATGGTGGCGCCAATCTGCTGCTGAGCGTCAAAGTTCTTGGCCCAGGTTTCCACCTGCTGTAATCCGGCTCCGTTAGCTTGGCCAATAATTACATACTTGCCCTTATAATCGGGAAGCTCTTCGACAGAGCGGACTCCGTTGCGCTGAATAAACTCCGACAGCCACGGCGGTATGGCCGTAACGCCAAAGGCGGTTCCTTTATGCTCGATTGTTTCGACTTTGGCCGTGGACTGCAGCTTAATGCCGGGCGCCGGTTTGGCTGAAGAGTTGCAGCCGGCAAAAACGACAATTACCATTAACGCCGCTATTAGCGTTGCTATTGGCGTAAACACTTTAACAGATTTCATTTTCTGCCTCCATAAAATTATATTAATGACGCTAGAAACGCGTCAAAATTTACAGCAAAACCATTTGAAGCTATAGACTGTTCGGCCGCGCGGACTGCCCGCTGCCTGGCTTCCGAGTCGGTAAGATGGCCTTCGCGTCCGTTATCAGAAGAAGAAAGGAGCTCCGTGCCGCCCCTGTCCTTAAGCGAATAGTTTAGTATGTATCTGGCAAATTTATAGTTGTTGGGATTTGCAATGACTGCATCCTCAATCTGAAACGAGGCCGCAAGCACATAGGAGTTATCTCCGGCGGCGCTGGTTTTGAAGCCGCGCGAATTAAGGCTCTCTGTAAACGCCTTCTCGATCCTGCCGCTGTTGTCGCCGTTAACTCTTACAGTGACAACAATTGACCGCCCGGCGTTCCGGGCCTGGCTTTTTACCGCCTCGGCATTGCCGTAAGAAGGCCGTTTGGAAATGGCTGAAGTGTCAAGCACCGTAAGCAGGCTGTGAAGATTATCGGTGACCACAGCAAAACTATGGGCAAGGTTCAGCATCCGGAATGCCTCAAAAGTCCGGGGATTCCTCTCCGCTTCTTCCAGCAATCCGCCGATAACCTTTTCATTTTCGCGTATCATTGCCGAATAACGCGCCGAACATTCGTTTCGGTTCATGCGGGCATTGGCATAGGAGCGGCCGTTTGGGTTTGGCCATGATTCAATTTGCAGCCCTATAAGCCCCGAAACGGCAGATGTGCTGGTCAGTTCCTGGGCAATAGCATTGCTTTGCGATGTAATAAGGACGTTTTTTTTCTTAACGCTGCCTACGGTTTCGGCAAACTGGCGGTTGGCGTTGGTAACCGAAACCAAATCAACCTTGAAAACCTGTGCCAGCCTTGTCACAGCGGCCCTTTCGGCAAGTTTCGCATCCTGTTCAGCCTCAACCACAACCAGCCAATCCCTGTCGGGGTAAACCTTTTCGGTGTCAGTCACCCAAAGGGGCGCAGCCTCTATGGGTGTCGCCCGTGTTTGCGGAGAAGCGGCGCAGGAAAAGACAAGCGCGGTCAGGAAAAGTAAACCTGTATATTTTGTAATTAGGCGTAATTTTTTTTTCATTATAATTTTACTTTAACCCTTGTTATTATTTTTTTTATATCGCTGTTCTGTCCAACTTTCATCAACACTCCTGATACCTGGCACCTTATATAGGATAATATAACCAGAAATCGTAAAAAATGTATATATTTCCATAGAGTATAACAACCGGGGATATAAAAAGTGACTCTGGTACTTTACGAATATTACAGGAAAAAGAGCTAACGTAAGTGCCGGCTATTTACGGCACTCTTGACTTTTCAAGCCGCATCTCTACAATAACTCAAGGGGAATATATGGCTGAAATCAAAAAATTTGCGGGATCCGATATAGAAATCGCGCAGGCGGTGTACCCGGAGCACGCGCTCCGCATCGACAAGATAGCGGAAAAGGCCGGCATACCGGATGAGTATATTGAACATTACGGGAAATACAAGGCAAAGGTTGATTACAACTTTATCCAAAAAAAACCTTCCAAAGAAGGCAAATTGATTCTTGTGACAGCCATAACCCCAACCCCGGCGGGCGAGGGCAAGACTACCACAACGGTCGGCGTTGCCGACGGGCTTTCCAGAATAGGAAAAAAAGTGATGGTCGCGCTTAGGGAGCCTTCCCTGGGGCCGGTCTTTGGCGTAAAGGGCGGCGCGGCCGGCGGAGGCTGGGCGCAGATTATCCCGATGGAGGACATTAACCTCCATTTCACCGGCGACTTCCATGCCATTGGCGCGGCGAACAATCTTCTGGCCGCTTTGATAGATAACCACATTTTCCAGGGTAACAAACTTAACATCGATCCCAGAAAAATAACCTGGAGGAGATGCGTTGACATGAACGACCGGCAGTTACGTTTTATTGTCGACGGCCTGGGCGGGAAGGCAAACGGCGTTTCCCGCGAGGACGGCTATGATATAACCGTGGCGTCGGAAATTATGGCAATACTTTGCCTTTCATCGGGCATTGATGATCTCAAGGCGCGGCTGGGACGGATCATAGTGGGCTACACTTATGGCAAGCAAAGCGACGGAAGCGAAAAACCCGTCACGGCGGCGCAGCTTAATGCGCAGGGGGCGATGGCGGCGCTGCTCAAGGACGCGCTGAAGCCGAACCTTGTGCAGACCCTGGAAAATACGCCGGCCTTTGTCCACGGAGGCCCTTTTGCCAATATCGCCCACGGCTGCAATTCCGTCATGGCGACAAGGATGGCGCTGCAGTGCGCGGATTACGCCGTTACCGAGGCAGGCTTTGGCGCGGATCTGGGCGCGGAAAAATTCTTTGACATAAAATGCCGTTTTGGAGGATTTAAACCCGCGGCTGTTATCATTGTAGCCACTGTCCGCGCGCTCAAGTCCCACGGCGGCGTGAAAAAAGCCGATCTGGAAAAGGAAAACCTTGCCGCCCTGGAAGCGGGCCTTCCGAATCTGCTTCAGCACATTGAGAACATCACCGGGGTGTACAAACTTCCGGCAGTAGTTGCGATTAACGCTTTCCCCAAAGACACAAAGGCCGAGCTTGATTTGGTTGAAGCCAAATGCAGGGCTTTGGGCGTAAACGTCGCCCTTTCCGAAGTTTGGGCAAAAGGCGGAGAAGGCGGGGAACAGCTTGCGCGGGAAGTCGTGCGGCTCTGCGAACAGCCGGGCAGTTTTGAATTCGCATATGATGTTAATCTTCCGGTACGGGAAAAAATTGAGGCCATTGCCAGGAAGATATACCGCGCTGACGGCGTCACGATTCTTCCAAACGCGCAAAAACAAATTGAACAGCTTGAAAAACTCGGATTGGACAAGGTTCCTGTCTGTATGGCGAAAACCCAATACAGCTTCTCCGATGATCCTTCGCTGTTGGGCGCGCCGAAAGGCTGGATGCTGACCGTGCGGAATATTAAATTTTCCGCGGGCGCGGGTTTTATAGTTGCCCTTACCGGCGAAATAATGACCATGCCCGGGCTGCCCCCAATTCCCGCGGCGGAAAAAATAGACGTGGACAGCGGCGGCAAGATTTCAGGCTTATTCTGAAAGATACGATAAATTATGGATTATCGGTGTTTTCTTTGGCTTGCGGAATTATGAAGACTATGCTATCTTTATAAGATATGTCAAGTATAGATACTGGCATAGCCTCGACCGGGTTAACTGAAACGGAAGAACGGCTGGTTGCTGATATACAAACATGGCTTGGGGAAACCAGTCCCGATGACCGCAAACAGGCTGAGATGCGTTTTTCCCACCTTCGCGGTCTTGGCGATGCTGTTTTTTCATATCCATCAATACGCGATACTCAGTATCTAAAAGGGATAATCCGCGATGAGGGGCACCTC